>ERZ1645187.2250-NODE-2250-length-17223-cov-78.473206_pt1 | contig 17223 bp, 17 predicted proteins | sample MGYA00575352_ERZ1645187 | MGnify/ENA primary metagenome ERZ1645187 (study PRJEB40837, sample SAMN11349314) | freshwater sediment metagenome | isolation source: river sediment | host: Sediment | place: India: Wazaribad , New Delhi | collected 2017-02-21 ... | reverse complement strand
CAACGCTCCCCCACCCTTCGCGGGACGCCGCATGCGTTCGTCGCTCGCGGAGGTCCACCGAACCATCGCGAGACTCAAAAAGCGTACGATATTGCAGAGTACTGTCGTGCCATTGGTGTCTAAAGGTGTGAACCGTACCAGGTGTGCCGGGTGGCTCACGTTTTCGAGCAGTCGGAGCCGGCTGCCTCGGCGCCGGCCTCGTTCCGGTCCGGAGGCCGATGGGTTTCGAGCCGCCGCCATGCACGGCATCGAGAGGGACACCGGCCGCCCGAACACCCCGGGATCGCAGTCTCGAAGCTTCCTGCCCCCGTCGATCAGCCCGCCGCCGTCTTGCCGCTCATCCACAGCGAGATCTCCGCGGCTGTGGCGAGGACGGCATCCTTGATCCGGCCGTTCATCTCGTCGAGAGAGACGTAGTTGTCGACCGATGTGGCGTTGATGGTGGCGACGGTGCGACCGAGATCGTCACGGACGGGAGCGGCGACGGAGGAGACGCCTCGCTCGAAGAACGACTGGCTGACCGCGTAGCCGCGCGCTCTGTCGGCGGCGAGCATCTCCTTCAGACCGGCGAGCGTTCGCGGGGTCTGCTCGGTGAAGGCCGGCAGTTGCGGCTCCGGAAAGAGGGCGGCGAGTTCCGCATCCGACCAGTCGCAGATCATCATCCGGCCCATCACCGTGGCGTGGATGGGGAAGCGGCTGCCGATCTGGACGGAGGAATTGACCGTGGTCGTGGCGGCGTAACGGGCGACGTAGACGACCTCGCGTCCGTCGCGCACCGCCATGTGCGTCGAGAGCCCGGTGCCGTCGCGCAAGGCGGCCAGCGCCGGCCGCGCGAGTTCGACCACGTCGAGCGACGCGAGATAGACGAAACCGCGCGACAACACCGCCGGACCCAGCCGGTAGACGCGCTCCTCGTCGCGGCGAGCGATCCATCCGGTGGCCTGCAGCGTGTGGAGAATGCGGAAGACCGTGGTGCGCGACAGAGCGAGCTCCTGGGCGATCTCGGGTGCGGTCAGACCCGGTCGTTCCCGGGTGAACAACGCCAACACCGAGAGGCCCTGAATCAGAGCCGGGACGATGTACTTGTCCTTCGACGGCGCATCGGTCTCGCTCACGGTCTCTCCTCGAGGAAGGCGTTCACCGCCGCCGCGAATTCGGCCGGCTTTTCCACATAGATCGCGTGTCCACCCCTGGCAACGACGACTTCCCGACAATCCGGCCGCAATGTCGCAACGACCCGGTTGGCCGCGGGCGGGGTGATCACGTCGCTCTCGCCGTAGAGCACGAGGAGCGGCAGGTCGGCCGGCAGACGGCCGACGTCGGCGGCGACGTCGGCGCCTGCGAGGAGGCGGGAGGCCTGGGCATAGCCGGTGGGGTCGACCGTCGCCATGGTGTCGACCACGGCGCGGATCGCCTCGGGTGTGGCATCGGGGCCGAGGAGGCGGGGGCCGCGCTTCTCGGCGAGGCCGCGGGGGCCGAGGTCGGCGAGATCGGCGAGACGTGCGGCGAGCGCCGCGTCGCGCGTCTCGGCGTCGAGCCGGGCGTGACCGAGGGCGATCGAGGCGAGCGTCAGCGAGGCGAGGCGGTCGCGATGCTCGGCGGCGAAGCGTGCCGCCATGATGGAGCCGAGCGAGTGGCCGAGCAGGTGGACGCGGTCGAGGCCGAGCGCGTCGAGGAGACGGACGAGGACGGCGGCATGGTCGCTCGCGTCGGGCGCCTCGACGGCGAGGGGCGTCGAGCCGCCGTAGCCGGGCGCGTTCCAGGCGATCGCCCGACGATCGACGGCGAGGAGCGGCAGCACCGTCTCGAAGGATCGGCCGGCGGAGCCGATCCCATGGAGAAGGACGAGCGGGGCTGCGGTCGTGCTCGTCGGACCGGCCGCGAGGCCGTCGACGACACGGTCGCCGAGATCGATGCGGAAGGGCTCAGTTGAGGACGAAGCCACCGTTCACCGGAAGGGTCTGGCCGGTGACGAACCCGGCGGCATCGGAGAGGAGGAAAACGACCGCGCCGGTGACGTCGTCCGGCATCTGCGGCCGCGACAGCGCACGCCCTTCGACATAGAGGCGATGGCGGTGCTCGGGGACGTATTCGGTCGACTCGGTCAGGACGAGGCCCGGCGCCACGGCGTTGACGGTGATTTCCGCGCCGCCGAGTTCGCGAGCGAGCGAGCGGGTCATCGCCATCACCGCGCCCTTGCTGGCGACGTAGGCGATCAGGTTCGGGGCGCCCCACAGGGCGGTGTCCGAGGCGAGGTTGACGATCCGCCCGCCCTTGTCGGAGCGCTCGAGTAGCGGCGTCAGCGCCCGGGTCACCAGCCAGAGACCGCGGACGTTGATCGCCAGCACCCGGTCGAAGAGCTCGATGTCGACTTCGGTCGCCGGCTTGCCGCCGACCCCGGTCGCCAGCGCCGCATTGTTGACGAGGCCGTCGATCGCCGGGGCGATCTCCGCGACACGAACCGCGAAGATCTCGATCGAAGCCGGGTCGGCCTGATCGTAGGCGAGGAAGTGGACGTCGCCGCCCTGCGCACGCAGTCGAGAGGCGATCGCTTCGCCGCCCTCGGCATCGCGATCGGCGAGGATCAGGGTCTTCACCCCGGCGGCGAGGACGGCTTCGGCGAAGGCGAGACCGAGGCCGCGGGCGGCCCCGGTGACGACGATGGTGCGGCCGGCGAGGTCGATGGCCATCGGATCACGCTCCCGCATGGTGACGCGACGGCATCCAGTGCAGCACGCGGTGCTCGATCGCCACGATGACGCCGTAGAGGGCGAGGCCGACCAGCGTCAGCATGATGATGGTGACGAAGACCATCGCTGTGTTGCCGGCCCCCTCGCCGAAGGTGAGGAGATAGCCGAGCCCGGTGTTGCCGCCGACCAACTCGCCGACCAGGACGCCGATGACGGCGAGCGTCGCGGCGATGCGCAGGCCGGCGAACATCGGCGGCAACGAAGCCGGGAACTGGATCTTCCAGAACACCTGCAGGCGGGTCGCGGTGAAGGCGCGCGCGAGGCGGACGATGTCCGGATCGACGGCGCGCACGGCGGAGAGCACGTTGATCATGACGGGAAAGAACACGATCAGGACGGCGACCAGGATCTTCGGCGTCACCGAATAGCCGAACCAGATGACGAAGAGCGGCGCGAAGGCGACCTTCGGGGCGATCTGCAGCGCGAGGATGTAGGGCGAGAGCACGAATTCGGCGGTCGGCGACATCCCGAGCACGAAGCCGCAGACGATGCCTAGCAGGATGCCGAGCAGGAAGCCGACCACCACCTGGAGGGCGGTGATGCCGGTGTGCCAGAGCAGGTGCTCGTGGGTCATCATGTGCAGGAACTCGTCCCACACCCGGTCGAGCGGCGGAATGATGAACGGTGGAATGCCCATCGCTCCCGGCAACCACTGCCATGCGGCGAGGAAGACGAGAAACAGGGAGAATCCGAGCGCCATCATCAGGCGCGTACCGTTGACGTCGGTGCCGTACACGAGGTCTTCCTCCGCTGTTGCGGGTCGTCGGTCCCCGTCGGTCCTCGGCGAACCGACGGGGCCGGCGCGGTCACTTCACGAACTGGTTGGTGTAGAGGTCGGCGACCGGCGTCTTCTGGCGAACGATGTCCTGCTTCAGATAGAAGTCCTGCAGCTCGGAGAGACGCTTCTCGTCCATTTCGCCGAGGACCTTCTGATCGGCGTAGACGTATTTGTTGTAGAGTTCGAACACCTCGGTCATCGCGGCTTCGCGTCCGGCATTCTCCGGCACCGCTTTGACGTAGTCGATCGCGGCGGCCTTCGGGTCGTCCATGATCGCCTTCATGCCCCTGAGCGTGGCGCGCACCAATTTCTTCACCAGCTCCGGATTCTTGGCGATGATCTCGTCGGAGGCGATGATCGCCTGGGCCATCGACTTGAAATAGGTGTCGGAGGGGATGATCTCGAGCTTCATGCCCTTGTTCTGGGCCGAGGCGAACTGGATCCAGTCGGGCACGGCCGCCATCGCGTCGGCCTGACCGGCGGCGAAGAGCTTCCAGACGTTGACCGGGCCGACGGCCTGGGCGTTGACGTCGTCCTTGCTCATCCCCTGGCTCGCCAACATGCCGAGCAACGAGAAGTAGGTGGTGTCCTGGTAGGCCATGGTGGTGATCACCTTGCCCTTCAGGTCCTTGATCGTCTTGGCCTTGTCGGCGTCGAGCACGAGCTGGGTGAGGGAGTGGCCGCCGAGCACGGCGACCGCCTTCACCGGCACACCGTTGGCGCGCACCAGGATCGGTGTGTCGCCGATGGCGCCGCCGACCGGGGCATTGCCGGCGCCGACCTGTTTGGCGACGTCGACGCCGCCCTTGGCGGCCTGGAAGGTCACGTCCAGACCTTCGTCCGCATAGTATCCACGCGCCTTGGCGACCATCCACGGACCGAAGGCCGGCAGGGAGGCCGGCGCCGGCAGCAGGTAGGTCACCGCTTCTGCGGCATGGGCGACCGGCAGGCCCGCCGGCGTGGCGAGGCCGCCGACGGCGAGGGCGAGGGAGGCGAGGGCGGATCTGGCGATCTTGTTCATCGGTGTGACCTCTTCGTCGGGGCGCGATTCAGGCTTCGGCTTCGTCGATGTGCAGCAATTCCATCAGACGGGCGACGATCGGCCCGACCTTGGGGTTCTTGCGTCGTTCCAGCGGCGCGGCGCGATCGGGGATGTCGACCGGAATCTCCTCGATGATGCGGCCGGGGCGGCGGCTCATCACCAGGATGCGATCGGACAGCGCGATCGCCTCGACCAGGTCGTGGGTGACGAAGAGGGCGGTCTTGCCGGTCTCGGCGAGCGTGCGGCCGAGGTCCTGCTGCAGCACCATCTTGGTCTGGGCGTCGAGGGCGGAGAACGGCTCGTCCATCAACAGCACCGCCGGGTCGACCGCCAACGTCCGGGCGAGGGCGGCGCGCTGGCGCATACCGCCGGAGAGCTGGTGCGGGTAGTGGTCGACGAAGTCGCCGAGCCGGCACTTCAGCAGCAACTCGTGGGCGATACGGCCACGCTCGGACTGCGCCATGCCGAGGATCTCGACGCCGAGTTCGACGTTCTCGCGGATCGTCCGCCACGGCAGCAGCAGATCCTTCTGCAGCATGAAGGCGACGTGCGAATTGGGTTTCGTGACCGCCTCACCGTCGACGAAGACCGTGCCTTCGGTCGCCGGGTCGAGCCCCGAGGCCATGTTGAGCAGGGTGCTCTTGCCGCAACCCGAGGGGCCGATCAGCGACACCACCTCGCCGTCGTGGACGCGGATCTCGAGGTTTTCGACCGCCGTGACGCCGTCACCCTTCTTGCTGCGCGAGCGGAAGCGTTTGGTGACGTTTCTGAATTCCAGACGTACCGTGTCCATGTCGTCGGACCTCGATCGGCGAGGAAGGGAAATGTTCCATCGGACGTCTATGTGTTTCATATGAGAAACATCATTTCATTCGCGGAACATCGTAGAACTACTCATCGGTCGTGTAAAGGGTGAAGCCCTCGATTTCTCGCCGTTCCTCCCGGCTTCCGGGGGATCAGCTGCGATCGGTGAGGAACTTCGGACGGGCCGCGTTCGGCGCATCGGGCGGCGGTGCGGCCTGGCGCCGGGTGTGGCCGTCCAGACCGCCGGCGACCGCCCATTCGGCGAAGACGGTCGGCCCGGGGGCGAAATCGCGCGCCACCCAGTTCTCGGTCAGAACATCTTCGTCGGCGTAGTACTCGACCAGCGCGCCGGCCGGGTTCTGGAAGTACCAGAAGAAGGCCGAGGAGATCGGATGGCGCCCGGGTCCGAGTTGGGTCTTCCAGCCGGCGCGCGACATCGCGAGACCACCGCCGAACACCTCGTAGATGTCGCGCACCGTGTAGGCGATGTGGTTGAGGCCACGTTTGCCCTCCGCCATCTGCAGCAGAAAGAGATCGTGGTGGCCGCCGCGCGGCGCACAACGCATGAAGTTGCCACGGCCGGGATAGCGATCGGAGACGACGAAGCCGAGCGCCTCGTAGAACTCGGTCGCCGCCGCGAGATCGAGGGTGAAGAACACCACATGGCCGACTTCGATCGGTTCGGCGCGCTCGTAGAATCCGGCCGGCGTGTCGACCCGCGGGCTCGCGTCCCAGGTGTTGGCGGGCAGCCCGGTGACCGTGACGGGCCGCTTGCGGCTGACGCGGACGCCGACCCGGACGCCGTTCGGGTCGAGGCAGAAGAGCGTGTCGTCGGCTTCGAAGAAACCGGCGCGGGCACTCATCACCGGCCGGAGCCGGGCGATGTCGGCGGCGTTCTCCGTCGACCACACCACCTCGCGCAGCGTCGGGCCGGGTTCGATCGGCGGCGGCAGGTCGGCGTCGGCGGCGTGACGGATCGCCACCTCGCAGCCGTTGAGCGTCTCGAAGTCGAGGCCGTGATCGCCCTCGCCGACGAGCTTCAGGCCCCAGTCGAGGAAGAAGGCGCGACAGGCGTCCATGTCCTCGACGCCGTGGGTGATCCGATCGATGCCGGTGATGCTCATGTCGAACCCTCTCTTCGACGGATACGCGGCCGATCAGGCCAGTTCGATGACGAGGCGCGGGCTCTTCGCCCGCGACACGCAGATCATCATGGTCTTGCCCGCCGCCTTCTCCGCCGCGGTCAGCACCTGGTCGCGATGGTCGGGCTCGCCCGACACCACCTTCACCTCGCAGGAGCCGCAGATGCCCTCCTGACAGGAGATGCCGGTCTTCAGGCCCGCCGCCTCCAGCACGTCGGCGATCGACTTCTCCGGCGGCACTTCGAGCACCCGGCCGGTCCCGGCGATCTCGACCTCGAACCCGGTGGCAGCCGCCGCCTCGACGGGCTTCGCCTTGAAGTACTCGAGATGGACCTGCGCGGGCGGCAGCCCGGCGGTCGCCGCCTCGTAGGCCGCGAGCATCGGCAGCGGACCGCAGCAGTAGAAATGAGCCCCCGCCGGCGCCGCGGCGACGATTGCGGCGAGGTCGAGCGGACGGCCCGCCTCGGCGTCGACGTGGAGCGCGAGGCTCGGGGCGATCGCGCTCACCCGATCGAGGAAGGCGGCGCGCGAGCGGTCGCGCACAGCGTAGTGGAATTCGAAGGAGCGTCCGAGGCTCGCCAACCGGCTCGCCATCGCCGCCATCGGCGTGATGCCGATACCGCCGGCGATCAGCACCGAATGAGCGGCGGTCTCGTCGAGCGGGAAGTGATTGCGCGGCCCGACCACGGCGAGTGTCTCACCGACGCGCAGGTCGCGGTGGACGAAGCGCGAACCGCCCCGTGACGACGGATCGAGACCGATGCCGAGGACCCAGCGATGCCGCTCGGCCGGATCGTTGGCGAGCGAATAGCTGCGGGTGATGCCGTTCGGCAGGACGAGGTCGACGTGGGCACCGGCGGTGAAGGCGGCCAGATCGCCTCCCGACGGATCCCGGAGTTCGACCTCGAGAATCCCCTCCGCGGCCCATTCGATGCGATGGACCCTGAGGGTGGAACGGTGATCGGCGGCGGTCATGGAGGCGCACCCTCGTCGGCGTCGGCCGGATGTCGCAGCACCCGGCGGTCGACGACGGCGACCGCCGGATCTCGGGATGGTCGCCGCGGTTCAGGCGACGCGGCCGGCCGCCGCGAGCGCGGTCAACTGCTCGGTGGCGACGCTCTTCAGGCGGCGGCGCAGGCGGACGAGGCCCATGTCGTGCTGATAGAGGATCTCGCGATCGCGGGCATCGGTCTCCATCTCTTCGAGCATGACGCGGTCCTGTTCGAGCACCGCCCAGTGGCGGCCTTCCAGGCGGTTCTTGTAGAGGAAGCGCCAGGTGTCGCGCTGCCAGCCGGAGATGCGGCGGCAGCGCCAGAAGACGATCGCGGTGTTCTTCTCGTCGATGGGCGCGCAGGTGCCGACGATGTGGAAGTTGCCGCCCGGTCCGCCGGTCTTGGGATAGGGGATCTCCAGCCGCATCCAGAAGGTGCCGGTCTCGCCCCATTCGGTCCAGTCGAAGTTGACGTTGCGCTGGCCGGTCTTCTCGAAGACGTAGCCGGTGTCGGTGTCGCGGATGCGGAAGGTCGCGGTGGTGTCGCCGAAGGACATCGAATGCGACTGGCGATGCAGGTAGGTGCCGTGCATCGGGTCCATGACGTTTTCGATGATGTAGCGGTAGTCGGACGCCCATTCGGCGTAGCAGGGGAAGAAGCTGAACTCGTCGGAGCTCAGTTCCTCCGGCAGCACCAGCTCCGAGGGCTCCTCGTGCAGGCTGTCGCCGACATAGGCCCAGATCATGCCCGCGCGCTCCTGCGACGGGAACACGCGGGTCGACTTCGTGCCCTCGAGCTTGCAGCCCGGCGAGCCGGGAACCGAGACGGCGACGCCGTCCTTGTCGACCTGGACGCCGTGGTAGCCGCAGGCGATGCGGTCGTCCATCGGGATGCCCATGGAGAGCGGCGCCCCGCGGTGCGGGCAATGGTCTTCGAGCACGTGGACGGCGCCTTTCAGGTCGCGCCACAGCACCATCTTGTAGCCGCAACGGCGCAACGAGATCGGCGTCTGGGCGACGAAGGACGACGGGCAGAGCGCATACCAGACGTTGCGCAGGCCCTTGGCGAGAAGTGTGTCGACGGCGGCGTCGGTCACGGTGGTCATGGGGAAGGTCTCCTCGTCCGATCGTCGGGTCACGCGCCGAGGCGCTTCATCTCGGCGGCGAAGAGATCCGCCGTCCAGGGTTGTCCGGCCGGCGCCGGAACGCACATGGCGTTGAGATTGGCGGCCAGCCCGTCGAGGTCGTGGATGCCGGCGGCGAAGGAACGCTCGATCCCCTCGGCCAGGAGGTTCTCGTACTCGGTCGGCTCCGCCGATCGGGTCTGATGAACGACGAGGTACTGCTTCTGCGGCTTGGCCATCACTTGCCTCCGTTGCGAACCCGGCCGCTGCACGCGCCCGGACGGACCCCTATGCCCCGAGACGGGCACGCCCGGCCTGCGACCGGACCCCCGCCGATATTGCGCGTCGACCACCCCTCGCGGAACCGTCGAACGCCGCGCCGACGACGCGGCCGCCACCCGAGGGTGACAGCGAAGGCGGCGGTCGACCGACCCTGTCGCCATCCGACCACGCCCCGGTCCGGTCCGATCACCAACCGGACCACCGGGCTGCCCCAGCACCGTCCTCGCTCAGTCGTTTCGATTTTTCATATGCGAAACAATATTTCGTATTTGCAACATCCTATGATGTCGTGTAGGGTTTGTAAAGTCGAATTCAGGGCTTCGCCTTACGCACTTTCCCGCATCCAGGCCCAGTGAAACTGAGATTTCATGCCGGCCACCAGCGAGGCGAGTTCGTCGTGACGACGTCGCTGTGCGGGTGTTCGGCTCGCGTTCCGAGTATCGGAACCGGGTCACCCCCGATCGGACTCGGTTTCGTGCTCGGCCTGTCCCGCGAAATCTGACGGAGGAAGAAATGAACCTGGACCTCGAAGGACGAACCGTCGTCGTCACCGGTGGAACCTCCGGGATCGGACTGGCGTCGGTACGCGCCTTTCTGGACGAGGGCGCCTTCGTCGCCATCTGCGGCCGTGACGGCGACCGCCTTGAGCGGGTCGCCGCCGAACTCGCCGCCGCCCATGGCGCCGATCGCGTCCTGGCGAAGCGCTGCGACGTCACCTCGGCCGACGAGGTCGCCGTCTTCGCCGCCGCGGTGGACGCGTGGCGCGGCGGGCTCGACGCGCTGGTCAACAACGCCGGCCAGGGTCGGGTGTCGACCTTCGCCTCGACCTCGGATGCCGACTGGCGCGCCGAACTCGACCTCAAGTTCTTCAGCCAGATCCTGCCGATCCGCGCTTTCCGACCGATGTTGGAGAAGAGCCCGGTGGCGGCGATCGTCGCGGTCAACTCGCTGCTCTCCTACCAGCCCGAGCCGCACATGGTCTGCACCTCGGCGGCACGCGCCGGCGTGCAGAATCTGATGAAGTCGCTGTCGGTGGAGTTCGCGCCGACGATCCGGGTCAACACCATCGTCCTCGGCCTGATCGAATCGGGCCAGTGGGACCGGCGCTTCGCCGCCCGCCCCGACCCGTCGGTCGATCGCGACACCTGGTTCGCCGATCTCGCCCGCTCCAAGCACATTCCCACCGGCCGGCTCGGCAAGGCGGAGGAGGTCGCACGCGCGATCGTCTTCCTCGCCTCGCCCGCCGCCTCCTACGTGACCGGCGCTTCGCTCGAGGTGTCCGGCGGCGTCTCCCGTTTCGCCTGACGAGGTATCGATGACCATCGTTCCTTCCACACTCGTCGGCACCGGCGCCACCGAACTCCCGGTCGGCGACCTGATCGCCGAGGCTCTGGCGGATGCCGGCGTCACCACCGTCTTCGGCGTCGTGTCGATCCACAACATGCCGATCCTCGACGGCATCCTGCGCCAGGGGCGCATCCGCTTCGTTCCGGCGCGCGGCGAGGCCGGCGCCATGAACATGGCCGACGCCTACGCCCGAGTGTCGCGCTCGCTCGGTGTGGTGATCACTTCGACCGGAACGGCCGCCGGCAACGCCGCCGGCGCCCAGGTCGAGGCGCTGACCGCCGGTTCGCCGGTGCTCCACATCACCACCCAGGTCGACGTCGCCTTCATGGATCGCGACCGCGCCGCCATCCACGACGTGCCGCGTCAGCCCGACATGCTGAAGGCGGTGTCCAAGGCCTATTTCCGCATCTGGGAGGCGCGCGGTGCGCTCGCCACGCTGGAGGCTGCGATGAGCGCAGCGCTCTCGGCGCCGAGCGGACCGGTCTCTCTGGAGATCCCGGTCGACGTGCAGCGCGGCCTCGCGCCTCGTCCGGCGGCTCCGTGCCGTCCGGCGATCGTGCGGGTCACGCCCGACGCGGCGAAACTCGATCTCGCCGCGCGGCTGATCGCGAGCGCCCGGCGGCCGCTGATCTTCCTCGGCGGCGGCGCCCGTGGCGCGGCCGAGGCGGCGACGGCGCTCACCGACCGCGGCTTCGCCGCCGTCACCTCGACCAACGGTCGTGCCGTGGTGCCGGAAGATCACCCGCACTCGCTCGGCGCCTTCAACATGACGCCCGAGGCGCAGGCGCTCTACGACCGCGCCGACCTCGTCGTGGTGGTCGGCACCCGCCTGCGCGGCAACGAGACCCGCAACAATCTCCTGCGCCTGCCGCGCCCGATGATCCAGATCGATGCCGACGCCACCCAGGGCGGCCGCAACTACCCCGTCGATCTCTTCGTCCACGGCGACGCGACGGCGGCGCTCGAGGGGCTCGTCGCCCGGCTGCCGGCGAAGCTCGACACCGACGCCGACTTCCTCGCCGAAGTGGCGGCGGCGCGGGCGAAGGGCGAAGCCGCGCTGCTCGCCACCCTCGGACCCTATGCCGAGGTGGCCCGAGTGATGCGCGATCGTGTGTTCTCCGACGCGCGTCCCTTCATCCGCGACGTCACCATCTCCAATTCGACCTTCGGCAACCGCTACGTCTCGCTCGCCGCGCCGCATCTCGGCGTGCATGCGCTGGGCGGTGGTATCGGCCAGGGCGTGCCGATGGCGATCGGCGGGGCGATCGCCGGCGGCGACCTGAAATCGGTGGCCCTCGTCGGCGACGGCGGCACCCAGCTCTGCCTCGGCGAGCTGACGACGCTCGCCGACGAGGACTGCAATCTCGTCGTGGTGATGATGAACGACCACGCCTACGGCGTCATTTCCAATATCCAGGACGCCCAGTTCGACGGACGTCGGGCCTATTGCCGCCTGCGCACACCCGACTTCGGCCTCCTCGCCCGATCGATCGGCCTAGCCCACGTGAAGGTCGACCGCATCGAGGACTTCGCGGCGGCCTTCGATCGGGCGCTCGCCACGCCCGGCGCGGTGATGCTCGAGGTCGACATGACCGCCGTCGGCCCGTTCGCCCAGCCTTTCGGCGGGCCGCCGGCCGGGGCGGCGGGGGGCGCCAAGTGAGAACGCTCGGGCTGGTCGGCTACGGCACGGTGGCGGGCCTCGCGCTCGAGGCGGTGGCGGCGCGGCTCGACCGCCCGCTCGACCGGCTCGTCTGTTGTGCCCGCGCGGCGGGCGCGGCGCGGGCGCGGGTTCTCGTCGACCGCTTCGGCGAGCGCCTGGCGCGGTCGAGCGAGGTCGTCACCACGACCGAGGACCTGATCGCGGCGCGACCCGACGTGGCGGTCGAGGCCGCCGGCCACGAGGCGATCGCCCTCGTCGGCGAGGCGGTGCTCGGCGCCGGCATCGAGCTCGTCGTGTCCTCCGTCGGCGCCCTCGCCGACGACGATCTCCACCGGCGCCTGCGCGCGGCGGCGACCCGCGGCGGTGGCCGTCTGACGCTGCTGCCCGGCGCGATCGGCGGGCTCGACATCCTCGCCGCGGCGAAGCTCTCCGGTCTGACAGACGTCACCTACGTGTCGCGCAAGCCGCCGGCCGCCTGGGCCGGCACCCCGGCGGAGACTCGCGTCGATCTCGCCGCGATCACCGAGCCGCACACCTTCTACGAGGGCAGCGCCCGCGAGGCGGCGCGCGACTTTCCCAAGAACGCCAACGTCGCCGCCACCGTGGCGCTCGCCGGCCTCGGCTTCGAGGCGACGCGGGTGCGGCTCGTCGCCGACCCGGCCGTCTCCGCCAACGTCCACGAGATCGTCTTCCGCTCGGCCTGCGCCGACGTGGCGATCCGCATCGAAGGGCGGCCGTCGCCCGACAATCCCAAGACCTCGGCGACGACCGGCTGGTCGCTCGCCCGAGCGATCCTCGACCGATTCGCCACAGAGGGGCTCTGAGCATGGCCTTCGACATCGACGACCTTCCCTCCGGCGCGATCTTCGTCGGCGGCGAGTGGATGAAGGGCCGCGGCGCCGACATCGTCTCGACCTTTCCCGCCGATCGCAGCCTCAACCGTGTCGTCGCGGGGGCCTCGGCGGAGGATGTCGAGACGGCGATCGACCGGGCGACCGCCGCCCAGGCCGCCGGATGGGGCGAGGTCAAGGCGCACGAGCGGGCGGCGATGCTCCACCGCATCTCCGAGGGTCTCGCCGCGAACGCCGATCGCATCTCCTTCATCCAGACCCGCGACACCGGCAAGACGCTCACCGAGACGCGTGCCCTGGCGATGAGTGCCGCCGGCACTTTCCGCTATTTCGCGAGTGTCCTCGAGACCGCCGACGAGGACGCCACGGTGCGGCGCGCCGACACGCTGACCCTGTCGATGCACGAACCGATCGGCCTCGTCTCGGCGATCACGCCCTGGAACTCGCCGATCGCCTCCGACGCCCAGAAGGTCGCCCCGGCGCTCGCCGCCGGCAACGCGGTGTTGCTCAAGCCGGCCTCGTGGAGCCCACTCGTCGCGCTCGAATTCGCCCGCATCGCCGAGGCCGCCGGTCTGCCGAAGGGGCTGCTCTCGGTCCTGCCCGGCGCCGGCTCCGTCGTCGGCGAACTGCTGGTCACCCATCCGGCGATCGGCCGTGTGTCGTTCACCGGTGGCACCTCGGTCGGCCGCGGCATCGCCCGCAAGGCGGCCGAGAAACTGATGCCGGTGTCGCTGGAGCTCGGCGGCAAGTCACCGACCATCGTCTTCGCCGACGCCGATCTCGACGTGGCGCTCGCCGGCATCCTCTTCGGTATCTTCTCGTCGACCGGCCAGTCCTGCATCGCCGGCTCGCGGCTCTACGTCGAGCGGCCGATCTACGACAGCTTCCTCGCGCGGCTGGTCGCGGCGACGAAGCGCTTGGTCGTCGGTCACCCCTTCGACGTGGCGACCCAGGTCGCCCCTCTCGTCCACGACGATCACCGGACCAGCGTCGAATCCTTCGTCGCCTCCGGCCTCGCCGACGGCGGCGAGATCCTGGCGGGCGGGGCGCGGCCGCAGGGCGAGGTCTACGATCGTGGCGTCTACTATCTTCCGACCATCGTCGCCGGATTGCCGGGGACGGCCCATCTCGCCCGCGAGGAGGTCTTCGGTCCGGTGCTGACCGTCTTCCCCTTCGACGACGAGGAGGAGGTGATCCGCCTCGGCAACGACAACCACTATGGCCTCGCCTGCGGCATCTGGACCAGCGACACGCCCAAGGCGATGCGGGTCGGCCGTCGCATCGCCGCGGGGACCGTCTGGATCAACACCTACAAGCAGTTCTCGATCTCCACCCCCTTCGGCGGGGTGAAGGAGAGCGGCGTGGGGCGCGAGAAGGGGCGCGACGGCCTCTTCGCCTACATGAACCAGAAGTCCTACTACCTCGATCTCACCGGCCGACCGCATCCCTGGGCCCGGCTCTGACGGGAGCCGTCGGGGGCCCTGAGCGTGCGCGAGGGGCACCGATCGGGGGTCAACGCCCATCGGCGTACGCGGGCGGTGGATCTGGTCGACACGCGGAGTGGTGCGCCCCGCGTTCGCTCGGCGTCGGCCGCCGATGCCGCCCTCCTGTCGAACGCCCCCACCGACGGATGCAGGAAGGCCGGCGGGGCGCCCCGCCGGCCTCTCGCGTCGTTGGATCCGCGCCGGTCGATCAGGCGGCGACGAAGGCGACCGTCTCGGGGCCGGGCTCACCGACCACCATCGAGAAGCGCACCGAGTTCGGACCCGGATTGCGGAAGGCATGCATACGGTCGGGTGGAGTGAGCAGCAGGTCGCGGGCGCCGAGCACCCGTTCGACGGTGACGCCGTCGTCCTGCCAGGAGACCGCCAGTTCGCCTTCCTGGACGAAGAGCGCCTCCTCGACGGAGCGCGCATAGGGCTTCACGCCCTTGCCGGCGGCGAGATCGATCACGTCGAGCCGGTAGTTCTCCGGTTCGGTCGCACCGAGCGCCGTGCCGATGTAGGTGCGGCGCGTGAACCCGGCCGGATCGACGACCGGCGACAGGTCGCGACGGCGCACCACGTGGGCGGCGAGATCGCGATGACGCGGGTCGTCGCTGCTCGGATCGAGGCGCGTGACCTTCTCGGGGGTGGTCGCGCCGAAGCGGGCCGCGAAGTCCTCGGGATCCTTGGAGGGATGGGACAGGTAGATCGGCGGCAGCGGCTTGCCCGATCCGACGGTGATCTGCATCAGCACCGGCTCGACGCCGTCGTTGCGGAAGCCGTGGGGACGACCGACGTCGTTGAGCACCATGTCGCCGGGGCCGAGCCGAGCCTCGATCACCTCGTCGCCCCACACCCAGCCGACGGTGAGGACGCCCGAGAGGATCATGAAGTGCTCGACCACCTCGTGGGTATGGGCAGCGGCGAAATTGCCTGGCGGCTTCCACACCAGCGAGAAGGTGAAGGCGCCCGCCGGCAGGGTGGCGGGATCGTTGACCTTGGGCGAACCGCCGCCACCGATGTAGCGCATCTGGGCACGGCGCAGACTGTCGAAGCCGCGATTGCCGGGAAAGGCGTCCCAATCGAAGGTCTTCTCGGCATGGCGACCGATGTTGCGGGCGAGTTTCGCGTCGAGCGCGGCGGTGTCGGGCATTGGCCATCTCCATCTGGGGGGCGCCACGTCGGTCGGCGCTTCCGTGACTCGAGGAGACGCGATGCCCGCCGATACCTCAAGGACAAATGACTTGACTTCGAGTTGAATCGTGCGTCGCATGTCCGGGACAGGGAGGAGCGCCCCATGGGAACCGATGCGATCGGCACGCGCCATTTCGAGATCTTCCTCACCATGGTCATGAGCCGCAGCCTGACCGACGCGGCCGACACCCTGGGTCTAACCGTCGCCGCGGTGAGCAAGAGCCTCAAGGTGCTCGAACGCGAGACCGGTCTCGAGCTGTTCCGCCACATCGGTGGGCGGCTGACCGCCACGGCCGAGGCCGAACGCCTCGTGCCCTACGCCCAGCGCGCCGTCGATCATCTCGCCCGCGCCCGGCGGGCGGCGGAGGCGCTGCGCGGCGGGGAGGTCGACCAACTGGTGATCGGCGTCTCCGGCCCGGCGGTCGTTTCCCTGGTGCCGACCGCGGTGGCCGGCTTCCGTCGCGAGCGGCCGGACGTGCACATCGACCTCTCGGTCGCCTCGACGCTCGGGCTCGTCGCCCGCGTCGTCGCCGGCGAAGTCGATCTCGGCATCGGCACACCGCCGGTGGTCGACATCGATGCCCGCGAGGTCGATCTCTGCGAGGTCCGCGACCTGTGTGAGACCACACTCTGCGCCGTTCTCCCCGAAGGTCATCGGCTGACGTCGCGGGCGGTCCTCCGACCCGCCGACCTCGCCGCCGAGCCGTTGATCGGACTGCCGGAGACGTCGGCGACGACCCGGCTCGTCGCCACGCAGTTCCATCAGGCGCGGATCACGCCGAACGTGGTGGCGCGGGTCGAGAACGCCGTCGGAGCCTGCGCCCTGGTGCGTGCCGGGATCGGCGTCGCGCTGGTCAATCCGCTGGTGCTGGCGCGCCCGGTCTTCCCCGGCGTGGTGGCGCGCATGTTCCGGCCGCGGGTCGAACTGCGCACCTGTCTCTACGTTTCACGAGCCCGGCGCCCGACGCCGGCCATCGCCGGGTTCGTCGACGCGCTCGAAGCGGCCGCCGCCGATGCGGTCGCGTCGATCGTGCAACTCGGGATCTGAGGCGCCGCCCGGCGCTTTCGGCGCACGACCGACAGCCGTGATGTGCATCAGCCGGCGGCGGCCAGCAGGATGAGAAACGTCGCCGTCCAAGCGGCGATCCTTTCGCGCCGGCGAAGCGCGGCCTCCGCCGGCGGTAGCGCATCGGCGGCATCGAATAGCAGCGGTTCGCCGACGGCGACGGCGCCCCGAGCCGCGAAGCAGCGCGCCAGGGTCTTCCAGCCGTCGTTGTAGGTGTCGCGGAAACTGCGGTCGCCGAGGCCGATGTAGCCGACCGGCTTTCCGGCGCAGGGGATGGCCCCGGCCTCGAGCCGTTCGAGGAAACCCTGGGCATTCACCGGCACTCCCCCGGCGCCGAAGGTCGAGGTGCAGACGACGAGCGCGTCGGCACCGGCGACGACGGCCTCGTCCGCATGATCCATCGACACGACGGCGACCGTCGTTTCGGCTTCGGCAAGATCGGCTGCGACCTCCGCGGCCACCGCTGCGGCGCGGCCCTTGGTGCTGCCCACGAGGACGACGAGGTACAAGGCGGGGATCTCCATGGTCGCGGGACGACATGTTCGCTCACCCAGGAGCGAATGGCGATGTCGGTCGAGCGGATGCGACGAGATCGAGGCGTTGGCCACCGACGTGAAACTCCGCGAGCCGTCACGAATGTCTCAGAACCTCTCGATGTCAATCGGCTCGGAACATTGACCCCGGATCGGCGTCCAACTTTGACCCCCT
>ERZ1645187.2249-NODE-2249-length-17226-cov-5.325374_pt1 | contig 17226 bp, 13 predicted proteins | sample MGYA00575352_ERZ1645187 | MGnify/ENA primary metagenome ERZ1645187 (study PRJEB40837, sample SAMN11349314) | freshwater sediment metagenome | isolation source: river sediment | host: Sediment | place: India: Wazaribad , New Delhi | collected 2017-02-21 ... | reverse complement strand
GGCAACGACGCCCTGGTGCAGTCGCTGCTGGTGCGCGGTGCCTCGGCCCTGGCCCAGGACGAACTCGGCAACACGCCCCTGCACGCCGCCGCGCAATTCGCCTTCGCAGCCGACGACGCCGCCGGATCGGCGCGCATGTTCGACCGCCTGCTCGACGCCGGCGCACCGATCGACGCCCCGAACCGCGACGGCCAGACCCCGCTGCTGCTGTTGCTCGGCGCCGCCGCCGCGACCGGCACCCGCTCGCCCAATCGCGAGCTCGGCGAACTGGTCGGCCGCCTGATCCACCGCGGCGCCGACCTCGATCTTCAGGACCGTCGCGGCGTCTCGGTGCTGCATGCCGCCGCGATGCACGGCATGCGCGACATCGCCGAACGCCTGCTCAAGGCCGGCGCCGACCCGCGCCGTCGCGACGGACTCGCCCGCAGCGCCCACGAAGTTGCGGTCCTGCTCGGCTTCGTCGACCTCGCCGCCCTGCTCAAGCGCGACTGATGGCCTCGACGCACACTCGGCTATGCTGTGCACCGCGGACTGAGGTTGCCATGTACGGACGTTTGCATGCCATTGCATGGCTCGCGCTTGCCGGCCCCGTTTTGAGCGCGCCATTGCAGTTCTCCGCAGACATTGCGCTCCGCGTCGGCACGACCTCCGCACCCGACCACAGCATCCTTCTCGACGACGGGACCGACCTGATCGGATTCATCGTGCCGTCATCGTTGCCGGATGGCGTAAACCTTGATGCGCTCGATATTCGCAACGACGATACCGTGCTGTTCTCACTGGACAAGGCCTGTCTGGTCGGCGGCGTCTATGCCGAACCTGGCGACGTCGTCGCCTGCCGGTACGCGAGCTGCGCGCTCGCTTTCGATGCCAGCACTCTGGCGCTACCCCCGCTCATCGATGTGGACGCCGTCGCCACTCGCAACGGCCGTCTGGTGGTGTCGTTCACGCGGGGCGTCAGGTATGCACCCGTCGGCTACATTTCGGCGCGAGATGCGATCGAGTTCAACGGCGGCAACGTCAGCGCCATTGTCTTTGATGGCGACAACAACGGCGTGCCCGCCAATGCAAACCTCGACGCCCTGCATGTACTTCCGAATGGCCGCCTGCTGCTGTCCTTCGATCGCACCCTGTCGCTCGGCAGCGTGACCGCGTTCGACCACGATGTCGTCGAGTTCGACCCGGCCAACTCGCAATTCAACGTGGCGCGCGCACTGGGCAGCGGCAATCCGGCCTGGTGGCCGGCCGATCTCGATGCGATCAGCGGCGCTGCCGTCGCCGATCGTCTGTTCCGCGATGGATTCGAATGAGGAGCTCGACCATGCGACCGATCCCCTTCCTTTTGCTTGCCCTGATCGCTGCCAGCGGGCCAGCGCGCGCCGAAGGCGAGTTCGAAATCGACCAGGCCTGCGTGGCAGTCGGCTGCTTTCCGGGGGATGGTCCCGGCTTCCCGATCACGCTGGTTCACAGCGGGGCCTACCGCCTGACCTCGAACATCCGCGTCACGGGCGGCCTCACGGTGAATGGCATCGAGATCTCGGCGACCCAGGTCGATCTGGATCTCGGCGGATTCGCGGTGCAAGGGGGCGGCCAATGCCAGCTCAATCCGGATCTGGAGTGTCTTGGCACCGACGCCGGTCGCGGCATCGTACAGAATGGTCTTGGCACATTGCTCCGGATCCATGACGGTACTGTCTCCGGCATGGGCACCGCCGGCATCATCGCGTTCGCACTGACGCCCGGCTCCTCGTTCGAAAATCTCAGCATTCTCGACAATGCCGGCGGGCTACCGTTCGTGGTCAGCGATGCCGGTGGCCAGGTCACGGTGCAGATGCGCGCGATCCGCTGTGTCCGCAACGAAGGCAACTGCGGCATCTTCAACAACGGCGCTCGTCTGCAGGTCAGCGACAGCGTGTTTTCGGAGAACGAGTCCGGCCTGATCGTCGGTCATGGCAGCGTCGTCACCGACTGCATGTTCGCGCGAAACATCGGTTTTGGCTTGAGCGGAAGCGATGGCGGCACGCAGGTGGCCATCGGGCGCAACTACTTCAGCGGCAACAACGGCGGCGATGCATCTCCCCAATTCAGCATCGGCCAGACACGCGACATGGGTCAGAATGTCTGCGGCGATGGCAGCTGCCCCTGAGTCTTAGGATTCACTTGCCGTTTCCGCCTTCGACTCGCGCTCGTCGGCCTCGAACAGCTGCTGCAGTTCGGCGAGCGCGTCGCGCGAACTCTGGATCAGCTGCGCCTCGTCGTCGCGGATCTGGAACTGCGCGCGCAGCATCGCTTCGTCGTGGGCGCGGAAACGCTCGACGCGGCGCTCGGCCACGGCGCCGTCGATGCCGAGCGCGTCCAGCGTGTGGCGCGCGACCGCGAGGCTGGACAGGTAGGTCTCGCGCACCACGGTCTTGATGTCGGACTCCCACAACGCGAACACGTGCTGGCGGTTGCGGGCGCGCGCGACGATGCGCACGTGCGGGTAGGTGCGGCGCACCAGCTTGGCGATGCGCACGCTCTCGACCGGATCGTCCATGGCCAGCACGAACACGTCGGCCTGGTCGACGCGGGCCGCGCGCAGGGTGTCGGGGCGGCCGGGATCGCCGTAATAGATCATGTTGCCGAAGCGCCGCGACAGGTCGACCTGTTCGACGCTGTGCTCCAGCGCGGTGAACGGAATGCGGCTGGCGCGCAGCACGCGGCCGACGATCTGGCCGACGCGGCCGAAACCGGCGATCACCACCCGCGGCGCCTCCTGCTGCGGCAGGTCGTCGTAGGGCCGTTGCTGCTTGCGTTCCCAGCGCTTCGCGACGGCGTCGGCAGCGATCACCAGCAGCGGCTTCGCCGCCATCGACAGCACGATGCTCGCGGCGAGCAGATCGCGCACGGCGGCCGGCAACACCCCGACGCTGAAGCCGAGCGTGAGCAGCACGAAGGCGAACTCGCCGCCCTGGGAGATCACCGCGGCCATGCGGATCGCATCCGGCGCGTCGAGGCCGCCGGCATAACGTCCGACCGCGTACAGCACGAGCGCCTTCAGCGCGACCAGCAGGGCGACGCCGAGCAGCACCTGGCCGAGCATCGACACCACCAGGGTCCAGTCCACGCCCATGCCGACCGACAGGAAGAACAGGCCGAGCAACAGGCCCTTGAACGGCTCCAGATGCGATTCGATCTCGTGGCGGTATTCGGAGTCGGCCAGCACGATGCCGCCGAGGAAGGCCCCGAGCGCCATCGACAGGCCGGCGAAGCCGGTGATCCAGGCGGTGCCGAGCGCCACCACCAGGGTCGTCGCCGTGAAGGTTTCGACGCTGCCGCTCTTCGCGGCCATGCGGAACAGCGGGCGCACCACGTAGCGGCCGAGCAGGACCACGGCGACCACGCTGCCCAGGGCCTTGACGACCCCGACCAGCGAGAAACCGCTGCCGCCGACCCCATCGAGGGCCAGCAGCGGGATCAGGGTCAGGGCCGGGATCGCGGCCAGGTCCTGCAGCAGCAGGATGGCCAGGGCGACGCGTCCGCGCTGCAGGCCGAGGGTCTTGCGTTCGGCCATCAGCTGCACGCCGATCGCGGTCGAGCTCAGCGCCAGCGCGCCGCCGATGATGACCGCCACCTGCCAGCGCTGCCCGAAGGCCAGGGCCAGCGCCGCGAACAGCACGGCGGTCGCGACGAACTGCAGGCTGCCCAGGCCGAACACGGCGCGGCGCATCAGCCACAGGCGCGCCGGCGAGAGCTCCATGCCCACCACGAACATCAGCAGGACCACGCCGAGTTCGGCCACCGCCAGCTGCTGCTCGCCGCTGTCGACGAAGCCGAGTGCATGCGGTCCGATCACGGCGCCCGCGCACAGGTAGGCCAGCACCGCGCCGAGGCGGAAACGCGTGAACAGGGGCACCGCGACGACGGCGGAGATCAACAGGATCAGCGCCTGTTCCAGCCAGTGCATGCCATGCATCGGTTCATCCGTCCTGAAGTCGTCGTGGCCGCATCATCGCATCGCCGCGACCGGGCGGAAACGAAAAGGGCAGCCGAAGCTGCCCTCTCGAGTGCCTGCGTGGCGCACTCAGCGGAAGCGGAACAGGCCGACGCCCGAGGCGCTGGTGTAGCTGTCGCGGTCGCGGCGGCGGCGCATGCGGTCCTGCAGTTCCTGGCGGCGATCTTCCATCCACTCGGCGCGATTCAGCGTGTTCGGGTCGAGGCCGCGCTCCTCGGCTTCGTGCTTGCGGAACGAGCAGAAGTCTTCGTACGCCTCGACCTCGTGCTTCAGCTCGCGCACGCAGAGCTCGATCATGATGGCGTCGTCGAGGTAGCCGACCACCGGCACGTTGTCCGGGATCACGTCCTTCGGATCGGCGAAGTAGGTCAGCGCGGTCAGCACGCGGCCCTTGTCCTCCTCCGGCAGGCCCCAGCCCTCGTCGTGGACCATGTTGATCAGCGCGTCCAGCTTGGCCAGGCGTTCGGTGATGAACTCCGGCGCATGGCTGGCGTGCGCATCGGCGAGCAGCTTGCTGGCGGCATCGGTGATTTCCCGCGACGACTTGCTGCCGGCGGTCTGGTGCGCGCGCTTCAGCACTTCCTGGAAATGGTCCAGATCGTTGTCCGACAGCTCGATGTTGATCGACAAACCCATGGCAAACCCTCGCGAGGAAACCGCCGCAGACTAGCCAGCGGCCCGGGCAGCGTCAATTGCGGGACGATGGCCCTAGAGGATCGGCGACAGGCCGACGCCGAAAGCGGTAAGGATGCGGGTGTAGATGCCCTTGGGCGCAAGGTCGACCTCGGGGAAGTCGCCGACGCGCACGTAGCAGGTCAGGAAGTCCGGATGGCCGGGCGGCACCGGTGCGCATTCCGGGCGCAGTTCGTAGCTGGTGGCATAGCGCCAGGGCCAGAGGTCGAACACCGGCAAGCGCTCGGACACGAATTCGATGCTCTGGTTGATCGGGGTCAGCAGGCCGCGGTCCGGCTTCTTCGCGACCACCCAGCTCTGGTCGGGGCCGATGTCGTGGCGGATGGCGCGCTTCAGCGCCGCGGCGAAGCCGGCGTCGCGCACGATCACGCCGTTCTCGCTGTTCAGGCCCTCGGAGCGCGGGTCGAAGTTGTGCGAACCGATCAGGCCGATGGCGTCGTCGACGACCATCGACTTGGCATGCAGGCCGCGGCGCACGGTGTCGCGCCGCAGCGGCACCGCCTTGCGGGTGCGGATCTTCAGCGCCGAACGCACCATGCCGGGCGGCTTGCCGGCCTCGATCGCGGCCTCGCTGCGGCCCGGATAGGGCTTGAACTCGTGGATCTCGAAGCCGAGGTGTTCGAGGTAGTAGCGGCGGCGCTTGTGCGAGATCGCGTAGACCGGGAAGGCGTCGGTGGCGGCCAGGCTGTTGGTCGAGACGATTACGCGCAGGTCGGGATGCTCGCGTCGCAGGGTCAGGAACGCCTTGCGCGCCGGCTTCGACAGCACCAGGTAGGGCGTCTGCAGCACGATCTCGCGTTCGGCGTCGGTGACGATGCGCGCGATCAGGGCGGTCAGGTCCTCGTGTTCCGCGCGTTCGGACACGTTCGGCTTGTCCGGCGGGTCGGAGAAGTATTCGACGCCGTCGACCGCGAGCGCGCGGTCGAGCAGGGCGCGCTGCAGGTAGCCGCGGTCCTCGGCCAGGGCCTGCACGCGCAGCAGGCGCTCGGCGTGGTCGAGCTTGGGCGCGGGCAGCGGCGCGGGCCTGCGGCCGGCCTCGACGATGCGTCGCGCCACGTCCTTGAGCTGGGCCAGCGGCACCGTCTTCGGATGCGTCCAGAAGCGCTCGAACGAGGCCTGCATGGCGCGACCGACGGCGCCGTACACCAGCAGGTCGCGGTCGTAGTAGTTGTACGCGTCGCCGAAGTCGAAGTAGCGCTCTTCGATGTTGCGTCCGCCGACGATGCCGAAGCGGCCGTCGACCAGCAGCAGCTTGTTGTGGCTGCGCTGGTTGAAGCGCAGGAAGCAGCAGACGATGCCGGCCGCGAACTCGAGCGGCGCGGTGCGCGCCTCGTTGAAGGTCGGGTTGTACAGGCGGAACTCGAAGTTGGCGTGCTCGCGCGCCAGTCGCGCCAGGAAACGGCGGTTCTCGATCGAGAACAATTGGTCGCTGAGCACGCGCACGCGCACCCCGCGGCGCGCCGCCGCCAGCAGTTCGCCCAGCACGAACACGCCGACGTCGTCGTCGGCGAAGATGAAGGTCTGCAGCTCGATCGTTTCGCGCGCGGCGCGGATCAGGTGGATGCGCGCCACCAGGGCGGCCTCGGCGTCGTTGAGCAGGATCGCGCCGTGGCGGCCGTCCGCGGTGCGCGTGGCGGCATCGGCGACCAGCGGCGATTCGATCGCGCAACGGTCGATGCGGCTGCAGGTCGTTTCCAGCGGCCGCGTCTGCTCGACCAGGTCCTCGGCCGCGCGGATCAGTTGCCGATGGTCGGCACAGCCGGCCAGGAACATCGACAGCACGAGCAACATCGCTCCCGCGGGGGCGAATCTCGTTCGCACGCTGGTCGGGAGAGCGTGCGAATGAGATTCGCACCCACGAAAAGTTGCCATGCGCCAGCGCGGCAGGCGCATCATGGCGCCGCCACCAGCCGCAGGTCGAGCTCGATGCGGATGCGGTCGCCCAGGGTGAGCCGTCGCGTGCGCATGCCGAAGGCGCGCCGCGACAGCTCGCCGCGGGCACGCACGCGGCAGGTCTCGACGCCGTCGACGCAGTCGCTGGCGAGCAGCACGAAGCGGGTCTCGCGTTCGCGTCCGCGCACCTGCAGGGCGCCGGCGATCTCGCCGCCCTCGCGCAGCCGCTCGTGCGCAATGCCCTCGGCCCGGAAATGCAGCTGCGGATGCCGCGCCGCCCAGAAGAACTCCGGCGACAGCGCCCAGTCGCGATAGCCCTCGCGATTCATGCGCAACGCGGCCAGCGGCACGCGCACGTCGATGGTCGCGCCCGCGTCGGCGAAGGAGACCGTGCCTTCGGCGCGCGCTTCGCCATGCACCGGCCACCAGCCCAGCGCATGCAACTGGAAATGCACGCGCGAGGCCTCGGCATCGAGCCGATAGGCGGAAGCGGCCGCCGCCGGCAGCGCCGTCCAGAGCAGCAAGGCGGCGGCGAGCACGCGCATGCTCGGTCGATCAGGGCGCCCAGAACGCGCGCAGCCGGCCCTGTCCCGGTTCCACCAGGCCGTCCGGCACGTCGATCACCGCCAGCGCCGCGGTCGGCATGCCGCGGTGCGCCTGCGAGCGACCGTCGACCAGCAGGGCCACCAGTTCCTCGACGCCCGGGTTGTGTCCGACCAGCAGCACCGTCTCGGTCGGGCCGGTGGCGTTGAACACGTCGAGCAGGTTGCCCGGCGTGGCCTCGTAGATGCGCGCGTTGAAGCCGACCGTATCGCCGAGGCGTTCGGCGACGATCTGCGCGGTGGCCTCGGCCCGCGCCGCGGGCGAGGACACGATGCGCGGCACGCGACCATCCAGCATCGCGGCCAGCGCATCGGCCGCGCGTTGCGCCTCGGTGCGACCGCGTTCCGTGAGTTCGCGCGAGAAGTCGGTGCCGTCCGCACTCTGCGCTTCGGCGTGGGCGTGACGCAGGACGATCCAGTGTCGAATCATGGGTTCGGGCTCAGTGGCGGGGTGATCATCTGCATCGGGAACGCGGTGCGGCTCCAGCCGCCGCCGAACCCGGTCGGCCAGGTGAAGTTGATGCCGAACGTGCCCGAGGTCTGCGACGCGTAGCTGCGCGAGACCGTGCCCACGACCTGCGTTTCCGCCGCCAGGTTCGGGAAGAACGGACAGGTCGGACAATGCACGTGGGAAACGACATGCGTTTGCGTCGTGGTGGTGTTGGTCGATTCGGCGATGGTCCAGCGCGGCTCGTCCCGATCGTCGTAGAGATAGGCCAGCATGCCCGTGGAGGGCTGGCCGGCGACGCGATGCTCGTCCACCACCAGGCCCCAGCCCGACTCGTTCGCGTTGGCCCAGCCGCCGGTGTGGTTCGGTGTCGGCAGGTCGCCGGTCGCGTAGACGCGCGACTGCTTTTCGCCGCCCCAGGCGCCATCGAGATGCCAGACGTTGACGAAGGCCGCGTCGTCGTCGCCGCGGCTGTACCAGGCCGTGCCACGCAGGCTCGACGCGACCGTGAACGGCATGTCGCCGCTGCGCGTGAACTTGCGGATCTCGGTCGTGGCCTGGCTGAACGCCGGGTCCCAGGGACCGACGTTCAGGTACCAGGTCGGGCTGCGGTCGGGCTTGCCGGTGAACCAGGCAGCGCTGAAGGTGCCGCCGATGCTGAAGATGTTCTGGCCGTTGCCGGGACGGGCGGCATTGAAGTAGACGCCGCCCGCCGGCAGTGCGCCGAAGCCCGGCAGCTGGGCCGCGCACTGCGTCGCCACCTGGCAGTTGCCGCTGGCCGGCAGGGCCACGTCCAGCACCTTGGCAGGCGCGAAACTGTAGACATGGTCGTCGACGCCGCCCAGGAAGCTGACCACGGCGCGCGTGCCGCATTGCGCCGCCGGGTCGACATAGGCTTTCACGGTCAGATCGCGATGGCCGGCCGCGGCGAGGTCGCCGAGGGCGGCCGCGCCCGAGACCACGTGCAGCTTGGCCTCGGCCAGGCCCGAGGGCAAGGCGGTCGGATGGAAGAAGCAGAACGCCGTGCCCGCCGGGGCGACATTCGACCCGCCGCAGCGATAGTCGAAGCGGACCGATTCGTCCGGGCTCTGCAGGCCGATGGCCGCACTGGCACCGCTGTCGGGCAAGGCCGTGATGTACTGATGCACGATCTCGTAGCTCTGGTCGTACAGGATGGTCTGGAACACGGCATTGCCGGTCGCGCTGCCACTGCTGCTGTACTGGCCCATCTTGCGCCATTCGAACACGGTGCAGCCCTGCGTGGCGGCGCCGGCATCCGACGGGCGCGGGCAGGTATCGAAATGGCGATGCTTGAGGCTGCCGCCCGACTGGACGACCAGATCGTCATGCAAGGCCTGGATGCGCCCGTCGACGACGCCGGCATGGTCGTCGACGCCGCAGGCGCCGAAGTAGTCGTCGCCGCCGTCGGCAGTATTGGTCGACAGGTAGCCGTTGGTCGACATCAGCAGGCTGGTGATGTCGCGGTCGTAGAACTTGAACGGTGCGGCGCCGCCGATGGCCAGGTTGGCGACGTAACCTTCGTCGTTCGCGGTCGCGCTGCTGACGTGCGGTCCCAGGGTCGGGATCAGGGTCGCGGCGGCGCTCATGTCGATCGGCTGGTAACCGCAGGAGGCCGAAGCGGCGCTGCTCAGCGCGCGATAGCCGAACGCATCGCTGTCGCCGCCGCTGCCGCCGCCGGTGCCGGGCGCGGTGCCGCCGGCGAACACGGCGAAGCCGTCATTGGTCGCGTCCTCGCCGCTGTTGGCGACGCGCACCGGCACGTTCCAGATTTCGCCGGGCTCGATGTTGGCGTCGCCGTCGCCGCAGGCCTGGCTGGCTTCGCCATTGGCGGCGGCGGACAGCTGCGGTCCGCGCACGTCGATGGCCAGGGACACGGGGCTGGCCGCGCAGCCGGTGGCGTCGGTCACGGTCAGGCTGGCCGTGGTGCTGCGGCGGTTCGGGTAGCGCACGGCGAGCTGGGTGTTGCCGGCGACATTGGCGATGCGGCGATCGACGATGCTGTCGCCGTCCACGTCCCAAGACAGCGTGTAGGGTCCGGTGCCGCCGGCGATGCCCGCCTGCAGCACGACGTCGTTGTCGGCGATCGGGTTCGCGGTGCCGAGGCTCAGCGTGACGTTCGGCTGCGTGCAGGCGGCCTTGCCGTCGATGGCGGTGGCGCCGGTGGCGGCCGGGTCCAGCCAGTCCTTGACGCGCGTCCCGGGCGTGCCGCCGCCGTCCCAGGCCACGTTGAGGCGGCCGTAGTAATCGTCGAAGTTGAACGAGCAGCTGGCCGCGCCGCCCGAGAGCACGCCGATCAGCCGCTTCTGCGGATTCATCAGCACCGAGCCCGACGATCCCTGCTCGGTGGTGCCGAGATCCCAGCCGGGCACGTGCCAGTGCTTGGAACCCGGCACGCCGGGCGGGTCGATGTCGGTGCTGTCGAGCGGGTTGTTCTCGAAGCTGATGCGCTTCTCGTGGCCGGACGGATGGTGGATGCCGACCGCCGAGGACGGCACGGTGGTGCCGCGATCCCAGCCCAGCCAGAACGGACTGGCCGCGGCCGGAATCTCGGTGAGGAGATCGAGCAGGGTGGTATCCGACGGCTCGAACGTGGAGATCAACACGGCCGCGCCGGTCTGGGTGATCGAATTGTTGACCGTGCTGATCGGCGTGCCGCTCTCGCTGCTGCCCGGCGTGCGGCAGGTCGGGTTTTCGTACTTCCAGTACAGCACCAGGGAATTGGCCGCCGATTGCGTGCTGACGCAATGGTTCGCGGTCATGAAGTAGCGCTTGTTGTCCTGCGCGGTGTTGTTGACCAGCTGGCCCGTACACAGGCCGCCGCTGACCGAATAACGCGCCACGGCATTGATCTGGTCGCGGTAGTTGTTGCCCTCGGGGCAGGCCACGTCGACGTTGCAGCTGCCCGACTTCGCGAACGGCGACTCGCCGCTTTCGATCGAACGATAGGCCTGCTGCACGCTCATGATGCCGAGCTGCAATTCGCCGCGCCGCGCCTTCGGCACCAGCACCTCGAGATAGGCGACGTCGCCCGGCACATAGGGCGTCCAGAACTCGCCGGAGCGGGGATTGTCGGCCGCCGTGTAGGGACCGCGCACGCGCTGGCCGCCCGCGTCGGTCAGCCAGACCTCGGCGCCTTCCGGCAGGTGGAAGGGCTTCAGCGCCAGGTCGATCGACACCGCGCCCGGCGCGTCGATGCGGGTGCGCCACAGGTCGAAGCCGGCATCGACCTCGGTCCAGCGGCCGACCGCGACCTTGCTGCGATCGACCAGGTTCACCGAGGCCTTGTGCATGATCGCGTAACGCAACGGCGCGCCCTTGTCGGCGACGGCGTCCTCGGCCAGCGCCTTCTCGGCGTTCAGCACCGGCGTCTGCAGGGCCTGGGCGCCCGGATCGATCGGCAGCTGGAAGCGCCGACTCGGCAATTCGGCCGCGGCGGCCAGCAGGGGAAAACTCAGGGTCGCGACGCACAGTCCGCGCAGGATGGGGTTCATGGGAGGCTCCCGACAACGAAGGCCCAAGCATACGACACCGGCGCGGGCCCGCCGTGACGCGGCGCACCGCCGTTCAGGCATGCTCCGCCTTCGACAAATGCGCGGTTTCCGGACACAGTAGCGGCCTTGCCCTGCCCGCCCGACCATGCCCGACCTCGACAACCTCGCCAGCCTGATCCGCGCCGGCCATCCCGTCATCGCCATCGACACCGCCGAGGAGGCGCGCGTCGTCGAGAGCTTCCGCCACGTCATCGGCAAGGTCTGGCGGCCGCTGTACAAGTGGAGCCTGACCGACGGCCTGCAACGGCTCGACATGACGCTCGACGAGCCGCCGCTGGCCGCGGTCGAGGCCACGGCCACGCTGCAGTTCATCAAGGAACAGCGCGAACGCGCCATCTTCCTGCTCTGCGACTTCCACGGCTACCTGCGCTACCCGATGACGATGCGCTTCGTGCGCGAGATCGTCGACCGCGTGAATGCCGCGGCGCACACCCTGGTCCTGATCGGCGTCGGCATCGAGATCCCGAAGGAGATCGAGGCGCATGCCGTGCGCGTCGACCTGAAGCTGCCCGACGAGGCGGCGCTCGGCAAGCTGGTGCGCGAGGCCGCGTTCGAATATTCGCGCGAACACGGCGGCAAGCGCGTCGAGATCGATCCGATCGCGCTCAGGACCATCGTCCGCAACCTGCTCGGGCTGAAGCTGCCGGACGCGCGCCGCATCGCGCGGCAGCTGGTGTTCCGCGACGGCGCCATCGGCATGAGCGACCTGCCCGAACTGGCGCGGCTGAAGTTCGACCTGCTGAACCGCGACGGCGTGCTGCATTTCGAATACGAGACCGCCGCCTTCGCCGATGTCGCCGGGCTGAACCGGCTCAAGCGCTGGGTCGAGCAGCGCCGCGCCATCTTCCTCGGCGAGCGCAAGGTCGAAGGCCTGGATCCGCCCAAGGGCCTGCTCCTGCTCGGCGTCCAGGGCTGCGGCAAGAGCCTGGCCGCCAAGGCCATCGCCGGTTCGTTCGGGGTACCGCTGGTGCGCCTCGACTTCGGCGCGCTGTACAACAAGTACCACGGCGAAACCGAGCGCAACCTGCGCGAGTCGCTGAAGAACGCCGAGGCGCTGGCGCCGTGCGTGCTGTGGTGCGACGAGATCGAGAAAGGCCTGGCCACGTCCGACAGCGACGATGGCGTGTCGCGGCGCGTGCTCGGCGCCCTGCTCACCTGGATGGCGGAACGCAGGCATCCGGTGTTCCTGGTCGCGACCGCGAACGACGTCTCGCGGCTGCCGCCGGAACTGCTGCGCAAGGGCCGCTTCGACGAGATCTTCTTCATCGACCTGCCCGGAACCGAGGCGCGCGACGCCATCTTTCGCGTGCACTTCGACAAGCGCAAGCTCGACCGCAACGATTTCGACCTCGACGCCCTGGTCGCGGCCAGCGACGGCTTCTCCGGCGCCGAGATCGAACAGGCCATCGTCGCCGCGCTCTATGCCGCCCATGCCGACGGCGTGCCGCTGCAGCAGCGCCACGTGCTCGCCGAACTGAAGGCGACGCGCCCGCTCTCGGTGCTGATGGCCGAGCCGGTGCAGCAGCTGCGCGACTGGGCGAAGACGCGGACGGTCAGCGCCGACTGATCAGCTGGCGTTCGCGGACAGGCCGTGCGCGGCCAGGATCGCCGCCGCCTGGCGATAGGCGATCGACGTCGCGTCGCCGCGGATCGTCATCCGGCCGCCGCGATAGTCCAGCTGCACGCCGCCCTCGAGTTCCGCCGATTCGTCGCGGCCCGGCGAAAGCAAGGCGCATTCGACGATGGACCAGAGCGGCGCGAAGCCGGCATGGTCGTACTGCATCGCCATCAGCGCGCACAGGTCGTGGTGCGTCAGGTAGCGCGCGTGCTCGGTGCGGATCGAGAAGGCCTCGTTGAGGAAGAGCGAAGTGGCGGAGTCGGCCAGGCCCTTCTCCTCGAAGTCGCGCTCCATCGCCGCGCCGACCTGCTCGGCGTCGTGGGCATGCCCGACCAGGACCAAGGGCACGAGCAGCAGCGGACTGCCGATCAGGCGCGGATCGGGGTCCAGCACCGGCGCGGCCATGCGCCCGGCCGAGGCGCCGAAACTGGTGATCGCCGGCATCCAGCCGCCGCGTTGCGCCTGCTGGTGCATGCGCGCGAGTTCGGCATGGATCGGCCAGCCCGGACGCAAGACCTGGGCGACGTCGTACAGCGCCGCCGAGACCGCGAGGCCCAGGGTCTCGACGCCGGGCAGCAGCCGCGCCAGGTCGTTCGCGATCTTCTCGCCGAGCAGGTGCGCCGATTCGAGCGGCAGGCTCAGGGCCTTGGGCGCGCCCTCGGGCACCAGCTCGACGGCAAGCACGGCGGGACAGGAGGTCAAGGCGGACATGGCGGCTCCGGAAGCGACAGCCGGCCATTCTATCGGCCCGCTGCCGGGAATTTCGCGCTGATACGATCGGCCGATGATCGATTCCCGCAAGAACCGCCTGCGCCGCGAGCTGCGCGTGCTGGTGGAACGCTGGCTGGTGCCGGCGCTGATCGCCCTGCTGCCCTGGTCGCTCGGCTTCCGCGTCGCGCGGCGGCTGGCGCGCTGGCCCTGGTTCTTCCGCGAGCGCGTCGACGCCACCCTCGCCATCGCGCAGCGTTACGGCATGGTCGGCGATCCGACCCGGTTCGCGGCCGAACAGCGTCTCTACCACCTGGTCGACCACGTCGACCTGTTCCTGCTGAAGTGGCGCAGCGACCGTTACCTCGATCGCCACTTCGACATCGAAGGCCAGTGGCCCGAGGGGCAGGATCCCCTGATCGCGCTGTCCTTCCACTGGGGCGCGGGCTTCTGGGCGCTGCGTTCGCTGCGCCGTTCCGGCCGTCGCTTCGCCGGCCTGTCGGTGCGCACCGATCCGCAGAGTTTCGCCGGCCACACCCTGCTGCATCGTTATGCCCTGCTGCGCAACGCCGAGGTGGTGAAGACCGGCGCGCACGAACTCGTCTACATCGGCGACGGCCCGCGGCCGATGTTGCGCGCGCTGCAGGGCGGCGTCGGCCTGCTGACCTCGATCGACGTGCCCGGCGTCGGCGGCGAGGTGCCGGTGCGCCTGCTCGATCGCGAGGCGCAGTTGCCGAGCGGCATGGTCAAGCTCGCCGAGAAGGCCCGCGTGCCGATCGTGTTCTTCGCGGTCTGGCTCGATCCCGCCACCGGCCGACGCAAGCTGCGCATCCGCGAACCGCTGCAGGTGACCGACCGTGCCGCGGCGATGGCGTTCGCCGCCTCCCACCTCGACTGGATGCTGCGCACCGCACCCGCCGCCTGGCACTTCTGGGCTTACGCCGACGCCTTTTTCCGGCCGACGCCGGCCGATCCGACCACGCTCGACGTCGGCGACCGCCAGTCGGCGTGACCGCTCCAAGGGCTTTTGCTAGGGTCGGGCTCCCCTTGCTGGAGCCCGCCATGAGCCAAGCCCGCCGCGTCGCGATCCTCGGTGGTTCGCGCATTCCGTTCTGCCGCAACAACACCGCGTATTTCGACCTCGGCAACGTCGGCATGTCGATCAAGGCGGTCGGTTCGCTGGTCGAGAAATTCAACCTCGGCGGCGTGCAGCTCGGCGAAGTCGCGCTCGGCGCCGTGCTCAAGCATTCCTCCGACTGGAACATCGGCCGCGAGGTCGCCTTGTCCTCGGGCCTGTCGCCGCTGACGCCCGGCATCACCATGCAGCGCGCCTGCGGCACCAGCCTCGACACGTCCATCCACATCGGCAACAAGATCGCGCTCGGCCAGATCGAGGCCGGCATCGCCGGCGGCTCCGACACCACCTCCGACGTGCCGATCGTGGTCGGCGAGAAGCTGCGCCGGCGCCTGCTCGACATCAATCGCGCGAAGACGTTCGGTCAGCGCCTCGGCGCGATGTTCAAGGGCTTCTCCCCGGCCGAGTTCAAGCCCGGATTCCCGGGCGTGGCCGAACCGCGCACCGGCAAGTCGATGGGCGACCATTGCGAGATGATGGCCAAGGAATGGGGCATCAGCCGCGCGGCGCAGGACCAGCTCGCCTACGAATCGCATCGCAAGGCGGCCGCGGCGTACGAGCGCGGCTTCTTCAAGGACCTGGTCGTGCCGTTCCGCGGCCTGGAGCGCGACAACATCCTGCGCGCCGACACCACGGTCGAAAAGCTCGCGACGCTGAAGCCGGCCTTCGACCGGACCTCGGGCAAGGGCACGCTGACCCCCGGCAACTCGACGCCGCTGACCGACGGCGCCAGCGCGGTGCTGCTCGGCTCCGAGGCCTGGGCGGAGGAGCGTGGCCTGAAGCCGCTCGCCTACCTCACCCATTCGCGCGTCGCCGCGGTCGACTTCGTCGCCGGCGAGGGCCTGCTGATGGCGCCGACGGTGGCCGTCGCGGACCTGCTCAAGGCCACCGGCCTGACCCTGCAGGACTTCGATTTCTACGAAATCCACGAGGCCTTCGCGGCCCAGGTGCTGTGCACGCTGAAGGCCTGGGAATCGGCCGAGTACTGCAGCAGGCGTCTCGGCCTGTCCAAGCCGCTGGGGGCGATCGATCCGGCGAAGCTGAACGTGGTCGGGTCGAGCCTCGCCTTCGGCCATCCGTTCGCGGCCACCGGCGCGCGCATCGTCGCGACCGCGGCCAAGCTGCTCGACGAGAAGGGCGGCGGTCGGGCCCTGATCTCGGTCTGCACCGCCGGCGGCATGGGCGTCGTCGCCATCGTCGAGCGCTGAATTCCGTGAACGGGTTTGCAGAATCCGGGACGACTGCCTAGACTCCCGGCGTTCCATGAATCCCGGTCAGGCGGCATGCGCGGCCGCGGGAACATGTCCATCCACGCCCTTGGGGGGTTGTCATGAAGTTGATCAAGTCGATGTTGCTGGCGGCAGTCGTCATTTCCGGTTCGGCGTGGGCGCAAAGCGCGAACGACGCCGGTCTTCCTGCCGCGGCGCGGGGTCCGTTCCTCGTCGAGGGCCGCGCACCGACCGGCGCCCTGTGTCCTGCCGGAGTGATTTCGTCCTCCTTCACCGGCGCAAACACCCAGGACGGCCGCATCTTCCGCGACGCCATCCCGAGCGCTTGCCCGAACAAGGCCTATCCGGGCATTTTCAACACCGGAACGACGTTCAACTACGAGACCTTCACCTATCCGAACACCAGCAACGCCGCCGCCTGCGTGACGGTGAACTTCGATCCCGACACCGCGGCCGGCACGCCATGCGCCACCAACGCGCACATGTCCGCGTACATCGGCGCCTATGATCCGAACAACCAGGCGACCAATTTCGTCGGCGACGTCGGTTCGTCGATCGCCCAGCCGTTCTCGTTCGAGGTGCCGGCGAATTCCGACATGGTTCTCGTGGTGACCAACACGTCGTCTGCCGCGATCTGCGATTTCAATTTCGAAGTCGTGAACCTGCCGTGCACGGAAGTCGCCCCGCTCGTGCCGCAACAGCCGGTACCGGCCGACGATCGTCGTGCGCTGGCCCTGCTGGCGGCACTGGTCGTGCTGGTCGGCAGCTTCGCCGTCGCGCGCGCGCGCCACTAAGCGATTCCCTCGTTCGATCCGGGCCGGTGCGTGCACACGCACCGGCTTTTTTTTGGCCCGCGTATGATCGGCGCATGAGCGTGCCTGCCGACATCGTGTTCCATGCCCGGGGCCTGACCAAGGTCTACCGCATGGGCGAAGTCGAGGTGCAGGCGCTGCGCGGCATCGACCTGGAACTGCGACGCGGCGAGTTCGTGGTCCTGCTCGGGCCGTCCGGCTCGGGCAAGTCGACCCTGCTGAACATCCTTGGCGGACTCGACGTGCCGAGCGCGGGCGAGGTCTTCTACGAGGACCACGACCTGACCCGCGCCGACGACCGCGCTCTGACCGCATTCCGGCGCGACCACGTCGGCTTCGTGTTCCAGTTCTACAACCTGATCCCGAGCCTGACCGCGCGCGAGAACGTCGCCATCGTCACCGAGATCGCGCGCGCGCCGATGACGCCGGAACAGGCGCTCGACCTGGTCGGCCTGACGCCGCGCATGGACCACTTCCCGGCCCAGCTGTCGGGCGGCGAGCAGCAGCGCACCGCGATCGCGC
>ERZ1645187.2248-NODE-2248-length-17232-cov-6.560983_pt1 | contig 17232 bp, 17 predicted proteins | sample MGYA00575352_ERZ1645187 | MGnify/ENA primary metagenome ERZ1645187 (study PRJEB40837, sample SAMN11349314) | freshwater sediment metagenome | isolation source: river sediment | host: Sediment | place: India: Wazaribad , New Delhi | collected 2017-02-21 ... | reverse complement strand
GCTTTATGTGGACGGTGGCTATACGTCCATGTGATGGATGCGGGCGATGACCGACGCTTCAACGGCATTCGGACATGCGATCCGGCGCATCACCGCCTTCCATCCTGAAGGGGTCTCGCCGTTTTCCCCCACGGAAGACCGCGCCAAGGTCCGCCAACAGCTCACCGACCTCCGCCCCGATGGCGAAGCGATACTGCGCATCTACCAGCCAAGACCGACCGCAGCCTTCTCGCCGCGCGACACCACCCACCCCGCCTATCAGGCGGTGAGCGAACATCTGCTCGCTCTCGGCTTCACGCCAGTGGAGCGCGGTGCGGGCGGTCTCCTGGCAATCTACGATCCATCAGCACTGGTCATCGATCTGATTTCGCCCCACCCCGAACCCCGCGAGCACACCCGCGACCGGTTTCGGCATTTTGCGGAGTTTGTGGCCGATGCATTTGCGCGGCTCGGAATTGACGCCCGCGTGGGGGCTGTTCCGGGCGAATATTGTCCAGGTGACTACAGCGTCAATGCCGGGGGACGCATCAAGCTCGCGGGATTGGCCCAGCGGGTGGTGAAACATGGGTTCCACATGGGAGCCGTGCTTTCGATTGCCCATTCACCTGCTGCCAGGGACGCGGTGGCCGACGCCTACCGCATGTTCGGCCTGGCATTTGATCCGGCAACCTTCGGGGCGGCCACGGAGCTTTTGCCCGGTGCTGCTGCCCCGGATATCCGCAACGCTGTCGCGCGCGCCATCGCCGGAAACCTTGGCGTGAAGTCGCAAGCCCCCGGGGCCGTGGTCAGCGCAGGCGCACCATGACCTTGCCGTCTTCGACACGCGCGTCATGCATTCTGAGATTCTTGCAGGCGGGCAGGCGCAGCGCGTCCCCTGTCCGGATGTCAAATGCCCCGGAATGCTTCGGGCACTCGATCTCGTAGTCCATGACGAGCCCGTCTGCGAGATGGACAGCTTCATGGGTGCAGAGCCCGTCACTGCAGAACACCTCGTCTGTTGCTGAGCGGTAGATCGCGTAGGTCCTGCCATTGTGGTCGAAGCGGAGCGCCCCTTCCTGTTCGATGGCGCTCAGATCGCAGGCCGAAATCCAGTCTGACATGATATTCTCCGGTGCTGTCGATGCGGATGGGGTGCGGATCAGCCTTGTGTCCCGTTCATCTGGGCCTTGCGCTTGGCATAGCGTGCATTCATCAGGGCATCCCCTTCCTTTGAGCCGTCATGGAAAGTGCCGAACCATTTGTCGAACGGCACAAGCCCGTCACCGTAATTCACCTCGAAGTACCGGTGGTGCAGGTAGTGGATGTAGGCATGCGTGGGCAGGCCCGACTTGTCGCCCATCTCGATCTTGTCGAAACCGATGTGGCCGGGGATCGCCCCAAAACCGGCACGGTGCAGCTGATAGAGCGCCAGGATCGGGTTGGACGGTATGACCAGATGCCAAAGCGCCATGCCAAGGTACAGCAGCAGCTCGACAGGGTGCATGGACAGTGACGAATAGGGAGACGGATTGACCGAGTTGTGGTGCACGGAATGGACATGCTTGTAGAGGAACGGCGTATGGATCAGCCGGTGGATCAGGTAAAAATGGGTCTCGTGGATGATTGGCATGACCAGGGCCAGACCAAGAAGATACCAGGGATGATCCGCGAAACTGATCCAAGGCACGTAGCCGTTGGCATAGGCGTAGAGGATGCCGACTTCGATCGCCGTCCAGATGGGCATGGCATGGAAGATGATGCGCAGGATGCTGTCGGCATTCTGGCTCTTGAACCAAAAGGCTTCGCTGGGGTGCTCAGAGGGAAACTTGGCATTGTACTTGAAGCGCGTGCCCTGTGCCCGCTTGATGTAGAGCCGCCACTCATAGACACCAAAGAAAACAAACACGGCAACGAGATTGACAACGAAGAGCTTGAGGATCCATCCCCACGCCAAGGTCTTCATCACCTCCACGTCGGGCAGAATCCAGTTCCACCAGGCCAGTGCCGAAAGCACCCACAGCACATCGTAGGGGAAGAAATACTGCGGCAGCCACTTGATGATCTTCATCACCTGCGGCGGGAATGACCAGATCGGCGCAACGCCCGCCGGTTCATTGGGCGTCCAATATCCGCGTTTGTCGCGCTTGCCATACTGAAGATCATCCATTGTGCCACTCCGCTCAACTGGGCCCGTCAGATTGTGAGAGAGGGGCTAATAGCGCAACAAAGAAACGTCGCAACACAATTCGTCAAAAAACACCAACGGCGAACAATAGTTGTCTCATTTTGCATCTTATTAATGCGCCTACTTCTGAAATGCACTGCCATGCTCTAGAATCAGAACGGACAGACGCATAATGAGATACCATTATCGACCCTTCACTGCGCAAATCCCGGCACATTGAAACGGGTGTACACCCCGAAATCGACAAGCAGGGAATCGGGCGCAGAGCCCTTCGGGGCAGTGGCAAGAGCAATCGCCGTATCAAGCAGGTGTGCGGGATCGGTTGCGAGCACGCAATCGAGCAGCCGGTCGTGCAACAGGGGGGCCGTCACAAAATTCACGTCATGCCCGACAACGATGACATCATCCGTGCGCCCCGCATCTCGCAACGCCGCCGTGAGCCCCTGATTTCCGCCACCCACATTGTAGATGGCACCGAGCGCGGGATGGTCCTGCAGCATTCGCGTGACAGCGCGAAATGTGAGTTCCGGGCTGTCTTCGCCGCGCGCCTCACCCGCCAGCACGACTTTTGGGAATTGGGCGCGAAGACCAGTCCTGAACCCGATCTCGCGGTCTTCATGGCAGCGGAAGGCGCCGTCGCCCACCACAACCCCTGCCAGACTCGGACGGGCACCAAGGGCGCGGCCGATCAGGAACGCGGCAGTCTGGCCGGCGGCGCGGTTGTCGATCCCGATGTAGTGGTCCCGCGCATCTGCCGAGACGTCGGAGACAAGGGAGATGATCCTTTTTCCACGCAAACGCGCATTGCGCAGGGCGTCAGCAATCCGCCCTGAGTTCTTCAAGGTGATGATCAGGGGGCGCGAAACATCTTCGCAAAGCTGCCCGATCATGCCGACGACGTCAGCTTCTCCGGCTTCATACACGTCGTGAACCTGCCCGCTCACGGCCCGCGCCTGCCACAGTGCAATCATCTGGCGCGTCATGCCACGCCCGACCCGCAGCATCATGTCTGCAACAGGCGCGGTGTCGGGCCTGGCAGGCGGACTCTGCAACCTGCCAATGGTTTCACGGATGACATGCTGCGTGCGGGGGTGGACGCGGCCACGGCCATTCAGGACACGGTCAACCGTGGCCCGCGACAGTCCTGTCTCGCGCATGATCTCGGCAACAGTCACGCGGCGCATGGTCAGCTGCCCCGCTTCATGGCATTGCCAAAAGCCGCAAGGTCGGCACTGTCCATGTGGACTTCGTGACGGCTCTCCGGATAGCCTCCCGAAGTGACGTCCGCGACAAAGGCCTTGAAGGCATCCGTCCGGACGCGCTGCAATTCAGCTTCACGCGCGGCGAGATCAGCATATTTCTTCGAATGACGGGGATAGTGCCCGGTGTTCGTCCCCAACACGTCGCATGAGAACAGGTATTGTGTATCGCACACGTTTCCGCACCCCATGCCCATGGTAATCATGGCCGTTGCACGCGTGATGTGGTCGGCCAGTTCCACAGGAACGACTTCGACTTCGAGACAGGCCGCGCCCGCATTTTCGATGTCCTTGACTCTTTGGACCACCTGCAAGGCTTCCGCAGCGCTGCGACCCACGGCGCGAAAGCCGGTCCAAGCCGCGAGATTGGGAACCAGCCCAACATGCCCCGTGACCGGAATGCCTTCACGCGCCATGGCCTCGATGATCCGTGGCGACTGTGAACAATAGACAGCATCCGCACCGCGCCGGAGAACGGCAAAGCCGTAGCGGATGGCCTCGTCACCGTTCGCCACCGTTCCGTGCGGCATGCCTGCGGAAATGAAGGCACCGGGCGCTGCCTTGCGGATGCCCTCAAGCGTGTGATCTGGTTCACATGACAAGATGGAGATCCCGGCCGCCTCGGCCGCGGCAGCCTCCACAGCGCTCTCCACATGGACCTGAACCCATTTGCGTTTGCCTTTTGAGGCGAGCAGTTGATGAACCGACGTCTTTTTCATTGTGTCCCGTCCCTTTTGGTCAACACCGCTGCGCAGCGTGCAACTTCCGTGTCACAGCTCAATTTGTATCATGTAGATGCATATTGCCAGATGCGACACCCTCTGCATGCCAACAAATGTGGCAATATAAAACAAAAATTCCAAAAATGTCATTGTAGAAAATTTTGTTCTTGATGTTTTTTGACATCTTTGCCTAAGTGCAAATCCGTCTGCGGGCGCTTCCGTGCCCTCAAATTGTCTCGCGCCTTGCTTGGCCGCGAGCAAGTTGGCCCGGGAGCAGCCTCGCAGCGAAAGCCGGTCCTGCCACCCCGCAAGCAACAACAATGGCGAAATGCCAGAACGGGAATGGAGCCTGAAAAGGGTCGGCGGCAGCCCTGCATGTCATGCCACTTGGCGGACGTGCAAATGCTGCTAGGCTGGAAAAAAAGCGTGCAGGCAACACAATGCCTGCCGGACATGGGAGAGGATTTGGCATCATGAGTGCCGCTGCCAAAGCACACGCCGCGACCGCTGCAGGGTCATCGGGAGATGGCCCATCAGACACATTGTCAAAAGTGGAAATGCGCGCCATCGAAAAGCGCTTTCCGGGTGTTCACGCCCTGCGCAGTGTCCGGTTTGATTTGCGTGCCGGTGAAGTACACGCCCTGATGGGCGAGAATGGGGCCGGAAAATCCACCCTTATGAAGATTCTCACCGGTGTCTATCATCCCGACTCCGGCGAAATTTTTGTTGACGGCAAACAGGTCACCATTCCCGGGCCAAAGGCCGCACAGGATCTCGGTATCAGCATCATCCATCAGGAACTCTACCTGATGAACCACCTGACGGCGGCACAGAACATCTATATTGGCCGTGAACCACGCAAGGGCTTCGGACTCTTCGTTGACGAAGCAAAAATGAACGCCGATGCAGCAGCGCTCTTCAAGCGCATGAACATCCGGATCGATCCGTCGGAAGAAGTCGGCAACATGACGGTCGCTCGCCAGCAGCTGGTTGAAATCGCCAAGGCGCTGTCGTTCAATTCACGCGTTCTCGTGATGGACGAGCCGACATCCGCCCTCAATGAAACAGAAGTCGAACACCTCTTCGCCGTCATCCAGGATTTGAAGGCGAACGGCGTTGGCATTGTCTACATCACCCACAAGATGGACGAGGTGAAGCGCATCGCCGACCGCATCACCGTGATGCGCGACGGCCAGACCATTGACACGGTGCCTGCCGAAGGCACGTCAATGGCGAGGATCATCTCCCTCATGGTCGGGCGCGAACTGGCCGATGCCACCCGCGCCGAAGGAACCGGAACCGAGACGGAAATGCTCCGTGTCGCAGGCCTCAATCGCGGAAAGGCCGTGAAGGACGTCAGCTTCACGCTGCGCAAGGGTGAAATCCTGGGGTTTGCCGGCCTGATGGGCGCAGGCCGGACGGAAGTCGCCCGCGCCATCTTTGGTGCCGACCCGATCGACAGCGGCGAGATCCATGTTCGCGGCAAGCGCGCGATGATCAAAAGTCCCAAGGATGCCGTCACGCTGGGCCTCGCCTATCTCAGCGAGGACCGGAAGCACTTCGGTCTCGTGACGCCCATGTCGGTGCGCGACAATGTCACTATGGCGTCGTGGCAGCGCTTCACCTCAGGCCGTATGTGGATGAAGGATGCGGCACTGCGCAAGACGTCCAAGGAATACGTTGACCTTCTGAAGGTGAAGACTCCAACCGTCGATCAGGAAACCCGTCTCCTGTCTGGAGGCAACCAGCAGAAGGTGGTCATTGCGAAATGGCTTCTTCGTGACTGTGACATTCTCTTCTTTGACGAACCGACCCGCGGCATTGATGTCGGAGCAAAGGCCGAAATCTACAAGCTGCTCCAGGGCCTCGCCGCGCAGGGAAAATCCATCGTCGTCATCTCCTCGGAAATGCCGGAAATCCTCCGCCTGTCGCACCGCATCATCGTCATGTGCGAAGGCCGCATCACCGGCGAGCTCGATGGCAAGACAGCAACCCAGGAATCCATCATGACTCTGGCCGCGCAGGGCTGGGGCAAAGCTGCCTGAAGGCCGGAGAAACACAATGACTGACACAGCCCTCACCCACGCACAGCCGGAAAAGCCGGGGTTTTTCACCATCGCCACGATGCAGAAAGCCGTGGCTTTCGTCGTGCTGGTGGCCTTGCTGATCTTCTTCAGCGTCTTTGCCGCGAATTTCGCCGCCTGGAACAACATGGTCAACATCATGCAGGCCACCGCCGTGAACGGCGTCCTCGGTGTTGCCGTGACGCTCGTCATCATTTCCGGCGGCATTGACCTTGCCGTCGGCACCATGATGACGCTGACAGCGGTGATGGCGGGTATTGTCCTGACCAACCTCGGCATGCCGCTGCCGCTTGGCATCGCCGGAGCCCTTTTGTCCGGTGCGGCCATGGGTGGCTTTTCCGGCGCGATCATCGCCAAGCTCCGCATCCCGCCCTTCATCGCCACACTCGGCATGATGCAGATTGCCCGTGGTTTGGCGCTGGTTTTCTCCGGGGCAAAACCCATTTATTTCAACGACACGCCAAGCTACCAGTACATTTCACCGGAAAGCTCGATCACCAGCCTCATTCCGGGCCTTGAGATTCCGAATGGCGTGTTCGTGATGTTTGGCGTCGCCATCATCGCCTCCATCATTCTCAACCGGTCGCTTCTAGGCCGCTACATTTTTGCCCTCGGCAGCAACGAAGAGGCAGCTCGCCTCTCTGGCGTCAACGTCAACTTCTGGAAGATCGTGACCTATGCGTTGAGCGGCATGATCTGCGGCGTTGCCGGTCTGCTTGTGTCATCCCGCCTCAACTCGGCACAGCCCGCCCTTGGCCTCGGCTACGAGCTTGACGCCATTGCGGCTGCTGTCATCGGCGGCACTTCGCTGGCTGGCGGCCGGGGCACGGTTCTGGGCACCATCATTGGCGCCTTCATCATGAGTGTTCTCACCAACGGCCTGCGCGTCATGGGCGTGCAGGAAGAATGGAAGATCGTGGTGACCGGCGTCATCATCATTATTGCAGTGTATGTCGACATCGCACTGCGCAAAAAGATGTAGGACAGGGAGGACCTCGTTCAACATGGCGGCCGCAGCCTGATGCGGTACCTTTCACAATGCAACGGAGTAACTCATGAAGAAGAAATTGTTCGCGGCCGCCCTGTTCGGCGCCGCCACGATGTTCTCGGCGCCCAGCTTTGCCGAAGACGTCTACTTCCCGATCATCGCCAAGGGCTTCAGCCACCAGTTCTGGCAGGCCGTGAAGGCCGGCGCTGAATCGGCCGCCAAGGCCAACAACGTGACCATCACCTTCGAAGGTCCGAACACGGAAGCCGAAATCGACAAGCAGACCGACATCCTGAACGCCGCAATCGCCAAGAAGCCGCAGGGCCTCGGCTTTGCCGCTCTTGACTCCAAGGCACAGGTTCCGGCCCTCCAGAAGGCAGCTGACGCGGGCATTCCGATCGTTGCCTTTGACTCGGGCGTGGAAAGCGACCTGCCGCTGACCACCTGCACCACCGACAACGTCAACGCTGCCGGCGCTGCTGCCGACAAGATGGCCGAAGCCATCGGCGGCGAAGGTGAAGTGGCTGCCGAAATCCACGACCAGACCTCTGCCACCGGCATTGGCCGCCGCGACGGTTTCGTCAATCGCATCAAGGAAAAGTATCCGAAGATCACGATCGTTGACATCAAGTATGCCAACGACGCGCTCAAGGCTGCTGACGACATCAAGGCGACTTTGCAGGCCTATCCGAACCTCAAGGGCATCTTCGCCTCGAACGAAGGCGCTGCCATCGGCCTCGCCGTCGCCAAGAAGGAAACGGGCTCGAAGGTTGTTGCCATCGGCTACGACTCCGGCAAGACCCAGAAGGACGCCATCAATGACGGCACCCTGCTCGGCTCGATCACCCAGAACCCTGTGGGCATCGGCGAATGCGTCGTCAACTCGCTGGCCAAGGCCTTGAAGGGCGAGAAGCTCGACAAGATCATCGACACGGGCTTCTACTGGTACGACAAGTCGAACATGGCCGACCCGAAGGTTGCCGCTGTTCTCTATGATTGATACCTGAAACTCACTTCGCGCCCCCTTCCCCGGCCCAACCGGCGAAGGGGGCGTTTTCATTTTCGCAGGCACCTGCAAACACGCCTGTTGTGGGAACGGCACGTCAGCGCCAAAGTGAGGTGCAGAGCGCGGGCAATGACCGGCTGGGGACAAGACATTCGGGAGCAGGCATGGAGAAAGTGAAATTCGCGGTTGTTGGCGCAGGCTGGATTTCACAGGAAGCCTTCCTCCCCGCTGTCCGACAAACAGAAAATGCCACCGTCACGGCACTGGTCAGTGGCAACCCCGGAAAAGCACGCCAGCTGGCTGACTTCCATGGCGTGGAAAACGTATTCACATATGACGAGTTCGACACCATGGCCAAGTCCGGCACGGTGGATGCAATCTATGTGGCAACGCCGAACTCAAGCCACGCCGATTTTGCCATCCGCGCCATGCGCCACGGTCTCCATGTCATGGTGGAGAAACCGCTGGCCACGACACCGCCTGATGCGGAACGGATGATTGCGACGGCCCGGGAAACCGGGCGCCATCTCATGACGGCCTATCGGCTCCACAATGATCCCGCCACGCTCAAGGTCATGGAACTTGTGCATGGCGGCATCATTGGCGAGGCAAGGCACGTGTTCGCAGGCCTTGCATTTCAGATCCTGCCCGAAAACCACAGGCTCAAGGCATCCCATTGGGGAGGGCCATTGCAGGATGTGGGCGTCTATTGTGTGAATGCGGCGCGCCATGTGTTCGGCAGCAACCCCGTGCGGACGCAGAGTCTCTCAAGTCATGGCGACAACGACCCGCGCTTCCGTGAAGTGGAGGAAGGTGTTGCGGCAACGCTGGAGTTCTCCCGGGGGCGCATCGCCCAGTTCTACGCCGGATTTGGCACGGACAACGTCGACACCCTGCAGGTTCACGGTAGCAAGGGCAGTCTGACACTGGTGAATGCGTTCCGCTTCGGTGTGGCGCGCCGACTCATTCTCGCCAGGAACGACGTCACTGAAGTGACGGCGTTTCCGGAAACGGACAACTTCAGCGGCATGATCGCCTATTTCTCGGATTGCATCCGCGAGAACCGCAAACCGCTGCCGGATGGCGAGGAAGGCCTCGCCGACATGCAGGTGCTCGCAGCCATTGAGGCGGCACATCGGGAACTCAAGCCACAGCCCATTTCCTGTTCACAGCAGTTCCAGACCCTGGGTCCGGACATGCTGCGCAGTTTCCCTCCGGCGCGGGACAAACTTCTTCTGCCTTGAGGCCGGCTTCACGCCCCACCGCTGTACTTGCGCCGCAAACCCGCCGCGGTGATCACCAGAAGAATTCCGGGAATGAACACCAGCGTCGCGATGGCGGGATAGAGTGGCGACGACCCCACGGCAATTCCGCTGAAGATGAATGTGGGCAATGTGCGGGTGGACCCGGCCAGGCTGTAGGTGATGTAGAAATTGCCCCAACTCAGCAGGAAGGCAAAGATTGCCGCCGAGAAAATGCCAGGCCAAAGCAGAGGAATTGTGATGTGGCGATACACGTCCCAGGTTGTAGCACCGCAATCCCGCGCCGCATCCTCAAGCTGCGGATCAAAATTGTAGACCTGCACCGCGACAATCACCATGACGAAGGGCGTGATGTAGACCACATGGCCGATGATGGCCGTCACTACACCTGTGTTGAACCCGAACCAGCGCCCGAGCACGGAAAACCAGAGCAGCAACACGATCCCGAGCAGCAGTTGCGGAAACGCCAGCGGTGCCCCGGTGAGGGCATGAAATGCCAGCTTGCCTCTGAAGCGATAACGTACGGCAACAATCGCCGCAGCCGTTCCAATGGCAGTTGAAAAAATGGTGGCAAACGCTGCGATCAGCGATGAATTGCGCAATGCAGTCAGAGCTGTGGCGCTCTTGAAAAGTTCTCCGTACCACTTCAGCGAAATGCCCTCGAAGGGCAATGTCAGATAGCGGCCTTCCTGCAGGGAAAAGGCGATCAACGTGAAGATCGGCACATAGAAGAAGATCAGCACCGCCGCCAGCACGCCGTACAGCAAACTGTTGATCAGCATGTCCTCAAACCGGGCCGTCATGCGCTGGCCCCCGCACGTTTCATGTTGAGCAAACGGGTGAACAACAGCACCAAAAAGACCGACACCGTCATCAGCACCAGTGTGAGCGCCGCTCCCAAGGGCCAGTTGACCCGTGTTTCGAAGGTTTGACGGATCAACTCCGCCGACATGGGCGACGTGCCGCCACCGAGCACTTTCGGTTCAAGGAAGACGCCAACCCCCAACAGGAAGATGAGTACGCTTCCGGCCCAGATGCCCGGCTTGCACAGGGGCAAGGTCACCTCCCAATGGGCCCGCCATTTGCCAGCACCCGCGTCATAGGCGGCGAGGATGAGGTTTCGGTCGATGTTGTCGATCGAAAGGTAAAGCGTGAAAATCGCAAAGGGCAGAAGGTTGTAGACCATGCCGAGAAGCGTGGCCCAGTCAGTGAAGAGGAAGGCTACGCTTTCGGGCGGCAGGCCCAGGCCCGCGAGCAGAAAATTGGCGGCTCCCTTCTTGTCGAGGAACAAGACCCAGCCAAAGGTCTTCAGCGTTGCATCGGTGATGAAGGCAAAGGTGATCAGAATCTTGATCTCGTTTTCCCAGCGCTTGAAGCGGGTCGAGAGCCCGTAGGCAATTGGGAAAGCGATAACCATGGAGATGGCCACACAGGCCGCAGCCATCACCAGCGTATGGCCGAGGATGGTCCAGTAATGCGGTTTCGTGAAAACATCCGTCCATGTGGCAAGGTCCCAGGTCCAGCGCAGTTGGAAATCGCGCGTGCGCTGGAAGGTCAGCAGGAACGTCATCAACAGAGGTGCAATGAAGCAGGTCGTCTGCAACAGGACACTGGGCAGGGCTTTCAGGAGAAGCTCTGGATCGCGCCAGTTGCGTGACACGGAATGATCCATCAGGCCGCTCCCGCGGGCAGCACCCAGATGTCCTTCTTGGCCCACCCGAGGCGCACGTCTTCGCCAACCCGCATGGGCAGGTCTGAGGTGCCCTGGATTTCAATGGCCAGATCGTAACCTTCGGGCGTGTGGGCGCGGTACTGCACAGTGCCGCCCTTGGTGAAGATTTCGGTGACCTGCGCATTCATGCTGCATTCGGCCTTGTCGCCCGGACCGATGCGCCGGATGAGTTCCGGCCGCACGTTCATCAAGGCTTGTCCGGTTCCAACCTGGTCAGCAATGAACCGCACCGGGATTGCCCCGGTTTCATCGGCGATGCCTGTGCCCCGGTATTCAACACGATCCTTGCCACGCCGCGTGATTTCCACGGGCAGCAGGTTGGTCTCGCCGATGAAGCCCGCGACAAAGGCATCCGCTGGCCGGTAATAAATGTCCGCAGGCTCGCCCAGTTGCAGGATATGGCCCGCCCGCATCACGCAGATGCGGTCGGCCAGCATCATCGCTTCCTCAAGGTCGTGGGTAACATGCACGAAGGTCACACCCACCGAGCGGTGCAGCCGCTTCAGTTCCGATTGCAGGACCTTCTTCAGCTTCACATCCAGTGCCGAAAGCGGCTCGTCCAGCAGGAGCAGTTTGGGCGATGAGATCATCGAGCGGGCAAGCGCAACACGCTGCTGTTCACCTCCCGAAAGCGCGCGCGGCAGGCGGTCGAGGTAGATGGGCTTCAACTCCATCAGTGCAATCATCTCGTTGACGCGCGCCGCGATCTCGGCGGGCACCACCTTGCGGAGCTTGAGCGGGAACCCGATGTTCTCCGCGACCGTCATGTGCGGAAACAGTGCCAGCTTCTGGAACACTATGCTGGTCGGGCGCTGTGCTGCCGGCACACCCGCCATGTCTCGGCCATCAATGCTGATACGGCCGGATGTGGCATCCTCGAAACCGGCAATCTGCTTCAGCAGCGTGGTCTTGCCACAGCCGGACGGACCAACCAGGGCAATGAACTCACCCTGCCGCACGCTGAGAGACACCCCCTTCAACGCCTGATAGGTGCCGTAGTCCTTGTGGATGTCCTCGATTTGCAGGATTGGGGCAGTGTTCATGTTTTGCATCAGGGGCCGTTCAAAATGAAATGGGGCGGCAAAACCCTGCCGCCCCGGAGTGCTTTGCTCACTTTGCGGCAGCGAGTTCTTCCTGCCAGATCGCCAGCATCTCGTCGATGTTGGGCGCAATGCGGTGCATCTGGGAATTGTCCCAGGCATGCCACATGTAATCAACCTGCAGGATGTCCTTTTCCTCCTGCGAATAAAGCTCTTCCACGGCCTTGTTGGTGACGACGTTGCATGTGGAATCAAGCAGCGACAGCACCTTGCCCGCGTCCTTCGACACCACATGCTTGAGCAGCTTCTGCGCCAGCTCCGGTTGGTCGGTTTCCTTGAGGATGGCGGTGGCCTCTACCCAGATGATGCCCTGCTTCAGCCCGTTCTTGGGTTCGGGTACCAGCCCCATGATGTTCTTGTGTCCCTGCTTGCGCACCGCGGACGTGAGGTAGGAACCAGCGCCGATGCAGCCCAGCAGCGAGCCATCGAGCAGGCCCTTCTGGGCCTGGGTCAGGTCACCCACGATGGTGCGGGTGTTTTTGAACATGGCGCGCAGAACCTTCCGCACTTCTTCCAGGGCGGCGGCATCCAGTTCCTCATAGGGGTTGATCCCGGCATGCAGCGCCATGGGCAGGATGGGCCAATCGCCCCAGTCCATCACGCAGATCTTGTCCTTGTTGGCCGGATCGAAGACCGGATCGTAGGTCTTCCAGACCTCGGGCTTCGTGACATCGGTGTTGACGCAAGGACCAACCCAGCCCCAGCGCGTGGCGACGCCAATGGTCTTGCCATCCGACAGAAGTGGCTCGAAGGGCGGCTTGAACTGGTCATAGAAGCTTCCATAGACATCGGCATAGTCGTCCGGATTGAGTTCCATGGCGAGACCCGCAGGCCCCATGCGCGTGATCCACGGCATGTCGCTTGAGACAATGTCAACCTCACGAGAGGCACCGGCCTGGAGCTTGGCAAAACCCCCGGGGCTGTCAACGATCAGGTCGAAGCCGATTTCCGTGTCATTGGCCTTGTTGAAGGGGTCGATAATGCGCGGGTCATTGTAGCCTTCCCAGCACATGTAGGTCATCTGCGAGGCAGCGCGTGCCTGCTGTGAATTTGCCCCCAGCATGGCAACGCCGACGGTTGCGGCGGCACCCTTCATGAAGCGGCGGCGCGCCAGTCCGGCCTCGTCAAGGCCCATGGCCCTGATCTGGTTCTGATAGAATTTCGGCAGGTCGCTGTACCAGGTTTTTGTCATGGCTTTCCTCCACGCGAGACAGTTGGGCCGCGAGATTGCGGGATATTCTCAGGCACCGGAATATCCCTTGGGGAATAGGCGGTATCCCGCGTGGCGAGCCCCATGAAGGCCGCAAAGAGTTCGGCCTGCGATGACACCTTGAGTTTGCGATAGATGTTCTTGCGGTGAATCTTGACGGTTCCCGGGCTGATATCAAGGCTCAGCGCCACCGACTCCGTCGAATGTCCCTGCAAGACCATGGTCACAATCTCGCGCTCGCGCGCCGACAGGATTTGAAAGCCCAGGTGGCGCACGCGCGCGGCCACGGGAGCAGGCTCAGGCTTGACGCTTGTAGAGCCGGATTTCCGCCAATGCAGGCCGGAGAATGCGCTAATGGCAGGCCCCACTGCGCGCAGGATGCCCATCTCGGTCCGTGTGACCGGCGGTCCCTCAACCCAGCGGGCGAATGACGTCACACCGGTAAATCCTTCATCCATCGGGAAGGCAAAACCGATCTCTTCACCGATTCCGGTCCGGCCGTAGTGCAGGCGGAAATACTCGCTCCGGCGAAAATGGTCTGGTGCCACGTCCTGCAGGCGGTGGCATCCATCCTGGATGCCTCTGGCAACAAGCTGATAGAAGGGATCCAGCAGGAAAGGCCCTGCCGCGTAGTCAATGGCGATTACCTGGTGCCGCGCCTCGTTCAGCGTGTCCGCCAGCAGCAAAGGCCGCTCCCGCCCGCGGTACGCAAAGGCCATGATGAAGTCGAAAGCCACGAGCCTGCGCAAGGCCTCCAGCAACATCACCGGAAACTCTTCCGTTCCCGTGCTGCCCGCGAGACCCGCGAGCCCCTTGCTCCATTGTTCCAACAGCAGATGGCGCGTTCCCATGAAACGACCTTATCGCTTTGGAGATATGGCGGCAATCGCGGTCAACGGTCTAAATCGCACCCGACAAGGGAGAATCCGAACATGGTTGCCACGATGAAAGCCGCAGTCCTGCATGCACTGAAAACCCCGTTGAAGATCGAGAATGTTCCCGTGCCGGAGCCCGGCCATGGTGATCTCCTGATCAAGGTCACGGCCTGTGGCGTGTGCCACAGTGATCTTCATGCCGTGGATGGTGACTGGACGCCACCACCTGTGATTCCCCTGATTCCTGGTCACGAGGTGGCGGGCCGCATCGTCAAGCTGGGTGCGGGCGTCAGCGGCTTTGCCGTGGGTGATCATGTCGGTGTGCCGTGGATGTATTCCTCCTGCGGCACCTGCGAGTTCTGCCTCGCCGGCATGGAGACCATCTGCAAGTCGGCCGAAGCGACCGGCTACACCAAGCCTGGCGGCTATGCCGAGTATCTGGTGGCGCCGGCGGCCTTTGTGGGCCGCCTGCCCGATGATGCCGACCCCTTTGCCCTGGCCCCCATTCTCTGCGCCGGTGTCACCACATATCGCGGTCTGAAACGCACGGGTGCCCGCCCCGGCCAATGGGTTACCATCCTCGGCATCGGCGGCCTCGGACATATTGCGGTCCAGTATGCAAAGGCCATGGGATTGCGTGTCGCGGCCGTCGATGTATCCAACGAAAAGCTGGCGCTGGCGAAGTCGCTGGGTGCCGAAGTGCTGGTCAATGGCGCCGAGACAGACGCGGTTGCTGCGGTGCAAGAAAAAATCGGCGGTTCCCATGCGGCAGTTGTCACCGCCGTTGCCAGCAAGGCATTCGAGCAGGCCATCCTGATGCTGCGCCCCGGTGGCACGGTGGCCTATATCGGCCTGCCGGGTGGCAAGGCCGATGAAATCCGCACCTCCATCTCGGCCATCACCAATTGGGAATTGTCGGTGCGCGGCTCCAATGTCGGAACCCGGCAGGACCTCAACGAAGCCATCGCCTTCGCCACCAACGGACTGGTGAAAGCAACCATCCGGACGGTGAAACTGGACGCGGTCAATGACGTTTTCGACGAGATGCGCAAGGGCAAGATCGTCGGCCGGGTCGTCATTGACATGACCTGACAGAAAATGCCGCGCGGGGTACGTGAAACCGGCACCCCGCATGGACAGCAGCAACAAGCTGTGGAATAGTCCTGCACACAAACATTGTGCGGGGAAGATCATGAAATCGCGTGCTGCAGTGGCTTTCGAGGCCGGTAAGCCCTTGGAAATTGTCGAGGTAGATCTCGAAGGCCCAAAGGCAGGCGAAGTCCTCGTCGAGGTCAAGGCCACCGGCATTTGCCACACCGATGAGTTCACCCTGTCCGGGGCCGACCCCGAAGGCCTGTTCCCTGCCATTCTCGGCCACGAGGGAGCGGGCGTCGTCGTGGATGTTGGCCCCGGCGTGACCTCGGTCAAGAAGGGCGACCACGTCATTCCCCTCTACACGCCGGAATGTCGCCAGTGCCCGTCCTGCCTCTCGCGCAAGACCAACCTGTGCACCGCCATCCGCGCCACCCAGGGTCAGGGTATCATGCCGGATGGGTCGTCGCGCTTCTCCTACAAGGGCAAGAAGATCCACCACTACATGGGCTGCTCCACCTTCTCGAACTACACGGTGCTGCCCGAAATCGCCGTGGCCAAGGTCAACCCGGCCGCACCCTTTGACAAGATCTGTTACATCGGCTGCGGTGTCACAACCGGCATCGGTGCGGTGATCAACACGGCGAAGGTGGAAATTGGCGCCACCGCGGCCGTCTTCGGCCTCGGCGGCATTGGCCTCAACGTCATCCAGGGCCTGCGGCTTGCTGGTGCCGACATGATCATCGGTGTCGACATCAACAACAACAAGAAGGAGTGGGGCGAGCGCTTCGGCATGACCCACTTTGTCAACCCGAAGGAAATTGAAGGCGATGTCGTTGCCCACATTGTCAACCTGACGAAGCGCGGCGCGGACCAGATTGGCGGCGCCGACTATACCTTCGACTGCACCGGCAACGTGAAGGTCATGCGCCAGGCGCTCGAATGTTCCCACCGCGGCTGGGGACAATCGGTCATCATTGGCGTGGCAGGTGCTGGTCAGGAAATCTCGACGCGTCCGTTCCAGCTGGTAACGGGCCGCACCTGGAAGGGCACTGCATTTGGCGGTGCCCGCGGCCGCACGGACGTGCCGAAGATCGTCGACTGGTACATGGATGGAAAGCTCCAGATCGACCCGATGATCACCCACACCATGCCGCTGGAAGACATCAACAAGGGCTTCGATCTCATGCACGAAGGCAAGTCGATCCGAAGCGTCGTGATTTTCTGACACCACAGAGGCCAAGTTCAACACAGGGAGAACGACCATGGCACGCAAGGCAGTAAAGAAAGCCAAGAAAGCCGCCAAGAAGACGGCACGCAAACCGGCGGGCAAATCCGCTCCGGCAATTGCGCTGCATCCGTCAATCGACAAGGGCTTCCCGAAGGCCGGAAAGAAGGGCTTCGCGGGCGGGCACCTCTCGTGCAAGTGCGCCACCGACCCGGTCGTCGTGGAAGTCACCTCGCAGTCCATGCACAATCACGCCTGTGGGTGCACCAAGTGCTGGAAGCCGGATGGCGCGATTTTCTCGATTGTTGCCGTGGCCCCCAGCGACAAGGTCAAGGTCGTTCAGAACGGTCACAAGCTCAAGGTCGTGGATCCGTCTGCCTTGATCTTGCGTCACGCCTGCACCAGCTGCGGCGCCCATCTCTACGGGCCAGTTGAACGGGCGGGCCATCCCTTCCGGGGCCTGAGCTTCATCCATACGGAACTTTCGAAGGACAAGGGCTGGTCGCCGCC
>ERZ1645187.2247-NODE-2247-length-17235-cov-19.109371_pt1 | contig 17235 bp, 16 predicted proteins | sample MGYA00575352_ERZ1645187 | MGnify/ENA primary metagenome ERZ1645187 (study PRJEB40837, sample SAMN11349314) | freshwater sediment metagenome | isolation source: river sediment | host: Sediment | place: India: Wazaribad , New Delhi | collected 2017-02-21 ... | reverse complement strand
GGAAGCGATCGAGCGGATTGAAGTCTCGCTGCGTGCCCATTACGCCAACCTGTTGAGACTCCGCTACGGCAGCCACTTCTTCCTCGAGGACTGCTTTTTCCAGAACGGGGAAACCCACAAACGGCTGCTCTCCACCCTCAGCGCGGAGGTCGGTAGGAGCCGGGAACCCTTCATAGACCATTACCGCCAGAAATACGCGGTCAAGCCGATGCATGGATAAAGGCATCGCCAAGGAGGTGGTCCGGCGAACCCGTCTGCAGGGAAAGCACTGGCCCGCTCCTGGAGGAATCCCTGAGGATGATACAGGAAAGGGGGCCGGCACGGCCGGGGGGTCAACCGGAGCGGGACAAGGTCAAGAATCCCGGGGTGAAACGGCGTCCGCAGACGCTCGTCAAGCCGGTCGCGGCGGTGGCGTTGCCGGTCGGGCAGGTGCGGCAGGGCGATGGCGAGCGGCGACCTGGAATGGTCCCACCGATGCGCCGATCTCCTCGGCCGATGGCTGGAAACCGTTGCGGCACTTGCCTTTTCGCCGAGAGTATGGCCTACTGCAGGCCGGGGTCCACAACGGATCGAACGACCACCATTCAGGCAGAGGAGGCAGAAATGAAACGAGTGTTGATTGTACTGTCGCTGGTCACGGTCATGCTGTTTGCAACCCAGGCGATGAGCGCCGACAGGGAGGCGATCAGGAAGAATGTGGACGAGGTGGTCAATGCCATCGATGGCGGCAAGGACGCGAAAAGCTACGCTGCCGACGCGTTCACGCCCTATGTGTTCATCATGGAGGCCAACGGCAACCTCGTCGTCCATCCCACCCTGGCCGGCCAGGACCTGAAGGTCAAGGCCATGCCGATTTTCGAGGCGCTGCAGGCGGCCACGCCCGAAGGGCTGTGGGTCACCTACCAGTGGGACGGCAAGGAGAAGAACACCTTCACCCGAAAAACCAAGAACAACCTCACCGTGGGCAGCGGCTACTGACCCAGCGGCCGACAGCGATGTGGCAGCAGAGGGGATTCCTTCCGGGGAATCCCCTTTTTTGCGTTGCCCGCACGGGCGACCCGGCCTGCTGGTGAAGAGCCTTGGGCCGCCGCAGCGGGATCAGTCGCGGTCCACCGCGGGCAGCACGGTCCGGCCCGCGGTGTCCTGTGGGCAAGGACAGATTCCTCTGCGGCAGGACAACGGGCCGGTTGCCAGTCCGGTCCGGGCGATCCGGCGGACCGGTGCAGATGGCTGAAACCGTGTGCCCGGCAAGGCGCCAGGGCGCAGGGGGGGAAAGGTGTTGCAGTTTGGCGTGATTGTTGCTTGAGTTTCTCTCTGCAGCAGGAAACCCTGCGGCCGGGGTGGGCCCGTTCGGGAGCACAATCGCCAGCGCAGGGAGAACATCGAGCCTCAGTCACAGGAGCACACCGTGAAAATTTCCGTCTTTCCGCCCTTTTTTCGCACCGGCCTGTTCGCCGCGATCCTTCTTCTCCTCGTTGCCCAGGCCGCGCCGGCCAGGAGCATTGCCAAGGATGAAACCAATATCCGCTCCGGACCGAACCTGCAGTCCGAGATCCTGTTCACCGTGCCGCGCGGCTACCCCATCGAGGTGCAGGAGCGTTCCGGCGAGTGGACCCGGTTCCAGGATTGGCAGGGCAACTCCGCCTGGGTGTATTCTTCGCTGGTGAGCGACGTCAACACCGCGGTCATCCTGGTCGACAAGGCCAACATCCGCAGCACCGGTGCCACCAGCGCCGCGGTGGCGGCCGTGGCCGAGATCGGCGAGATCTACAAGGTGCTCAGCAAAAAAGGCGACTGGGTCCAGCTCGGCTACTATGACAGCAACGCCCCGGTGGGCTGGATCCGCCACGACCTGGTGTTCGGCGAGTAAGCCGACCGACCGGACCAGGAATCCGGCCACCCGCAGCGCCTGACAGCGGGTGGCCGGCGCTCGTCCTGTGCCGGACTCCGCCCGCAAGCGGGCCATTCCCCCCTCCTTCTCAGTCCTTCTGTCCGGTGCGGCCGTCCGTGCCCGCCCGGGGCCGCCTTCCGTCCCTCCTTGGCGGCAGTTTTCCGTTCTCTCACGCCGGCAGCCCGGCGCCTCTTCCTCGGGACCATTGCAGCCGAAAACCGTGTCCGCTCGCCCGGCAGGCGAACGGCCGTGGCAATATGGCAGTCTGTGGTCGATCTGTGCGGAATCGATTCCGGGGCCGGCTTTTTTGGGCGGGCAGGGGCAGGTGGCGGGGCAGGGTGGGCCGGGCAAAACCCGGGCCGGAGCAGGTGCGAACCTCCGGCCCGGGTCGGTGTGGCGGGCGGCGAACCGCCCGGTCTAAAAGAACAGCCAGCCCCAGGTGGCGAGCAGCACCGAGCAGATCAGGTTGAGCACAAACCCGGCCCGGAGCATGTCGCGCTGGCGGATATGGCCGGTGGCGAACACGATGGCGTTGGGCGGCGTGGCCACCGGCATCATGAAGGCCAGCGAGGCGCCGATGCCGATCATGAGCACGAGGATCTTGGGCGGCAGCCCCATCTGCTCGGCAATGGCCGCGAACACCGGCACGAGCAGGGCCGCGGAGGCGGTGTTGCTGGTGAACTCGGTGAGGAAGACGATGAAGACGGCCACGATCAGGTACATGACAAACGGCGACACCCCGCCGATCAGGGCCGCGACCTGCTGGCCGAGCACGGCCGAGGCGCCGGAGGCGCGCAGCACGGCGCTGAGCGTCAGGCCGCCGCCGAACAGGTAGAGCACGCCCCAGTCGGTGTTCTCGGAGATCTGCCGCCAGTTGGCCAGCCCCAGGGCGACCACGAGTATGGCGGCCATGAGGGCGATGACCGTGTCCGCGCTGGCGATGTGCAGCCACTTGGCCAGAGGGCTGCTGAAAATCCAGGCGAGCGCGGTGCAGGCGAACAGCACCAGCGCCATGATGCGCGGGGTCGTCCAGGGGATGTGGACCTCGGCGATGCTCACCCGTTCACCGAACTTGGGTTTGAACAGGACGTGGAGCACGACCAGCATCACCGGCAGGAGCACGCACATGAGCGGCAGGCCGAGGCGCATCCAGCCGGCGAAGTCCATGTTCAGGGCGCGGGCGGCAATGGCGTTGGGCGGCGAGCCGACCAGGGTGCCCAGGCCGCCCAGGCTGGCCGAGTAGGCGATGCCCAGCAGCAGGAAGACCTTGGTGTTGCGGTCGTCGTTCTTCAACTCGGCCAGCAGGCCCAGGGCCAGGGGCAGCATCATGGCCGCGGTGGCGGTGTTGCTGATCCACATGCTCAGGCCGGCGGTGGCCAGGAACAGGTAGAGGGCGGCGATACCCATGCGGCCGCCGGCCGCGGCCAGCAGGCCGAGCGCGATCTTGTGGTCCAGTCGCTGGGCGTGCAGGGCCGTGGCCAGGGCAAAACCACCGAAAAAGAGGAAGATCACCGGGTCGGCAAAGGCGGCCAGGGCCTTGGTGGTGTTGAAGTCCTTGAAGCCGAGCAGCACGCTCACCACCGGCACGAGCAGGGCGGTGATGCTCACGTGAAAGGCCTCGGTCAGCCAGAGAATGCCAATAAAGATGAGCAGGGCCAGCCCCTTGCGCGGCTCATCGGCATAGGGCATGACCAGGTAGGCGAGCCAGGCGACCAGGCCGGCAACGGCGGCGATGCACAGGCCGCGCCAGGGCGAGTGGGGGGCGGGTTCGGGGGTGCGGGGTTTGACGTGGGTGGCGACGGGTTCGGTCTCGGGACTGGACATGGCGGACTCCGGGTTGCAGGGAAAACGACCGTCGCACCCCGGCCAAACCGGGGGCGGACCCACGGGCAGGGGAGCAACGGCAGGCTACGGGGCAACGGGACGAACGACGGGGGTGCGGCGCGGGCGTGGGAACAGGCGAACAGCTCGGGTTTGCTCGGCAGCGGGCGGCCGGGAATGCAATATAGAGAATTGTCGAGTGGTTGCAAGCAGAAACAGCCTTTTTGGGTCACCGCTCCGCCCCGGTCGGCGCTGACCGATCCCGGCTGCAGGCCCGGAACGGTGCTGCCCCAAGGGAAAGGAACAACGGGGCCGCCCGCAGGTCCGGCGTCTGAGAACGGAGGCGGCGGGAAGGCAACGTGCAGCCAAAAGGCAGGCGTTTTGGCCTGCGGCGGGGCGCGGTTCAGGCGGTTCGGGTCCAGCGGCAGACCCGCTCCTCGACCAGGTCGAGGAGCAGGTAGAGACAGAGGCCGAGCGCGGCCATGGCGACGATGCCGGCGTACAGCCGCTCGTAGTCGGCCTGGCCCCAGGCGTCCATGATGACGAAGCCCAGCCCGCGGGTGGTGGCAAAGCTCTCCACGAAAAAGAGGATGGCCACGGCCGTGCCGATGGAGATGCGCAGGGCGGTGAGGATGCGCGGCAGGGTGGCCGGCCAGATCACGTGGCGATAGATCTGCGCCCGGCTGGCGCCCAGGGTGCGCATGGTGAGCAGGTAGTTGGGGTGGATGGCCCGGGCCGCGTCGCGGGTGGTGACCAGGATCTGGAAGAACACGATCAGGCCGATGAGCACGATCTTGGACAGGTTGCCGATGCCGAACAGGAGGATCACCAGCGGCAGCAGCACCACGTGCGGAATGGGGTAGAGCAGGTAGATGAACGGGGAGAGCCGCCGGTCCCACCAGCGCTCGCTGCCGGTGATGAGGCCAAGCGGCACGGCCGCGCCCAGGGCGAGCAGGATGCCGCCGAGGGCGCGCGCCAGGCTGATGGCGAGATGCCCGGCCAGACTGCCGTCGGCAAGCATCCGCCCGATGAGCACGAACACCCGCCAGGGTTCGGGCAGGGCCATGGTGTCGAGCGCCAGGGCCGCGACCTGCCAGGAGGCGAGCAGCACCACGGCGGCGAGGAGGATGGCGCACCGGCTAGACGGCATCGCAGTGCTCCCGGATAAGCGCCCGCAGCTGGCGGCACTGGTGGAAGAAGGTTTCGCTCTGCCGGTAGTCGGACCGGCCCGCGCCCGGGTTGTCGACCACCGCCGCCACCCGCGCCGGCCGGCTGGTGAGCACCACCACCGTCTGACCGAGGAACACCGCCTCCTCGATGCTGTGGGTGACCAGCACCATGGTCACCCGGTGGCGCTGCCAGACGCCCAGGATGGTGTGCTGCAGCCGCTCGCGGGTGAGGGCGTCGAGCGCGGACAGCGGCTCGTCCATGAGCAGCAGCCGCGGCTCGGTGGCGAGCGCCCGGGCGAGCGCCACCCGCTGCTGCATGCCGCCGGACAGCTGGCCCGGGAAGTGGTCGGCGAACGCGGCCAGATCCATCTCCACGAGCAGTTCGTCCACCCGGGCGCGGGTCCGCTCGCGGTCCGCGCCCTGCAACCGCAGGCCGAGGGCGATGTTCGCGGCCACGCTCTTCCACGGCAGCAGGCCGTAGTGCTGGAGGATCACCCCGGTTCGGCTCCGGTCGGCCACCCGCACCGTGCCCGCGGTGGGCTTCAGCAACCCGGCCAGGAGAAAGAGCAGCGAGGTCTTGCCGCAGCCGGACGGGCCGATCACCGCGCAGCTCGCCCCGGCTCCCACCTGCAGGCTGACGTCCTCGAGCACCGGCAGCACACGGCCGTTGTCGGCAAAGCTGAGATGGACCTGGTCCAGGGCGATCATTTGTCGCGGGCGAGGAAGTCCCGGTCCACCAGCTGCTCGTAGGCAAGCGGCGGGGTGAGCCGGCGTTCGGCCAGCCAGTCGCTCACCGGCGTGTACAGCTCCCGGGGAAAGGGCGCGGGCTCGGGGTAGGCGGGAATCGGGTAGGTGGCGGCAAGGTCCGCGGGGATGCGGCCCTTGTCGACAAACAGCGGCCGAAAACGTTCCGGCTCGGTGTTGATCAGGCGCACCGCCCGGCCGAGGGCGGCGAAGAAGGCGGCCACCTCGGGCTTGCGCTCGGCCAGCACCGGCCGACGGAAGGCGAACACGGTCTGCGACAGGCTCACGTCGCTGTCCGCATCCGAGAGGAGCAGCCGCGCCCCGCGGCCCATGGCGATGGCGGCCAGCGGCTCGGGCAGGGTGGCCGCCTGCACCTGGCTGCCGAGCAGCATCTGCAGGCGGATGGGCATCTTCTTGATGTCGATGGTGCGCCGCTCGGCCGCGGTGAAGCCGTGCCCGGCGAGCAGCCGGTCGGTGACGTAGTCGATGATGGTGGCCCGGCTCACCGCCACCTCCACCCCTTTCAGGTCGTCCACCGTGCGCAGCGGACTGTTCGGCGCGGCCAGGATGGCGAACGGCCCCTCGGCCGGGGTGGCGCCCAGGCAGAGGGCGGTGAGGCGCAGCAGGCCGCGGCCCTGGTCCAGGAGCAGCGCGCCCACCGGGTCGGTGATGGCGCCGTCGATGGCCCCGGCGGTGAGGGCGCTGTCGCGCTCCAGGGCGCTCTGAAAGGGAATCAGCTCCACCGGAACGCCGGCCTCGCGGAAGAAGCCTTCGCGCTCGGCCAGGAACAGGGGCACCGCGTCCTCGATGTGCAGGGTGCCGATTTTGAGCACGCCGGCGTGCAGCGGGGCGGCGATGAAGACGAGCAGCAGGAGCGGGAACAGGCGGTGCATGGGACTCTCCGGGCCGGAAACAGGGGCGGAATGGTCCCGGACTATAGCGGCGCACCGCCCCCGGGTCAACCGGAGAACCCGGCGCGGGCCGGGCCGGCCGCAAGGGCGGCCGCGGAAACCGCTGCCGGCGGACTCCCGGGGTACCGGGGGGATTCCCGGTGAAGGAGGGCGGAGTCCGCCGGCAGTCGGAAGAGGGGCGCGTCAGCCTTGTTTCAGCTTCTGCAGCGCCTGTTCGGCGGCGATGGTGATCGGCTCCGCGCTCGGCTCGGACGAGATGTCCGGGTTGCAGGCGGAGGTGAAGGTGGTCAGGTCACGGACGGTCTTGCCGCCAAGGATGAAGGCGGTGACCGCGTCGATCTCCCGGGCCATGGTCACCGTGTGGCTGACGATCTGGCCACCGATGAGCCGTTCGCTGGCCCGGTCGAACACCAGCTTGAGTTTCCACGGCTTGACCCCCGGAATCATGGCGTGCTTGGAGCGCGAATCCACCACTGCGCTCACGGTCGCAAAACCCTCGCGGGCCGCGTTCTCCTCGGTGAAGCCGGTGGCGGTGATGGTCAGGTCGAACATCTTGCAGCCGCCGGCATCGAGCACGCCCGGGAACTCGATGTCGTAGCCGGCCAGCCGCTTGGCCGCGAGCCGCCCCTGGACCACCGCCGGGCCGCGCAGCTGGCCGGGCGCCGGTTTTTTGGTGAGGAAGTTGCATTTCTCCACGCAGTCGCCGCCGGCGAGGATGTCCGGATCCGAGGTCTCCTGGAAGGTGTTCACCCTGATGCCGAATTTGGCCATCTCCAGGCCCGCGTCAACGGCCAGCTGGGTGTTCGGGCGAACGCCGACGTTCAGGAAGACCATGTCCGCGTCCAGGGTCTCGCCCGAGGCGAGCTGCACGCCGGTCACCCGGCCGTCCATGCCGACGATGCGCTCCACCTTCTCGCCGGTGCGGAACCGGAGCCCTTTCTCCTCCAGGTAGGCGCGCACCACCGCGCTCATGTCCCCATCGAGCATGAGCGGCAGCGGCCGGTCCATGAGTTCGACGATGGTGATGGTGTAGGCGCCGGCGTGCTGCTCGGCGAGCAGGGTGGCGGCTTCCATGCTGATGAAGCCGGCGCCGATGAAGACGATGTTCCTGGTTTTCCCGGCGGCCAGGTGCTCCCTGATGCGTTCGGCATCGGGCAGGCCGCGCAGGGTCATGACCCCCTGCAGGTCGCGGCCTTCGATGGGCGGCACGAACGAACTCGAGCCGGTGGCCAGGTAGAGCTTGGTGTACGGCAGCTTCCGGCCGTCGGCCAGGGTCACGGTTTTCGCGGCGCGGTCGATAGCCGTCACCTCGTTGTGGAGGACCGTGATATGCTGATCAGTGAGCATTTTGTCCGGAACAACGACACCTTTGCTGGCAGCCAGACCGGCTGCAACGTGGGGCAGGGCTCAACGGACGATGAAAAATTCCTCCTTGCGGACAACGGTGATGTCGATGTCCGGCATGAGCTTGCGCGACATCATGGCCATGGGGCCGCCGGAACCGCTGCAGCCGACGATGACGAGTTGGTCTCCTTTCTGCATGGTGCTTCTCCTGGGGTTGAGGTTGCGGGGTGACAATCGGGATGCGGTCAGCGGCCGGCCGGCGGACCCGGGCTCTCGGCCGGTGCCGGCGCCGGGCCGAACAGCCGCTCGGTCAGGCGCACGTACCAGGCTGCGGACTGGACCTGGATAATGTAGGCCAGGGCCACCACCAGGGCGGCATCCGAGCCCTTGGCGCCAAAGGCGTTGATGGCCACGGCCAGGGCAATGGACAGGTTGCGCATGACCGTGCCGTAGACCATGGCGATGGCGTCGCCGCGGGGCAGGAGCGTCCGCCCGAGCAGGGTGCTGAGGGTGAAGTTGGCCGCGTAGATGAGCACCAGCGGCACCAAAATCTGCACCAGCAGGGCCGGCGCGGCGACGATGGTCTGCGCCTTGAGGGCGAGCGCGATGAAGACGATGCCGAGCACGCCCAGCGTGGACAGGGCGGGAAAACGCGGGCCGATCCGCCGGGCGAACATCTCCTTGCCGTAGCGGCCGACCAGGAACCGCTGGGTGGCGTAGCCGAGCGCCATGGGCAGGAAGACGATGAGCACGATCTGGCCGAACACCGCCCCCATGTCCATGGCCACCCTGGCGCCGAGCAGCACCTGGACGTAGATCGGGGTGAGCAGGGAGCCGAGCGTCAGGCCGATCACGGTCATCTTCACCGCCGCGGCCACGTTCCCTTTGGCGAACCCGGTCCAGCTGATGGTCATGCCGCTGGTGGGCACCAGGCCGGCGAGCAGCAGGCCGAGCAGCAGGTAGGGCTGGTCGCGGAAGAAGACCAGGCCCACGCCGTAGGTGAGGAAAGGGACCACGGCGAAGTTGACCAGCTGGGTGATCACCTGGGCGCGCACATCACCGCCGGAGAACACCTCGCGGATATTGAGCGTCACCATCATCGGGTAGACCATGAGAAAGGTGAAGGGAACGATCAGGCTCTTCAGCCAGCCCATGTCGCCGGCCAGCCCGGCGAGAAAGCCGAGGATCATGGCCGCGGGGATGGCAACCACCAGGTTTTTGCTTACTTGTTGCAGCAGGTTCCACATCGGGGGCTTTTCTCCATGGGGTTCGGGTGGTCCGCACCGTCGCAGCGGGTGGCCGCAGTTCCACCGGCGGTGACCAGCAGCCGGCGGCCGGGCGCTGGCCCGGATTCGGTCACCTCCTCCGCCCGGCAGCGGTCAGCGGGCAGCAGCCGGAGCAGTTCGGCCAGCGGTTCGGCGCGGTCAGAGCGGATCTCGATCTGTTCGCCCGCGGCCAGGTCGCGCACCGCCTGGAGGATATGCAGCAGGGTGAAGGGATCGCCGTATCCGTGCAGGTGGAGGTGGCGCATGCTGGTCCGTGGCGAATGTTGTGCAGGCATGCCAGGGATAACCAAGAACCGTGCCAGGACGGCCGAATGTTCCGGGGACGACACTGTCTCCCCGTTTTTGCGAAGAATTACCCGGTGGACGGACGCTGTCCGGGCAACCCGCGCGGTGATTGCTTGCCCTCGGGTGTAACACCTGTTAAGAGGTGTCAAGCAACAGGTGTTCAATTCTGAACAGGAGACTGCCATGCTGGCCGAGGAACTGACCGCCAACTGGAAGACCGTGGTGGACACCATCCAGGAGGGGGTGATGATCGTCGACCCGTCCGGGACCATCGTGTCCGTGAACCAGGCCCTGGCCGAGATGACCGGGTTCGCCGCCGGTGAGCTGGTCGGGCGGCCCTGCGGCGCGCTCAACTGCGCCTCCTGCCGGCTGGAGCGCGCGCCGGAAGGGCCGCACTGGTGCTCGTTGTTCAAAAGCGGCCTGCTCACCCGCCAGCGCTGCAGCCTGGTGCGCCGCGACGGCACCGAGGTGCAGGTGCTGAAGAACGCCTCGGTGCTGCGCGACGTCGGCGGCCGGGTGATCGGCGCGGTGGAGACGATCACCGACCTGAGCGGCCTGCTTGCCCGCGACACCACCATCGAGGCCTTCCGCCGGGAACTGGACAACCGTGACACCTTCCACGGCATGGTCGGGATGAGCGCGCCCATGCAGCGGCTCTACGACCTGCTCGACAACGCCGCCTCCTCGGAGGCGCCGCTCCTGCTCCAGGGCGAGTCCGGCACCGGCAAGGAACTGGCCGCGCGGGCGGTGCACGAGCGCGGCCCGCGCCGCCGCGGCCCCTACGTCAAGGTCAACTGCGCGGCGCTCAACGAGGCCTTGCTCGAGAGCGAGCTGTTCGGCCACGTGCGCGGCGCCTTCACCGGCGCCCACCAGGGCCGCACCGGCCGCTTCGAGGCGGCCTCGGGCGGGACCATCTTCCTCGACGAGATCGGTGATTTGCCCGCGCTCACCCAGGTCAAGCTGCTGCGCGTGCTCGAGGAGCGGGTGATCGAGCGGGTGGGCGACAACCGGCCGGTGCCGGTGGACGTGCGCATCCTCTCGGCCACCAACCGCGACCTGGCGGCCATGGTGCGCGCCGGCAGCTTCCGCGAGGATCTGTTCTACCGCATCAACGTCCTGCCGGTGACCATCCCGCCGGTGCGCGAGCGGCCCGGCGACGTGGCCCTGCTGGCCGAGTCCTTCCTGCGCAAGATGCAGCTGCGCACCGGCAGGGACATCCGCGCCATCAGTACTGCGGCCATGCACCTGCTCATGACCTACCCCTGGCCGGGCAACGTGCGCGAACTGCGCTCCACCTTCGAGTACGCCTTTGTCACCTGCCAGGGACCGACCATTGAACCCGAACACCTGCCGCCACCGGTCCGGCAGGCAGGTGCGCCGTCCCTCCCGGGGCCGGTCCGGGCGCAGGCGGACACGACCGCGGACAGCCGCGCGGAACGGCGGCGGCGCGAACTCGTGGCGGCGCTCACCGAGGCCGGCGGCAACCAGAGCCGGGCCGCGGAACTGCTCGGCGTGTCCCGGGTGACCGTGTGGAACCGGATGAAGCGTTACGGCGTGCGGGCCGAGCGCCAGGTGCGTGAATGATGGTCCGGCCCTCTGTGCCGGGGGCTGACGGGCGGTCGCGCCGATCCTGCTGGATCGCCTTTTTTGCGCCCGCACCCCATGACCGTTGACAGAAGCACGGATTGCCGATAAGCCGCAGCATGGGCGGCCGGTGACGGCCGCAATCTTCCCTGCAAGCGGAGCACTCGGTGATGGACGAACAGCGCAAAACCACCCCCCTGCACCCCTGGCATGTCGGCCGGAGCGCCAGCATGGCCTGTTTCGGCGGCTACCACATGCCGCTCTGGTACCCGGCCGGGGCCAAGGCCGAGCACCTGGCCGTGCTCACCGCGGCCGGCCTGTTCGACACCAGCCACATGGCGCTCTTGAGCCTGCACGGCCCGGGCGCGCGCACCCTGTTGCAGCGCTGCTGCTGCCGCGACCTGGAGCGCTGCCTGGGTAAGGCCAGGGGGCCGCTCGTGCCCGGCCGCAGCGTCTACACCATGTTTCTGGATGAGCGCGGGTTCGTCATCGACGACGCCATTGTCAGCCAGTGCGCCGACGCGGACTACACGGTGGTGGTCAACGCCTCCATGGGCGCGGCGGTGGCCGCCCACCTGGCCGCGCACAACCGGGAGGGCGCGCGCATCGTCGACTGGACCGACCGGCTCGGCAAGATGGATTTGCAGGGTCCGAGAGCGCCGCGCATCCTCGCCCGGGTGCTCAAGGAGGCGGAGCGGGTGTTCGCGGGACTGGTCACCTTTTCCTTCAAGGGCAGCTTCGCCCCGGAAGCGCTGCCGGCCGCGACGCCCGCCCAGCTCAGCGACGGCACCCCGGTGCTGGTCTCGCGCACCGGCTACACCGGCGAGGTCGGCTTCGAGCTGTTCGTCGACCGCGCCCACACCGCTTCGCTCTGGGAGCAGTTGCTCGCCGCCGGCGCGGATGACGGCCTCCTGCCCTGCGGGTTGGCGGCCCGCGACTCCCTGCGCGCCGGCGCCGGCCTGCCGCTCTCCCACCAGGACATCGGCCCCTGGCTGTTCGCCCGCAACCCCTGGCTGTTCGTGCTGCCGCGGGACGAGGCGGGCGGGTTCACCAAGGAGTTTGTCGGCGCGGCCGCGCTGGTGGCGGACGGCGACCACCACCACACCCTGGCCTTTGCCGGCTTCGACCCGCGCAAGGTCGCGGCCGGCGAACAGAGCCGGGTGATGGACCCGGACGGCCGCGAGCTTGGCCGGGTGCTCACCTGCGCCACCGACATGGCCATCGACCGGGTGGACGGCCGCATCGTCAGTGTGACCACGCCCATCGAGAGCGGCCGACCGACCGGGTTCACCCCGCGCGGCCTGTGCTGCGGTTTTGTCCGCGTCAGCGAACCGCTCCCCGCGGGCGCCATCGTCCACCTTGCCGAGGGGCGGCGCACCCTCAAGGTCGAGATCCGCGACGAGATCCGCCCGGACCGCACCGCCCGCCAGTCCCTGACCCGTTTCCTCCCCTGATTGCCAGCCAAGGAGCCAGCCATGAAAGAACTCGACGAACTGCACCTGCCCGACGATATCCGCTACACCGACGAGCACGAATGGGCGCGGATCACCGGCGACATTGCCCGCATCGGCGTGTCCGACTACGCCCAGGACCAGCTGGGCGACATCGTCTTTGTCGAACTGCCGGCCGTGGGCGACACCATCGCCAGGGGCGAGGTGTTCGGCACGCTCGAATCGGTCAAGGCGGTGTCCGAGCTCTACCTGCCCCTCTCCGGCGAGGTGGTGGCGGTGAACACGGCGCTCACCGACGCGCCCGAGTTGATCAACCAGGATCCCTACGCGGCCTGGATCATCGAGGTGCGGCCCACGGACGCGGGCGAGTACGACCAGTTGCTCACCGCCGCCGCCTACCTCGACCTGCTGCGGGGGTAGGGCCATGCGCTACCTGCCGCACACCCCCGAAGAGATCAGCGAGATGCTCGCCGTGGTCGGCGCGGACTCGCTGGAGGCGCTGTTCGCGCCGGTGCCGGCCGATTGTCGCCCCACCGGATCGTGGCATTTGCCGTTGCCGCTCAGCGAATGGCAGCTCGACGACCACCTGGCGGGTCTCGCCGCCACCATGGGCACCGGCCCGCGCACCCGGGTGCTGGTGGGCGCGGGCTCCTACCGCCACCACATCCCGGAGACGGTGCGCACCCTGGCCTCCCGCTCCGAGTTCCTCACCGCCTACACCCCCTACCAGCCGGAGATCAGCCAGGGCACCCTGCAGGGCATCTTCGAGTACCAGACCCTCACCGCCCGGCTGCTCGGCATGGACGTGGTCAACGCCTCCATGTACGACGGCGCCACCGCGCTCGCCGAGGCCCTGCTCATGGGCTTGCGCATCAACCGCAAGCGCACCCGGGTGGCCGTGTCGCGGGCTGTCCACCCGAACTACCGGGCCGTGGTCGAGAGCTACCTGCGGCCCACCGGTTTTACGGTGGAGGATCTGGAGTTCGGTCCGGACGGCCGCACCGATGTCAGCGCGCTCTCCGGCCGCGACGACCTTGCCGCGGTGGCCCTGCAGTCGCCCAACTTCTTCGGCGTGATCGAGGACCTGGACGCGGCCAATGCGGCCATTCACGCCACCGGCTCGCTCGCCGTGGCCGCGTTCACCGAGCCGCTCGCCTTCGGGTTGCTGAAAAATCCGGGCGTCTGCGGCGCGGACATCGCCTGCGGCGAGGGCCAGAGTTTCGGCATCGCGCCCTCCTTCGGCGGACCGGGGCTGGGCATGTTCGGCTGCCGCAAGGAGCACATGCGCAGTCTGCCCGGTCGGCTGGTGGGCGAAACCCGCGACCTGGAAGGCCGGCGCGGCTACGTGCTCACGCTCGCCACCCGCGAGCAGCACATCCGCCGGGAAAAGGCCACCTCCAACATCTGCTCCAACCAGGGCCTCTGCGCCCTGACCGCGGCCATGTACCTGGCCTCGCTGGGCGGCACCGGCCTGCGCCGGCTGGCCCGGCTCAACCACGACAAGGCGCACTACCTGCGCCAGGTGCTGGTGGACGCGGGCGCACGCCTCCCGTTCACCGGGCCGGTGTTCAACGAGTTCGTGGCCGAGTTCCCGCACGACTTCGCCCCGGTGCGCGACCGGCTCCTGGCCCGGGGCATCGTCGCCGGCCTGGAACTGGGCGCGTTCTACCCGGAACTCGCCGGCCGGTACCTGTTCTGCGTCACCGAAACGATCGAGAAAAAAGACATGGATGCCGTGGCAGCGGAGGTGCGAGCATGAACGAACAACCGGGCGCAAGCGGACTGATACTCAACGAACCGCTCCTCTGGGAGCGCGGCAGCAAAGGACGGACCGGCATGTCCATCCCGGCGAGCGACGTGCCGGCGGCCGATATCGACCCGGCCCTGGTCGGCGCGGAGGTGGATTTTCCGGACCTTTCCGAGGTGGACGTGGTCCGCCACTACACCCGCCTGTCGCAGTGGAACTACAGCGTGGACAGCGGCCTCTACCCGCTCGGCTCCTGCACCATGAAGTACAACCCGCGCACCAACGAGCGCCAGGCCGCCACCCCGGCCCTGGCCGCGGCCCACCCCATGCTTGCCGACGAACTCGGCCAGGGCGCGTTGCGCCTGCTCTTCGAGCTGCAGGGCATGCTCGCCAGGATCACCGGTCTGGACGCGGTCAGCCTCCAGCCCGCGGCCGGGGCCCACGGCGAACTCACCGGCATGCTCATCTTCCACGCCTGCCACCGCCACCGGGGCAGCCAGCGGCACAAGATCCTCATCCCGGACACGGCCCACGGCACCAACCCGGCCTCGGCCGCGCTCTGCGGCTTCCGCGCCGTGGCGGTGCCCTCGGACGAACGCGGCATGCTCGACCCGGCCACGGTGGCCGCGCTCATGGACGAGGACACCGCCGGCATCATGGTCACCAACCCGAACACGCTGGGCCTTTTCGAGGAGCGCATCCGCGAGGTGGCGGACGTGGTCCACGCCCGCGGCGGGCTGGTCTACGGCGACGGCGCCAACATGAACGCGGTACTCGGGGTGATGGATGCCAGGCGCTGCGGTATCGACGTGCTCCACCTCAACCTGCACAAGACCTTCGCCACCCCGCACGGCGGCGGCGGCCCGGGGGCCGGCCCGGTGTGCGTCACCCGTGAGCTGGAACCCTTCCTGCCCGTGCCCCGGGTGGTGCGGGTCGGCGACAGCTTCCGGCTCGATGCGGACCGGCCGCTGAGCGTGGGCCGCATCCACGCCTTCCACGGCAACTTCGGCGTGCTCGTGCGCGCCTACAGCTACATCCTGACCATGGGCGAAACGGGTCTGCGCCGGGCCAGCGAGCTGGCCGTGCTCAACGCCAACTACCTGAAGGAGCGGCTGAAGAGCGTGCTCCACCTGCCCTACGATCGCCCCTGCATGCACGAATGCGTATTCTCGGACGAGAAGCAGCAGGCGCACAAAATCACTACCCTGGACATGGCCAAGCGGCTCATCGACTACGGCTTCCACCCGCCGACCATCTATTTTCCGCTGGTGGTGCACGGCGCCATGATGATCGAGCCCACCGAGACCGAGTGCAAGGCGGACCTGGACCAGTTCGTGGCCGCGCTCACGGCCATCGCCCGCGAGGCCGAGACCGAGCCCGAGTTGCTCCGCCAGGCGCCGCAGCGGGCCAGGGTGCGGCGGCTCGACGAGGTGCAGGCGGCCCGCAATCCCTGCCTGGTCGGCCCGTCCGCCGGCCGCTGAACCGTGGCCGGGGACATGGCCCTGTGCTGCGACCTCGGCCTGGTCCCGTACGCGGCCGCGCACCGGCTGCAGCTGGACCTGGTCGGGCGGCGCATTGCGGGTGCGCTCGACCGGGACCTGTTCCTCCTGGTCGAGCACCCGCTGGTGTTCACCCTGGGCCGGCACGCCGACCGCGGTCATCTCGGCTTGAGCGAAGCCGTGCTGCGGGAGCGCGGCGCGGAACTGGCACGGATCGAGCGGGGCGGCGAGGTCACCTGCCACAACCCGGGCCAGCTGGTGGTCTACCCGATCGTTCATCTGCGGCAGGCCCGGCTGGCGGTGCGTGACCATGTGGCCCGCCTGGAGGAGGTGATGCTGCAGGTTGCCGCCGACTGCGTTGTGAAGGCGAGCCGCGACCCGCGCAACCGCGGCGTCTGGGCAGGCGGCCGCAAGCTCGGCAGCGTCGGCGTGGCCGTGCGCCACGGGGTGGCCTTCCACGGCCTGGCCCTGAACGTGGTGAACGACCTGGACCCCTTCTCCTGGATCAACCCCTGCGGGCTCGCGGGCGTGACCATGACCTCGCTCGCCATCGAATCCGGCCGGCCCTGCGCCCTGACCGAGGTCAAGACGAGCTGCCGCCGCGCCCTGGAACAGGTGTTCGCCCGCCGCCTCGAGGAAATCCCCAGCCATGCCCTGCGCCCCTGACCCCCCACAGACCGAACCGATCACCACCGGCAAGCCCGCCTGGCTGCGCCGCCGGTTGCCGAGCGGTCCGGAATACGAACGGCTGCGCACCCTGCTGCGCGACCACCAGCTGACCACGGTCTGCCAGCAGGCCCTGTGCCCCAACCAGTTCGAGTGCTTCGGCCGCGGCACCGCCACCTTCCTGCTGCTCGGCGAGCGGTGCACGCGCACCTGCCGCTTCTGCGCCATCGGCCACGGCCCCCTCGGCCCGCCCGACCCGGACGAACCGCAACACGTGGCCGAGGCGGTGCGCCTCCTCGGTCTGCGCTACTGCGTGCTCACCTCGGTGACCCGCGACGACCTGGCGGACGGCGGCGCAGGCCACTTCGCCGCCGCGGTCCGGGCGGTGCGCGGGGTCTCGTCCGACACCCGCGTCGAGTTGCTCATCCCGGACTTCCAGGGGAACGCGCAGGCGCTGGCGACCGTGCTCGCCGCCGCGCCCGAGGTGCTCAACCACAACCTGGAGACCGTGCCCCGCCTCTATGCCGCGGCCCGGCCGCAGGCAATCTACGCGCGCAGCCTGGAACTGCTCGGCCGGGTGCGGGCCATCGCGGCGGACACGGTCAGCAAGAGCGGCATCATGGTCGGCCTGGGCGAGACCCGGGCCGAACTCCGCCAGCTGTTCGCCGACCTGCGCAGGGTGGATTGCGACCTGCTCACCATCGGCCAGTACCTGCAGCCAAGCCGCGACCACCTGCCCGTGGCCCGTTTCGTCCCGCCCGAGGAATTCGCCGAACTGCGGGACGAGGCCCTGGCCCTGGGCTTTCGCGCCGTGGCCGCCGGCCCCTTCGTGCGCAG
>ERZ1645187.2245-NODE-2245-length-17244-cov-7.113328_pt1 | contig 17244 bp, 16 predicted proteins | sample MGYA00575352_ERZ1645187 | MGnify/ENA primary metagenome ERZ1645187 (study PRJEB40837, sample SAMN11349314) | freshwater sediment metagenome | isolation source: river sediment | host: Sediment | place: India: Wazaribad , New Delhi | collected 2017-02-21 ... | reverse complement strand
CATCAGCATTTGACCGCGACTTGGGGGGATTAATGGTAGCGGAGGAGGGATTTGAACCCCCGACACAAGGATTATGATTCCTCTGCTCTGACCAACTGAGCTACTCCGCCACTGTCATGGCCATCCGCCGGCAGGGCCGGAACGAACAGGTCTTGAGGCGCGCAATAAGCGCAACAGCCCCCCTCAAGTCAAGCCTCGCAGGCAAAAAAACCGATGGTGCGGCTCACGCCACCGCGCGCCGCCGCAGGCGGATCACCATGAAATAGCCGAGCGGCCAGACCTTGCGCGCTTCCACCATCTCGAAGCCGTTGCCCGCCGCCCAGTCGCGGATCCGCTGGAGCGGAAAATCCGCCCGCCAGCCGAGTTTCCGTGCGATCGGCGCCGCCAGCGTCTCGAACGCCGCCATCGGGCCGGTTTCCGCGCCGATATGGTTGGCGATGACGATTTCCCCGTCCGGCCTGAGCACGCGGGCGAACTCGCCCAGAGCCTGCTCGGGGCTCGGCACCAGCGTCAGCAGGAACTGCGCCACCACTGCGTCAAATTGCCCGTCGCCGAAACCGAGATGGCAGGCATCCATCACCGACAGGCCGCGCACGTTGGTCAGCTTGTGCGCCGCGATCTTTTCCAGCGCCTTTTCCAGCATCGGGCGGGAGAGATCGCACCCGGTGACGGCGACATGCGGCGGATATTCGGGCAGCGACAGGCCGGTGCCAACGCCGACCTCAAGGATTTCCGGCCCGCAGGCGACGGCGGCCTTCACCGCCTCCTGCCGCGCCACGCGCAGCAGCGAGGTATAGACCTTGTCGTAATAGGGCGCCCAGCGCTGATAGGCCCGGGTGTTGGTCTCAAGATCGTAATCGGCAACCATCGTCTCTTCCGCGCCCCCCGCCTCGGCGGTTCCTCTCAAACGCCGGCCGAAGCCAGCGACGCTCCATCCCGGTCCGGCATGGCGCCGCCGGCCAGTGCGGTCTCGATCGTCCCGCCGCCGAGCACCCGCGCGCCCTCGCCCGCCCCGTCATAGACAACGCAGGCCTGCCCGGGCGCAATGCCCTCCTCGCCGTCGTGGATATCGACGACAAATCCCGCCCCCTCGCGCCGCAGCAGCGCCGGGCAGGGCCGGCGGCTGGAGCGCACACGCACGGTCACCGCCAGCCCTTCTCCGTCCAGCGCCTCCACAGCGCCGTCGCCGATCCAGTTGACATCACGCAGGCGCAGCCGATGGGCGTTCAGCGCCTCGCGCGGGCCGACGACCACCTGCCGCTGCGCCGCATCCAGCCGGATGACGAACAGCGGTTCGCCCGTCGCAAGCCCCAGCCCGCGCCGCTGGCCGATGGTGAAGTTGTGGATACCGTCATGCCGGCCCAGAACCCGGCCATCGAGATGCACGATCTCGCCCGGCCTCACCGCCTCGGGCTTCAGCTTCTCGATCAGCTGGTTGTAGCGCCCGGCAGGGACAAAGCAGATGTCCTGGCTGTCGGCCTTGTCGGCAATGACGATGCCAAGGTCGCGCGCCAGTTGCCGCGTCTCGGCCTTGGTCAGCGTGCCGAGCGGAAAGCGCAGGAAATCAAGCTGCTCCTGCGTCGTCGCATAGAGAAAATAGCTCTGGTCGCGCTCCTGATCGACCGGGCGGAACATGCCGCGATGACCGTTGGGCAACAGCCGCGTCTCGACATAATGGCCGGTCGCCAGCACATCGGCGCCGAGATCGCGCGCCACATCCATCAGGTCGCGGAACTTCACCGTGCGGTTGCATTCGACGCACGGCACCGGCGTCTCCCCCGCCGCGTAACTCGCGGCAAAGGCATCGATCACCGCCTCGCGGAAGCGGCTTTCATAATCGAGCACATAATGGGGAATGCCGAGATCGGCCGCGACGCGCCGCGCATCGTTGATATCCTGCCCCGCACAGCAGGCGCCCTTGCGGTGCGTCGCCTCGCCGTGATCGTAAAGCTGGAGCGTGATGCCGATGACATCATACCCCTCGCGCTTGAGCAGCCCCGCCACCACCGAGGAATCCACCCCGCCGGACATGGCAACGACCACCCGCGTCTCGGCAGGCGTCTTGGCAAGATCGAGCGAGTTGAGCCTTGGGGCGATCACGGGGCAGCTTCGGTAAGGGCAAACAGCGGTTCTGCGCCTCCATAAGCGTTTTTGCGCAGCCTTTCCAGTGCACAACCCGCCTCCACCGGGCAGAAACTGCCGGGAGGGGCGGAAAGCTTGCCCGCTCCGGCCAGGGAAAAGCTCCCCGAATTTCGGACAATACTCTGATTCATATGGCTTTTTGAGAAGTCGAGCGATTGGGCCGGAACTTGCAGGAGCACCCGGTACACAGCCCACCCCGCGAGTGATCATGCCTGCTGCCCAGACCCAGTTGAAACCGCGCCCGACGGCGCTCGCCCCGGAAGCCTGCGGCATCGGACCCCGCCCGCGCCCCCGCGAGGCGGCCGGGACGGACACGGAGAGCTTCGACCAGCACCTGCAAAAAGCCGGACACACCGGGCAGAAGCCGGCGCCCCACCGGGAGCAGGCGCAGGGCGCACTTCCCGTGCCCGCTCAGGGCAGGACAGCTGAACCGAAAGCCCAACCGGAGGCCCCCGGCACGCCGGTCGCCCTCGTTCTGCCAGCGCCGGAATTGGAAGAGCCGGGCGGGGACACGGCCACCCCCATCGACGCTGCAACGGACAACACCGTCCTGCACGCGCCCGACACGACCATGCCGCCTTCCGGAGAAGTCACGCCAACAGCCCCCACCGAACCGGCCGCGCTACCGCAGACAATTGTGCAGGCCCCGCTCGCGCTTGCCGTCCCGCAGGCGCCCCGAACCGAACAGGCTTCGCCGGCATCCGGGGGGGCAGAGACACCCCCTGCGCTGCCCCCGGTCGAAACGGGCCACAACCGGCCGGGCCCGGCGGCCATGCAATCCATCATCGGGATAAGCGCGCAGGGACAGACATCACCGCCTGCCGGCGCCGGCGCTCCCTCGACGGCAGAAAATCCGCCCGGCGAAGCGACAAGCGGCACCACATCCTCCTCCGGCGACGACCGGCCCGCCGCCAACGCGCCCGCCCCGCCGGCGCGCGCCCTCGCCTTTGCCTCCCTGCTGACGGCACAGGATGCTGCCCCGGCCGTGACAGGTCACTCCCCCCCGCCGCCAGCGCCCCCGGCCTTGGACACAACCGCTCCGCTCTCCGCCACCACCGCGCAGCCGCAGGCCCGTGCCATTCCGCCCGGCGCAGTGCCGATGACCATTGCCGCCCTGACGCGCGACGGGGCACGCCAGTTCGAAATCCGGCTCGATCCGGCCGAACTCGGGCGCATCGACGTCAGCATCGCAGTGGACCGCGAGGGCGCGGTGCGCACCCATCTCGTCGTCGAGCGGCCCGAAACGCTGCACTTGCTGCGCAATGACGCACCGAAACTGGAACAGGCGATGACCGACGCCGGGCTGAAGCCGGACAGCGCCGGCCTGTCGCTCAGCCTCAGGCAGGGCAGCGGACAGACCAACGGACAGGACAGCGGCCAGCAGCACCCCCAGCGTGGCGGCCGCTCCACGGACCAGCCCCCCGCCACCGCCCCCGCCGCGCAGGACGCCGCCCGCCCCTATCGCATAGGGTCGGCCGCCAGCCGGCTCGATCTCGTTCTCTGAAAGCGAAACGCCATGGCCATCACCAGCACGGCAGCGACGTCAACCACCGCGCAAGCCATCGCGAGCGGCACCACGCAAGGCACGCTGGCACAGAACTTCGAGACCTTTCTCGGCCTGCTGACCACACAGCTGAAGAACCAGAGCCCGCTCGATCCGCTCGACACCAACCAGTTCACCCAGCAGCTGGTGCAGTTCGCCTCGGTGGAACAGCAGCTGAAATCCAATGACACGCTGACTGCCCTGCTCACCGCCTCGAAGGCCAGCACCGCTACCGGCGCTCTGGGCTTCATGGGAGCGACGGTGACAGCAGACGGGGCGAAAGCGCGCCTTGCCTCCGGCAGCGCCACCTGGCGGCTCGATGTACCGCGCACGGCGGCGAGCGCCGCCATCACCATTACCGACAAGACCGGCGCGACGGTGAAAACCGAGACGCGTTCGCTGGCCGCCGGCACGCAGGATTACACCTGGAACGGCCGCACCACATCCGGAGCAACCGCGCCGGATGGTGAATACACCGTTACCATTCAGGCGCGCGATGCGACCGGCCAGGCAATCACGGTGAAGACGGAGGTCACCGGCGTGGTCGATGGCGTCGATCTGACCGGTCCGGAGCCGGTTCTCAGCCTCGGCGGGCTTACGATTCCGGTAAGTAAGGTTAAGACAATCAAAAGATGAGGGAGCGGAAATTTTGCAGCGTTTGTCGCGATTTAGCCAATTTTTAAAAGTCGCGTGCCTAAGCTGAGGTCTGTGAGTTGCGTAGTTCCTTGTGAGCGTATCCATGACCGAATCCTATCGCCCGCGTGCGAAGTATGTCATCGGCCCCGATGGCAGCCCTTTGACCATCGCGGACCTGCCGCCCTCCAACACCCGCCGATGGGTGATCCGCCGCAAGGCCGAGGTGGTGGCGGCTGTTCGTGGCGGCCTGCTGTCGCTGGATGAAGCCTGCAGCCGATACACGCTGACCGTGGAGGAGTTCCTCTCCTGGCAGCAGTCGATCGACGATCACGGTCTTGCCGGCCTGCGCACCACGCGCATCCAGCACTACCGCGGCTGATCGCCCGCAGGCGGCGACGCCTGCGCGCCAGAACCGGATGACTACGGGGCAAACGCCGCGCAGGGTCGCGGCGCGCGCGTTATTGGCGCATGCGCTGCGCCACCTCATAGGCCGTGATCAGGCTGCCCGCCCCCGCGATTCCCTTGCCCGCGATATCGAACGCCGTGCCGTGATCGACGCTGGTGCGGATGATCGGCAGCCCGACCGTGACATTCACGCCGCTGTCGATGCCGAGATACTTGACCGGGATCAGCCCCTGATCGTGATATTGCGCCACCACCACGTCAAATTCGCCCTTCCGCGCCCGCATGAACACCGTATCCGGCGGAAAAGGGCCTGAAACGGTATAGTGCTCGCCCTGCATCGCGGCCACCGCCGGCCCGATGATCTCGATCTCCTCGCGCCCGAACAGCCCGCCCTCGCTCGCATGCGGGTTGAGCCCCGCCACCGCGATGCGCGGATTGCGGAAGCCGAAGGCCCGTGCCCCCTTGTCCGCCAGCCGGATGGCGCGGCTGACGGACTCCACCGTCACCCGCTCGATCGCCTCGCGCAAGGATACGTGGATCGACACCAGCACCACCTTCAGCTGCCCGTCCGACAGCATCATCCCGAATTCGTGCGTCCCCGTCCTGTCGGCGAGGATCTCGGTATGGCCGGGATATTTGATGTTGGCCGCTGCCAGCGCCTCCTTGTGGATCGGCGCCGTGACCATGGCCGAGACACGCCCCGCCAGCGCCAGGTCGATCGCCGTGGTGATCGCGTAATAGGACGCGCGACCGGCCCGCGCGTCGACCACGCCGTAGGGTAGATCGGCCGGCAGCGCCGAGACCGGCATCACCGGGATCGCCGGCCCGCGCAAGGTCTCCAGTGATTCGGGGCCGGTCATCGTCATCACCGGCGGACAATCGCCCACCAGCGCCGCCGCGCGCCGCATCGCCCCCACATCGCCGATCACCAGCGCCCGCTCCTCCGGATGCCCGGCAAAGAAGCGGGCAACGATTTCCGGCCCGATTCCCGCCGCATCGCCCATGGTGATTGCAATCGGAGCGTGTGTTTTTTGGCTGCCCGTCCGTCTTTTTTCAACCTGTGAGTGCACTTGTTAACCCTTCGCTAACGATCGCATCGGCAAAAATTGCCCGGTCGATCCCGCACCGCATGCGGAACGAATAGCAAGAAAAGGGCGAACCGTGCAGTCCATCCTCGATCTCGTCGGCAGATTGGGCCCCCAGCGGCTGGCGGCCATGGGCGCGGTGACGCTGAGCCTGATCGGCTTCTTCGCCTTTATCGTCATGCGGATGACACAACCGGTGATGGCGCCGCTGTTCGGCGACTTGCCGCCGGCCGACTCCGCCGCCATCGTGCGCGAACTCGAAACCAGGGGCATCCGCACCGAACTGAAGAATGACGGCGCCACCATTCTGGTGCCGCGTGAGCAGATGGCAAAGGCCCGGATGGATCTCGCCGCCAAGGGCCTGCCCGGCGGGGCCGGCGTCGGTTACGAGATTTTCGACAAGGGCGATTCGTTTTCCTCCACCGCCTTCGTCCAGTCGATCAACCAGCTCCGCGCGCTGGAAGGTGAGCTGTCGCGGTCAATCCGCTCGATCGACCGGGTGCAGGCCGCGCGCGTCCATCTCTCGATCCCCGAGCGCAAGCTGTTCCAGAAGGACAAGCCCGAGCCGCGCGCCTCGATCGTGCTGAAAGTACGCGGAGAACTGGAGACCGGCCAGGTCCGTGCCATCCGCCATCTCGTCGCCACCGCCGTGGAGGGGCTGAAGCCCGCCCGTGTCTCGCTGATCGACGAAACCGGCCGTCTGCTGGCCGATGGCGCGGGCGAGGAGGGCGATGCCGCCCTCTCCGCCGACCGGCAGCAGGTGCAGGAGCGGCGGTTGAAAGCGCAGGTGGAAGACATCGTCGCCTCCATCGTCGGGCGCGGCCGGGCGCGTGTTCAGGTCACCGCCGATGTCGATCTCAACCGCGTGCAGCTGACCTCCGAGACTTTCGATCCTGAAAGCCGTGTCGTCCGCTCCACCCAGACCCGCTCGGAAGCCAACACCTCCACCGAGGGCAAGGACGGGCAGGTGACCGCCGCCAACGAGGTGCCGGGCAGCCAGCCAACCGGGCAGCAGGGTGGCACGCGCGAGCAGGGCCAGAAGAACGAGGAAACCATCAACTACGAGATTTCCCGCACCACCCGCACCGAAGTGACCGAGGCCGGGCGGCTGAAGCGCCTCTCCGTCGCCGTGCTGGTCGACGGGCTCTATACCAAGGGAACCGACGGCGCGATGACCTATGCCCCGCGCGCTGCGGAGGAGCTGGAGCGCATCGCCACGCTGGTGCGCATGGGCATCGGCTTCGACAAGGCCCGCGGCGATCAGGTGGAGGTGGTCAACCTGCGCTTTGCCGAACCGCCGATGGTGCCGGACCTGCGCGAGCCGACGCTGGCCGAGCGGTTCCTCACCTTCACGCAGGCCGATATCCTGCGCGGGGCGGAAATCGGCGTCCTGCTGATCATGCTGCTGATCGTCCTGATGTTCGTCGTTCGCCCGCTGATGCGCCAGATGAGCGCCCCCGCGGCCGACACGGCAGAGTCTGCCGCTGCCGAAGCGACGACCTCGGCCCCGCCGGCGCAGCCCGCCGCAACCACCGCCGCACCCGGCCAGACGGCCCTGCCGGGCCAGCCCGCCCTGCCGCTGGAACAACTGGGCGCCCGCATCGCCAGCCAGCCGCAGGACGCTGCCGCAATCCTGCGCAACTGGATGAGAGCCGCCGCATGAGGATGCCATCATGAGACCCGCCAACGGCGCCGAACGCGCTGCCCTTGTCCTGCTCGCTCTGGGCGAGACGCACGGCGCGCCGATCTGGAAAGAGCTGAACGACGACGAGATCGCTGCGATCACCCGCGCGATGGCCAAACTCGGCCCGGTTGACCAGACCTTTGTCGAGGCTGCGCTCGATCTGTTCGAGGGCGAACTGGCCACCGCCTCGGGCATCACCGGTTCGCCCAGGGCGGCGGAGGCGCTGGTCTCCACCCTGCTGCCGCAGGAGCGCGCGGCCCCGCTGCTGGAACGGCTGCGCGCGCCCGAAACGCTGGCCGTGTGGGACAGGCTGGCCGCGCTCTCCGAGCAGGTGCTGGCTGACTATCTCGCCGGCGAGCATCCGCAGACGGTGGCTGTGATCCTGTCGAAGCTTGGCCCCCAGCAATCGGCAACCGTGCTCGCAAGGCTCGATCCGCCCTTCGCGCTCGATTGCCTCGAGCGGATGAATGCCATCGACAGCATTGACCCCGCCGTGCTCGCCGCCATCGAGGACACGCTGGAAACCCACCTTGTCCTGCCCAACACCGGGCCGAAAAAGGCCGACCCGGCCGAGAAGATCGCCGACATCTTCAACGTCATCGACAAGCGCGCCGCCGAGACACTGCTCGACCGGTGGCGTACCAACGATGCCGAGACGGCGGAAAAGGTGCGCGGCATGATGTTTGTCTTCGATGATTTCATCAAGCTCAGCCCGGCGGTGATCCAGACGCTGATGCGCGATCTCGACAAAGACCTGCTGGCGCTGGCGCTCAAGGGCGCGCGAGAGGAGGTGCGCCGCTTCTTCCTCGATCAGATGTCGATGCGCGCCGCCCGCATGCTGGAAGACCAGATGATGAGCCGCGGCCGCGTGCGCCTGCGCGATGTCGAGGCGGCACAGGCCAGGGTCGTCGCCATCGCCCGCCGGCTGGAAGCGACCGGTGAGCTGTCGCTGAAAATCGGCGCGGAAGACAGCGAGGAGATGGTGGAATGACCGCGCTGCCCCGCTTCGATTTCGGCAACGACTTTTCCGCCGGAACCGCCGGCCAGGACCGGATCGTGCTCCGGCGCGCCGAATGGGAGGCTGAAGGCGCCGCCCGCGAGGCCGCCGGCTATGCGCGCGGCCTTCAGGTGGGCGCGGCGGAGGAAGCCGCCTCCGTCAACGCGCTTCTCGCCGCCGCGCTTGATCAGGCGGCCGCCGGCCTTGTGGAAACCGCGCAAACGCTTGCCGCCCGCCAGCAGGAGAGCGACGCCCGAGCCGCCCGCATGGCACTGGCGCTCGCCCGCAAGCTCGCCTGCCGCATCGAGACGGACGATCCCTTCGGCGGCATCGAACAGGCGTTTCTCGCGCTGCTCATCGATCTGAGGCACGAGAACGAGGTGGCGATCAGCCTCCATCCGGACCTGATCGAGACCGCGCGCGCGCGGCTGACCGCTCTCTGCCATGCCCGCCTCGCCGGCTTTGCCCTGCGTTTCCTGCCGGATGCGGCCCTGCCGCCCGGCGCCTGCCGCATCGAATGGTCCTGCGGCGGGCTGATCCGTGACCCCGCCGCCATCGATGCCGCGCTCGCAACCCTCGTCGATGACGCCCTGCCTGCCACTGTGAAGGAGCCTGCCGCATGACCACGCCCCCGCACCTGCCGCCCGGCATCCCCGAGGACCGGCGCGGCACCACGCCGGACGATCTGCTGCGCCTCAACGATCTGCCGGTGCGTGTCACCGCCGTCGTCGGCCGGGCGGAGATGGACATTGCCGCGCTGCTGCGCATCGAGCCCGGCGCGGTGCTGGAACTTGACCGCAAGCTCGGCGAACCGGTCGATATCCTTGTCAACGATCGCCTCGTCGCCCGCGGCGAGATCGTGATGGTCGAGGACCGGCTGGGCGTCACCATGACCGAAATCGTCAAGCCGGACCACTGAGGGGATCCCCATGCGCCTGCTCATCGTCGGCCCCCTCCGGGGCGAACTCGTCACAGCCGCCCGCATCGCCCGCGAGCGCGGCGCGGAAATCGCACAGGTCGATACCCCGTCCGCCGCCATCGGCCATCTGCGCGCCGGGCGCGGGGCCGATCTGGTCTTCGCCGATGTAACGCTCGACATCCGCGCGCTGGTCACCGGCCTTGCCGCCGAGCGTATCGCCGTGCCGGTCGTCGCCTGCGGCACATCCAACGACAGGAAAGCCGCCGTCGCCGCCATCCACGCCGGAGCGAAGGAGTATATCCCCCTCCCCCCCGATCCGGAGATGATCGCCGCCGTGCTCGAGGCGGTGTCGCAGGACCGGCACGACCTGATCGCCCGCGACGAGGCGATGCTGCGCGTCATCAAGCTGGCCAGGCAGGTTGCCGCCTCCGATGCCTCGGTGCTGATCACCGGCGAGACGGGCACCGGCAAGGAGGTGATCGCCCGCTACGTTCATGCCAGTTCGCGCCGCGCCGCCCGCCAGTTCATCTCGGTCAACTGTGCCGCAATCCCCGAGAATTTGCTGGAAAGCGAGTTGTTCGGCCATGAGAAGGGCGCGTTCACCGGCGCCATCGCCCGTCGCATCGGCAAGTTCGAGGAAGCCTCGGGCGGCACCCTCTTGCTCGATGAAATCTCGGAGATGGACCTGCGCCTTCAGGCCAAGCTGCTGCGCGCCTTGCAGGAGCGGGTGATCGACCGCGTCGGCGGCAGCAAACCCGTGCCGGTGGATATCCGCGTGCTCGCCACCTCCAACCGCCATCTCGCCGAAGCCGTGCGCGCCGGCGCCTTCCGCGAGGACCTGTTCTACCGCCTCAATGTGGTGAACCTGAAAATCCCCCCCTTGCGCGAGCGCACGGCCGATATCCTCGAACTTGCCGGCCATTTCGCCCGTCGGTATGCCGGCGCCAACGGCCTGCCGGAGCGCGCCCTCTCCATTCCGGCCAAGCGCCTGCTGATGGCCGCACCATGGCACGGCAACGTGCGCGAACTGGAAAACACCATCCACCGCGCCGTCATCATGGCGCAGGGGCCGGATATCGGCCCGGAGGCGATCCTGACGCCCGAGGGCACAGCCCCGGGCGACGCCACCGCCAGCCGCGCCGCCGAGCGGGCGGAGCAGGCGACCCGCGCGCTCGTTGGCCGCACGGTGTCGGAGGTCGAGCAGACGCTGATCCTCGATACGCTCGATCATTGCCTCGGCAACCGCACCCATGCCGCGCGCATTCTCGGCATTTCCATCCGCACCCTGCGCAACAAGCTCAACGAATACGAACTGGCCGGGCTGGTGGTGCCGGAACCCGGCACCGCCCGCGTGCAGACCGCCTGAAGGAGAGCATCATCATGGCCGAGGCCGCTACCGCCCGAAAGGCGCCCGCAAGCCCGCTGCCGTCGCTGGCCGATCTGTCCGCACTGCTGCGGCGGGGCGATCTGGCGCTGGCGCTCGGCGTGCTGACGATCCTCGTCGTCATGATCGTGCCGCTGCCGCCGGTGCTGCTCGATCTCTTGCTGGCGATCTCGATCATCTTCTCGGTGCTGATCCTGATGACCGCGCTGTTCATTCAGGGCCCGCTGGAATTCACGTCATTTCCGGCGGTCCTGCTCATCGCCACCATGCTGCGCCTCGCGCTCAACCTCGCCTCCACCCGGCTGATCCTCGCCAACGGCCACACCGGCGGCGGCGCGGCCGGCCATGTCATCGAGGCTTTCGGCGCCTTCGTCATCGGCGGCAATTTCGCCATCGGCATCATCGTTTTCATCATTCTGGTCATCGTCAATTTCGTGGTGATCACCAAGGGCTCCACCCGGATCGCGGAGGTGGCGGCACGCTTCACGCTCGATGCCATGCCCGGCAAGCAGATGGCGATCGACGCGGACCTGTCCGCCGGCCTGATCTCGCAGGAGGCAGCCCGCGCCCGCCGCAAGGAGCTGGAGGATGAGAGCGCCTTCTTCGGCGCGATGGACGGCGCCTCGAAATTCGTGCGCGGCGATGCGGTGGCCGGCATTCTCATCACCTTCATCAACGTGCTCGGCGGCATCGCCATCGGCGTGCTGCAGCAGGGGCTGGCGGCGGGCGACGCGGCCCGCACCTACACCCTGTTGACGGTGGGCGACGGCCTCGTCAGCCAGATCCCCGCGCTGATCGTCTCCACGGCCGCAGGCCTGCTGGTCTCGAAAGCCGGCGTTTCCGGCGCGGCGGACAAGGCGCTGATGAAGCAGCTGACGTTCTACCCCAAGGCGCTGGGCATGTCCGCCGGGGTGATGCTGGTCATCGCCGCCCTGCCCGGCATGCCGGCGCTGCCGTTCCTCGCCCTTGCCGCCGGCGCCGGCTATCTCGCCCGCAAGACCCGCGCCGCACAGCAGACCGCCGCCACGGCCGAAGCCGGCGAGACCAAGGCCGCCGAGACCGCCGCGGAGGAGACACCCGCCGCCGCGTTGAAGATGGACGATCTCAGGATCGAGATCGGCTATGCCCTGCTGCCCCTCGCCAAGGGGCCGAACGGCGAGGATGCGCTGTCCGACCAGATCAAGGCGCTGCGCCGGTCAATGGCGGCGGATTTCGGCTTCCTGCTGCCCTCTGTCCGGCTGATCGACAATGTGCAGCTGGAGGCCAACCGTTACGTCATCAGGATCAAGGAGGTCGAGGCCGGCCAGGGCATCGTCTACCCCGGCCAGTTCATGGCGATGGATCCTTCCGGCGCTCCGGTGGCGCTGGCCGGCATCACCACGCTGGAGCCCGCCTTCGGCATGCCGGTGACATGGATCGACGCGTCTTTGCGCGAGGAGGCGCAGATGCGCGGCTATACCGTGGTCGATGCCGGCTCGGTCGTCACCACGCATCTGACGGAACTGATCCGCGCCAACATGCCCGATCTGCTCAGCTATGCCGAGACGCAGAAGCTGCTGCGTGAACTGCCGAAGGACCACGCCGATCTCGTGAAGGACATCGTGCCCTCGGCGATCAGCGCCACGAGCCTGCAACGCGTGCTGCAAACCCTGCTGGCCGAGCGCGTCTCGATCCGCGATCTGGCCGCCATCATCGAGGCCGTGGCCGAGGTGGCGAGCGTCTGGCGTGATCCCAGAATGATCGCCGAGCATGTGCGCACGCGCCTCGCCCGCCAGCTTTGCGCCCAGCATCTGGGGCCTGACGGGCAACTCGCCATCATCCCGCTGGCGCCGCACTGGGAGGATGCCTTTGCCACCGCGCTGGTCGGCGAGGGGGAAATCCGGCAGCTCGCCATTGCCCCGTCAAAGCTGCACGAGTTCATGCAGCTGCTCAGGACGCGCTTTGAGGATGCAGCCTTGGCTGGCGATCTGCCGGTGCTGGTCACCTCCGCCGGCGTGCGCCCCTACATGCGCATGGTGGTCGAGCGCTTCCGCCCGCAGACCGTGGTGTTCAGCCAAGGCGATATCCACCCCGGCACGAAGCTGCGTACCCTGCCGATGCTGTAAGGCTCACGCCTTGGGCGGCGTCTCGTCGTCATGCGCATGCTGGATCGTCTCGACGATGCGCTTTTCCTCGAACAGCAGGATGACCGGAATGGCCAGCGCCAGAGGAATGATGAGATAGAACAGACGCCACACCAGCAGCGCCGCGAACACGCTGGAGGCCGGCACCGTGGGGATGACGGCGATGAACACCGCCTCCATCACGCCGACGCCGCCCGGCACCTGCGCCAGAAGCCCGGCGGAAAAGGACAGCAGAAATGCCCCGAGCACCACGAAAAACCCCGGATTGCCCGCCTCGGGCAGGGCGAAATAGATGATGCCCGCCGCGCCGATCAGTTCCAGCGGTGCGGCCACCAGTTGCCGCATCACCACGTCCATGCGCGGGTATTCGAGCGAGAACCCCTTGATCACCAGCGGCTTGAACTGCTTCCACGAGCCCAGAACATAGAGCGCGCAGAGCGCCAGGATCGCCGCGCCGATGCCCTGGATCGCCGTCAGCGACAGGCCGGCGAACGGCGTCTTCTTCAGAAGCGGCGTCAGCAATTGCGGCTCGCCCATCAGCACGAGGCCGGTGAGGATCATCGTTCCATACGCAAAGGTGAACGAGCACAGCGCGACCAGTACCGCCACCTCCGCCGCCGTCAGCCCCTTGGAGGTATAGGCCCGATAGCGCACCGCCCCGCCCGAGACGACCGAGGCGCCGATGTTGTGCGACAACGCATAGGTGGTGAACGAGCACAGCGAGATGAACAGCCAGGAGATGCCCTTCTCCTTGCGCAGGTGGAGCAGCGCGATCCGGTCATACCACGCCAATGCGGCATAGGCCGCCAGCGTCGAGGCAAAGGCCAGCAGATAGCCATGGCCGGGAATCGCTTTCAGCTTGTGTCCGATGCCGACGGCGATGATCTTGAAGCTCAGCCACCAGTTGGCGCCCTCAAGGCTGGCGGCAATCGCAGGGTTGGTTGCCGCCTCGGCATAAAGCTTGGTGTAAAGCGCATGAACGGACAGAACGACCGCGACCAGCCCGATGACGGGCCAGATGAAATCCTTGATTTTTTTCATTGTCCAAGCGGTCCCGTCGCATCTCCCGGCCTGTTGTCCTGCACAACGCAGGGCCGATAGGCAAGCCCCGGAGCCTCACAAGCCGCACGAATCATGAAATGACTGTGACGAAAGAACGATGTGGACCATGACGATGACCGGAAACCTGACCGCCTCGCTCGACGGGATCACCGATCTGCCGCGCGGTCATGTCGCCACCATCAAGACCTATCTGGCGATGGACCGGCCAGCCACCGCGCCTGCTGCGCCCGCCGCCGGCCCGGTCCGGCTGGTGCGGCTGACCGGCGCGGAGCATGCCCGCTACCGCGCGTTGTTCCGCGCGCTCGGCACACGCTGGCTGTGGTGGTCGCGGCTGATGCTGGCGGAGGCCGCATTGCAGGCCGTTCTCGATGATCCCGCGGTCGAGGCCTATGCGCTGACCGGGAACGGGGCCGATATCGGCCTGCTGGAGCTTGATTTCCGCGGGGGGCCGGAGGTTGACCTCGCCTTCCTCGGCCTGATTGACGGACACACCGGCAAGGGCACCGGCCGCTGGCTGATGGACGAGGCGAAGGCCCGCGTCTGGTCCCGCCCCGGGGTGACGCGGCTGACCGTCAACACCTGCACGCTGGATTCGCCACAGGCGCTGGGATTTTATCGCGCTCACGGCTTTTGCGTGGACAGGCAGGCGGTGGAAATCGTGCCCGATCCCCGGCTGACCGGCCTGTTGCCGCCCGGCGCCGCGCCGCATATCCCGCTGCTGGGCTGACGCGGCCGGCATGAAAAAAGGCCGGGCGTGACCAGCCCGGCCTTTTCATCTGGTCTTCAAACCGGCGAAGCCTCAGGCCCGGCCGGCGACAAACCGCATGCGGGCGGCCGCGCGATCGTTCTCGATCTGCTGGCGCAGGGCATTTTCCGCCCGTTCCGCCGCTTTCTCGCGATCATCGAGGATTTCGACCTTCTTCAGGTCCTCGAACGCCACCTCCATCGCCGCCTTGGCTTCCTCAAGCTGGTCCTTGAGTTCCCCGGCAGAGTTGAGAAGGTTGTCGCGGCGGGCGCGGGCAGCCTTCGCATAGGTCGGGTAGGCGAAATGTGCCGGGTCGGAGATTCCGGCCCGTTTTTCCTCGGTTTCGATTTCGCGGTCGAGATCCCCGGCCATGCGTGCGAACTCGGCGATCATCGCCTCGATCTGCGCGACACGGCGGCGGCGCTCCTCCACCTGAAAGCGTTTGAATTTCAATAAAGCTTCGCGCGACTTCATGGCCCCTTACTCTACTCTACACCGACCATCGGATGGTCCTTGAGGGCGGTTAACCCAGCCCGTTAACAATGTCCGCGAGACGGGAATAACTCTCACCCATGGAGGTTGATTCTTCCTTACCTTGCGCAAGAAATCGTTCGAGCGGGTCATGGGCCGCGATCGCGCGGTCCACTTCGGGGTTCGTGCCGGGCCTGTAAGCCCCGAGCCGGATCAGTTCCTCCATGTCGGAATAGGTCGCCATCAGCGCGCGCGCCTCGCGGATGGTCGGCAGATAGAGCGGGTCCGCCGCCCCCGGCATGGTGCGCGAGACGGACTTGAGGATGTTGATGGCGGGAAAGCGCCCGCGCTCGGCAATCGCCCGTTCGAGTACCACATGTCCGTCGAGGATGCCGCGCGCCGCATCGGCCACCGGCTCGTTGTGATCATCGCCATCCACCAGCACGGTGAAGAAGGCGGTGATGCCCCCCTCGCCCTCCCCCGGCCCGGCGCGCTCCAGCAGGCCGGGCAGTTCGGCAAACACGGTGGGCGTGTAGCCCTTGGTGGTCGGCGGCTCGCCCAGCGCCAGCCCGATATCGCGCTGCGCCATCGCAAACCGGGTGACGCTGTCCATCATCACCACGACATTCCTGCCGCAGTCGCGGAAATATTCGGCCACCGTCAGCGTCATATAGGCCGCCTGCCGCCGGGTCAGCGAGGATTCATCCGAGGTGGCCACCACCACCACGGCGCGGGCAAGGCCATCGGGGCCGAGATCGTCCTGCAGAAACTCGCTGACCTCGCGCCCGCGCTCGCCGATCAGCCCGATCACGAACACATCGGCCTCGGCATTGCGCGCGATCATCGACATCAGCACCGATTTGCCGACGCCGGAGCCGGCGAACAGGCCCATGCGCTGGCCGCGCCGCACCGGCAGGAAGGTGTTGAGCGCCCGGACGCCGAGATCAAGCGTCGGCCCCAGCCGCTGGCGACGATGCGCCGGCGGCGGCGCGGCTTTCAGGTTGTAGCTGCGCGGCCCCTGCGGCAGGCCCAGCCCGCCGTCGATCGCATTGCCGAAAGCGTCGATCACCCGGCCGAGCCACGCCTCGCACGGACGCACCGTGCCCGCACGCGTCCGGATGATGGCACGGCAGCCGCGCCGCACACCGGCAAGGTGACCGAACGGCATGGCCAGCGCGGCGTCCCGGTCGAAGCCGACGACTTCGCACGGCACCGAGGCCAGATCGCCCGTCTCGATCACCAGCCGCGCCCCGATATCCATATGCGACAGCGGCCCGGCGATTTCGATCAGCAATCCGCGGACACCCTGAACCCGGCCGAAAACCAGATAGGGCTGTTCCTCCTCGATGAGACTGAGGAGCGTTGCTGCTGTCACGCCGGCCTCTCTCACGCTGATTCGCAGCCAATTTAACGCCTTCTTTGCAAATTCGCGAAAGGATTTGGCAACCCGGCATTAACAGCGGGGGCAGTGGGCCATGCCCCATTTTGACCCGCCGCGGCGCGGAAAACCCCGAAGGCGCGAGTCGCAAGAGTCGCTTAAGAAAAAATCTTAATGTGCTGCTTTAAGTTTGTTTTGCCTGAAAAATCAAACGACTCCCGCCACTTATTGGATTTTCCGAGACACCGAAGCGTTACCGCTTGCCAATCGGAATCAGCATTTGTTAACCACTTGTCGGGTAACACTTGTGTCGCGAGCTTCACGAAGGTGGATTTTGCCGGATCGTATGGGTTCGGCAGGGTTCGGGAAACAAATGGCTTGGGGACCTAACTAATGCGCGTTCTCCTGATCGAAGACGACAGCGCCACGGCGCAAAGCATCGAACTGATGTTGAAATCCGAGAATTTCAACATCTACACGACGGACCTCGGCGAAGAGGGCGTCGATCTCGGCAAGCTCTACGATTATGACATCATCCTTCTCGATCTGAACCTCCCCGACATGTCGGGTTACGAGGTGCTGCGCTCCCTGCGCGTCGCGAAGGTGAAAACCCCCATTCTCATCCTCTCCGGCCTCGCCGGCATCGAGGACAAGGTGAAGGGCCTCGGCT
>ERZ1645187.2244-NODE-2244-length-17245-cov-14.274171_pt1 | contig 17245 bp, 15 predicted proteins | sample MGYA00575352_ERZ1645187 | MGnify/ENA primary metagenome ERZ1645187 (study PRJEB40837, sample SAMN11349314) | freshwater sediment metagenome | isolation source: river sediment | host: Sediment | place: India: Wazaribad , New Delhi | collected 2017-02-21 ... | reverse complement strand
TCCTGTTCCGGCGTCGGATCGAGCGCGATGACATGGCCGCGCGCCTCGCCGATCAGCTCGACGCGCCTGCGCAGCTTGCGCCTCGCGGGCGTCGCGACGCCGGCGTCTTGCAGAAGGGCGGAGGACGTGGTCATGTTGACGGCATTATTCCATATTTTCGCATAAGATCAAGGGACAGGGTCTAGCTCCAGCTTCGCGTCGAGCCCGTCGTCATAGACCGGCAGATGTTCGACCACCGGCCCGGCTCCGTCGAACATGATCCAGTCGCAGCCCGCCTCGCCCGCGGCGCGGATCACGGTCTGCAAATCCTCCGGATAGGTCGCGAGCGTCTCTGCCGTGAGGACAGGGTCGACATGCACGAGATAGCCGTAGCCGCCCTTGTCGTAGACGATCGGCAATCCAGCCGACGCGCCGTCCTGCAGCGCAGCCTCTTCGAGCATCGCGCGCGTGTCGAGCGTGAGATGCGCCGTCGACAGATCGGCGGCGCGCATGGTCGGAAGCTCGATCGCCGGCGCCGGCGCATGACCGTAGGGCTGCACCTTGACGACCTGCTCGCTGAACGACGCATTGAACGGCGATGGACGAGCGAAGGCCGCGTCGGCGGCCGCCTTCGGATCGGCGGGACGCTGGTCGGCGAGTTCCGGCGCGCGATCCCAAAGCCCGGCGGCCATCTCCTGGCGCCAGGCCTCGATATCCGCGGAGGCGTCGCAGGCCTTGACGCTCTCGGGCGAATAGGCCTCGTAAAGAATGCCGACGCCGACGGTGCGCGGCGCGGCCGCCTCGGCCTTGCGATAGGCGTGGACGACCTGCAGCGCGTCGGCCATGAATTTGATCTGGTTGACCGTCGGCGACGGTTTCACTCCACGGACCATTTCGACCGCCTCCTCGATCAGTATGGCGGCGCTGCGGTGTTGCTCGGCGGAGCCCTTGGCGAGGAAGGAATTTGCGACGCCCTGTTGAAGGACAGCCAGAGGCCGCGCGAAAGCGCGAGCATCCTCGATCGTCGGCGCCAAGGCGAAAATCACCTCGTCATGCTCATTGAGGAAATCGAGGCAGGCGACGCCGGCGTCGAAGAGCGGCTTGGTGGCGATCGTGGTCATGAGGCGGAGTCCGGCGGAGGTGCTGGGAAAGGATAGCGGATACGAGCGAAAATCGGAAAGCGTTCGTCGTTTTCGCTGACCGGCGCGTATCCTCGCCTCGACGCCAACGAGGACTCTGAACATGGGATGGCTGTTTTTTCCCCGCCCCGCCAACGAGACGCCGGCCGAGATCTGCGCCCGGCGCGGCCTGCGCTGGAATCTGCCCGACGAAGCGAGACCGACGATCGTCAAATCAGTGACGACCAGCGAGGCCGTGTTTTTCGCGGTGAAGTTCCCCGCCGCGTTCCAGGCGCTGCACGGCAAGACCTGGTGCGACGGCCACCAGCGCGCCGCCGACGGCTCCTTCACAGGCGCGCTGATCTATCTCTACAAGGCGGACAAGCGCGAGTTCGGCTACAAGGACATCGACGAGACGATGGGGCCGAACGTCACGGCGCCGAGCAAGGCCTTTCTCGACGCCCTGTCGCCGCTCACGCCGCGAAACGACAGCAACCGCCACGCGCATGACTGGCGCGCACGCTCGCTGCAGGCTTGCGGCGCAAGCGCGACAATCTGAAAGATGGCGACCTGGTGCGGCTGCCGATTCCGCTGCGCTTTTCCGACGGCGCGTCGCGTGACGAATTTCGCGCCGAACATCATCAACGCCGTGGCCAGACGAAGCTCTATTTCCGCTCGCCGGACGGCCTGTTGTGCCGGCTGACGGCGAAGCAGTTCGCGGTGGCCGAGGTCAACCCGCCGCCACGCGCGCCTGTCGCTGACGCCGCCGAAACGAAACTGACGCGACGCGCCGAAGGCTTGACCGACCAGGCTGACGCGCTGCGCGCCGGCAAGCATGGCGTCATCGCGTTCACCGGCGCATTGAGCGACGTCGCGCGCGACGACGGCGTCTGGCGGGGGAAACTGCGCCTCGACGATCTGCAGGGCGTCATCGGCGTGCGTTTCGTCCGTCCGGTCTTCCAGAATCCCGAGCAGTTCGCCGGCGCCCGCGTCACGGTCTATTGCGGGCCGCCGCTCCCCGAGCGGCCGCTGGAGGTCGACGCGCTGCTGATCGAGGAGGCCGAACCACGGCTGGACGCCGATCTTACGGGGCAGGAAGCGATGCTGCAGGAGGAGCTGGATCTGGGCAGCGGCGAGGCGCCATCCCTGTAAGGCGCACCGCCGCTGCCCAGATTCGACGGCGGCGAGACGTCTCACCGTCCTTTTCTCGATAGGCGCAAACCGTCCGATCTCAGGGCGTCGGAGCCGCCTCTCGCGCAGCGACGCGAGAGGCGGGTTTGCTCACCGCCCCCAGCCGCCGCAGTTCGACCCAGACCCGCGCGCAGGCGTCGGCGTCGGCCGCCGCGTCATGGGCGCCCTTCATCTCCTCGCCGAAGAAATGCCGATAGGCCTCGGCGAGCTTCGGCGTCTTGGCGTGATTGCGTCCGGTCGCCAGCATCGCCTCGGTCGGCGGCAGGCCAACGAGATCGACGGACGGCTCCATCGCGCAGCGGATCGGGCCGCCCTTGAAACGGGTCCAGAACGCCTCCGACGACATCCCGGGCTTGAACGAACCTTGCCGACGGAAGCTCAACTCCAGCATCTCGACGTCGAATTTCGCATTGAAGGCGACCGCCTCCTCGCAGCGCCCGTAGAGATGGGCGAACATCGCCAGGGCGAAGTTGAGCGGCACGCCCTGCTCCCGCGCGATCTGGGTGGTGATCCCATGCACGCGCGCCGCGCCCGGCTCGACCTCGACGCCCTCGCCCGGATCGACGATCAGGCTGCCGCCCTGCAGGCGGCGACCGTCGTCGGCGAACAGGAAGGCGGCGAGCTGGATGACATGCGGCTCGTAGCCGGCATTCCATCGGCTGGCCTTGCGCGGCAGGCCGGTCGTCTCGGTGTCGAAGACCAGAAACATCGTCGCTCCTCACGCCACGCGTGTCGCATCGGCGTCGTTCCGCAACGTGGTCGAGGCCGACAATAATTGAGAAATGTCATTAACCCCAAAATTGATGAGAATGTCAGCAATTTTATTCAGATGACGCCTGTCCGACGCTGTGACGATCGTTGGCGCATCGGTCGAAAGACGCATTCGGAAAGCTTCGATCGACTCGCGATTCTGCAGGATCGCCAAAATGCCGCCCGCGTAGAACCGATATGCGTCGGTATTCGGTTCTGAATTCATAAGAAGCTCGGCGAACCACGCATTTGTAATCTCAACGATTTTCTGCCCACAGGAAGCGGCGTCGGCATCGAAACTCGGATAGACGTTGTTCATGTAAATTTGAAGTTTATGACAAATTGCAGAAATAGCCGGATCTTCCCATCCTTTTGGCTTGCTTTCATACTCCCACACCAAATAAAGTAAATGAGTCATAGTTTTGTAAATTTTGGACGGAATGATTTCACGTTCATTCCAGGCCGTCGTCACTACAAAACGCGGGAAATAGAACTCGTCCGCCTCCAGCTTCAAATGCGCCAGAGGACCGACCTGGTCGCGAAACTCGACCATCGTGTCGTTGATCTTCAGATGATTGACAAGACCAATCGGCTTTCGCATGACAATAATCCTTTTACTTGAGTTTATGCCTCGGACAAAGCGCGCAGCCGCTCCGCTCTGATCTGGATGTCGCGCGCCGCTGCGGCGATCTCGCCAGCCGCCGCGCCGTCCGCCTTGATGCGCTGGATGAGCGCGCTCAATTCCGAAGTGAAGAACGCCGCCCGCGCGACGCTCTCGTCGTCGCGCCGCGGCACCCGACGAATGTCGATCGCTCGCTTGATATGGCCGGGAACGTCTTCGTCGGCCTCGAACTTCACCGTCACCTGGCTGCTGCCGCCATCCACCACCATCGCGACGCCATTCACGATGCCGCTGGAATAGGCCTGCGAGATTTTTCGCTCGATCCGGGCGTCGAAAGCGTGGCGATACAGAAAGACGCCGACCAGCACGACAGCGATGCCGATCCAGTCGCCCAGCGCGGCGCCGATCACGATGATGAGCAGGCACACTGCCTGCATCGCCGGTTCCACCGGCCATAGGTCGACGCTCCAGATGAATTGGTTCGTCTTTTCGAGGCTTCTGGACAACCAGGACATCCAGACGTCTTCACCAGGAGCGTTTTTCACTCGAAGCCTCTTGCTTGACAGACGCAGTTCAAGCGGATTTACCTGAATTCAGGTCTAAATCCAAACCGTCGTTTTCGCAAGGCCACCAACAGCGGATTTGGCGTTTTCGCAGCAACGATGCGAAAATCCCTCATGGCCTATGTCGACACCATCTTCGCCGAACTGAACCCACAGCAGCGCGCCGCGGCGACCCGCCTGCACGCGCCGGTGGTGATCGCCGCCGGCGCCGGCTCCGGCAAGACCAAGACGATGATCGCGCGCATCGCCGCGCTGGTCTCGCCATGGCGGCCCGCCGAGACCGAGGACGACCCCCTCGTCTACGAGGCGCCGATCGACAGTCTGTGCGTCATCACCTTCACCAACAAGGCCGCCCGGGAGATCAACGAGCGCCTGAAGCCGGTCTTCGACGAGATCACGGCTTCGGGCAAGCGCGTGCCGGAGCTGGCCATCGGCACCTTCCATTCGGTCTCCATGCGCCTGCTGCGCCGTTACGCCAACGCCGCCGGCATGGCCGCCAATTTCACCGTCGCCGACGAGGCGGATGCCGCCATGGCGCTGGGCGACGCGCTGCGGCCGCGCCTCGAAGACGTCTTCGCCTATGCCCGTCTCGCCGACGCGGCGATGCGCGAGGTCATCGAAGGCAGACTGACGCCCGCCGACCGCAAGGCCTTCGCGACCTGGCTCGGCCTGACCGTCGACGCCGACGGCGCGCCGCACGCCCATCAGGACCTCGTCACGGATCATCTCGCCAGGGTCCTGATTGGCTTCCCGCCGCCCCAGGATCTCGAAGCCATCGTCGCGCGCCGCTTCATCGGCCGCGTCGGCGCGGCGATCGAGGCCGCCAAGAACATGATGATGGACGCCGGCGACGTCGCCGGCGGCGTCGAGGGGACGCCCGGCCTGTTCGCGTCGAACCGTCGACTGCTGGAGGAGATCCATGCCCCCGACGACGACGTCCATGCCCGGCTGGAGCGCCTCGGCGGCGCCTTCCCGGCCTTGCAGGCCTTCGCCGACGCTCTGGTCGACCGCGAAACGCCGGACGTCACCATCGGCCGGATCGCGACGGACTCCTTCGCCGCCTACGAGCGCCGGATGACCGAGGCGCGCACGCTCGACTTCGCTGATCTGCTCAACACCATGACGCGGATGATCCGCGACAATCCCGAGATCGCCGCCAGCGTGCGCGCCGTCTACCGGCATTTCATCGTCGACGAGGCGCAGGATATGAACCCCGCGCAGCTCGAATGGCTGCGCGCCATGACCGGCGACGGCGCGCCGATCTCCGATCAGGCTTACGAGGACATGGAACGCCTGCAGCCACGCCTGCGCGCCTGGCCATTCCCCTCCATCGCGCTGTGCGGCGACCAGGACCAGGCGATCTATGGATTCCGCGGGTCGCGGCCCAACCTGTTCACGCGCGACTTCGACGCCATCATGGCTGACGCCGGCCACGAAGTCGAAACCCTGAAGATCGAGACCAATTATCGCTGCAACCCCTCGATTCTGGCGCTCGCCAACGCCTCGATCGCCCTGTCGGACGATCGCGACCGCATCGCCAAGACGTTGCGCCCCTACGACAAGGCGCCGCTCGCCCAGAAGCCGCGCTACTTCCAGGTCAGCGAGCATGTCGTCGTCTCGCGCGGCCAGGGCGCGGCGCGGGGAATCTCGATCGAAGGCGCGCTCACCTCCAACAGGTTCCATCCGCCGCGCCGGCAGGGCCGTCTCGCGGCGGCGCTGGAGACGACGCGGGAGTCGGGCGAGACCATGGCGGTGCTGGTGCGCACGCGCGCCCAGGCGCGCGCCATCCATCGCGAGCTGACCGGCCTCGGCGTGCCGGCGGAACTGGCCGGCGGCGCCGATTTCCATGACGGCAAGGCCTACAAGGACATGCTGTCCTACGCCCGCCTCGCCTTCAATCCGTTCGACGACAGCGCCTTCCGCCGCGTGCGCAACAACCCCGCCCGCGGGCTCGGCGACGGCTCGATGAAGAAGCTCGACGAGTTCGCGCGCAAGGAGGAGCTGTCGAGCGTCGCGGTCGCCGTCGCCCTGGCGCGTCAGGCCGGCGGCCTCATCGAGGAAGACGGAATGGGCGACAACAAGATCGACGTCCCCGCCGATCTCGTGCCCGACCGTGTCAAGGCCAAGCTGCGCGACTTCTTCAAGACCATGGCGAGCGCCCGCGAGGCGGTCCTGAAGCGCGACGAGCCCGAAGGCGGTTCGAAAGCCATGCTGTCGCTGCTGGAGCGCGTGGGCTGGGCCGAGAAGGCGCGCGACGACGTCGAGAGCGACCGCGCGCTGCGCGGCGCGCTGGCGGAAGCCGAGCCCTTCCGGTCGCTGGAGGCCTGGCTGCAATCGGCCAGCCTCGACGCCGCCGCCGACGCGCTCGACGAGGGCGAGGCCGCCGCGCGCCCGCCCGTCGTGGTGTCGACCATCCACGCCGCCAAGGGGCTCGAATGGGACCATGTGCTGGTCGCCGGTTGCGTCGACGGGATGATCCCCTTCGAGGCCGACAAGAAGAACGAATTCGACGCCGACGCGGCCGACGATCCCGAAGAGGAACGCCGGCTGTTCTTCGTCGCCGCGACGCGGGCCCGCAAAACCCTGAATTTCTCCGGTCCCTCCGACATCGGCGACTGCCTCTATCTGCGCGAGACGTTCGCGAAGGGGCTGGTCGGACTCGGCCCGCGTTTGCGCATCCCCGATCCGGTGTTGCGCTTTGAATCGAAGGAGATGGTCGCCGCCCGCGAGGCCGCGCGCCGCGCGCCGGATCAGGACGCCTACAGACTGGAGATGGAGCGCCTCGAAGGCGCGATCGCCAAGGTCGACGTCAAGGAGGTGCGCAAGGTCGTCATCAACGACCAGGTCCCCTTCCTCGCGCGCCGCGCGCGGCAGGAGGCCGACGATCGCGACGCCGCCGAGCGCATGGCCGCCATGGTGCGCCGGCTCTTGCCGGCGATGAAGCCGGACCAGGCCTTCGCGCAGGCCTGCAAGTTTCTGAGGCTCGATCCCGCCGCGCCGGCCATGACGGCGCCTCGGGCGCCGTCATTGAGCATGACCGCGCCACGCGCGCTGGCGCCGGTCAAGCCCGAGACCACGCCTCGGACGGCCGCGTCGACGCGTCAGTCGGACGGAGCGCCGTGGCCGCAGCCTGAATGGGCTCCTTATGAAGACGACCCGCAGGGGGGCGATGGCCCACATCATGAGATGGCGCCGTTCTGAAAGGATCGAAAAGGAGGTCCGAATCCGTTTCCGTCGCGGTTCACGACGCCGTCGCGCAGCGCGGCGGCGTCTGGACGAGGCCGTTCGAACGCACGAGTCCGTCGCTCTGATCAGGGCGTAACGGCGGCCATCGTCGCCGCGCGATGCGGCGCGCGCGTCGCGGCCTCGTCCGGGCGGCTTTGACGCAGGGCGAAACCGATCGCGAGCAGGACGCCAATGGCGATAATCAAGCGCCAGGCGATACGAGATAAGAATGAAAACCGGGCCATGATCCGCGTCCCTGAAGATCACAGAGTCAAGTCGAATCACGATTTTCGCAAGTCCGAATCGATTATTTTCAGCCAAACGCCGTCGATGTCTCTGAAAAGACACAATAGAGCGCTGCGATCCTTATCTATCCGATCGTAGACGCATCCGGCGGGAGACGATGCGCCAAAACGTCTTAGACGTACTTGTGCCAGATCCTAGTATCGCCCATCTCTCCATCGACATTCGCGATCGACACGGCGGTGAGTTTCGGACTAGCGTAGATGTGGCATTGCCGTCCGAGAACTTGCCGGGCGTCGACGCCATGCCGCGCCAACGCGCCGCACACGCCGGAAATGACGAAAGGCGCCCGGGACGGACGCTCGCGCGACGGTCGTCGCAGAAGATTGAAAATCTCGTCGGCCACGTCGTCGCCACGCACATGAATGACGTCGCCCATGATGGGCGACGATTCGGCATAGACGATCACGCCTTCGACCGTCGGCTCCGGATCCCAATCCGATCGCATCCTGCGCCCCGTCACTTCTTGCCGGCGGGCTTGCCCGACGTGCCTTTGGCGGCCGAAGACGGATCGGACGGGACTCCCGTCAGAACCTTCGGAGACGCAGACATCCGGGCCGCTGCGCTGAGCTGCTCGGTGATGATCGCCGTTCCGACCTCGACGCCGTCCTTCCTGACGGTGGCCAGCACCGAACCGTTGCCCAGCATAGCCGCCTGCAGCATTCCGGAGAAGGCCGCCGAGGCGCGGCAATGCTCGGCGTTGCAATAATCGAAGGGGACCGGAAGCCGGGCGCCGTTCACGGCGATGCCGACGCCGGCGTCGCGATCCGCCCAGGGCGGCGCGAAGATGAACGCATAAGCCTTCTCGTCGGCGCCGACGGCGACGTCGACATGCAGCGAGCCCAGGCGGCTCGGCAATTCGGCGTCCTGGCCGATGCGACAAACCTTGACGTTCTTCGACAGGACGATGTCGCAGGTCAACGTCCAGAGGCCGAAAAATCCCTGAGTGCGCCAGAAATCGCCGGGCGCGGGTTTCTCGCCCTGCCGGGCAGGGAGCTTGTAGGCGACCGGCTCGCGGCCGAGCTGCGGGTTGACCCAGGTCGAAGAAGCCTGCGCCGCCGGTCGAGCCGTCTGCGACGGAGAGGGCGACGTCGGCGACTGCGGGGTTTGCGAATACGCCGCGACGCCGAAACCGAACGACAGGGCGCAGACCGCGAGCGCGAACGGCGTCGTTTTTCGCATCAAGGACGCGGCGAAGGCGGCATGGAGAGACAGACGCGGAGAGAGAGGCACTCGTTCCTCCTTGGAGAGGAGTCCAGCATACGATCGCGCTGCGAAATCGGCAACCTGATTCTGGTGGTTCATCATTTTCGCTTGACAAAAAAAGGGCGGCCCGAAGGCCGCCCCTCTCATGCGATCCGATCGTGGCCGATCAGAACTGGTAGCCGATGCCGACGTTCCAGCCCACGTTCTTGGTGGTGGGCTGCCAGGACACGCCGGCGTTGACCATGGTGTTGCCGTTCTCCGCCCGGTAGGCCAAGCCCGCCGCGACCGCCGCGGCGTTCTTGTAGCCGCCGGCCGCCGCCTGCACCACCCAACGACCCGGGTCGGGGGTGAACTTCAGGGCCGCCAGCGCATTGGCCGCCGCGATGCCGCCGAAGGCGTCGCGCTTCAGACGACGCAGGTCGCCCGAGAGCTGATTGAAGCCGTTCGCGGTCCAGTTCGCCAGATCGTCGAGCTGGGCCTTGTTGACAGCGTCCGTCGGCGCCACGCCGCGGGCGATGTTGTGCAGGCCGGTCGGCGTGCCGCCCGGATTGAAGGTCACCGAATTGTAGTTCGGCTCCCCGTTCGGGCCGCGGTCATACTGAACGCCGCCGCGGGTGGCGTCCCACAGCTGCGAGCCGTTCACCGCATCGGTCGAGGTGCGGTTCAACGCGCCCGGCGCGACGTTGGTCACCGTCACCGGCTTGCCGGTGCGGTCGCCGAGCAGCGTCACCGTGTTGGTGGGCTGACCGTTGGCGTCCGGGTTGTACTGGACGGCCAGCTTGTTGCTGGCGTCGATCGCCGAGCCGACATTGTTGTAGGTCGCGCCCCCGACATTGTAGGTCGGAGCCGAAACCGCGCCGGTGGACGAATTATAGGTCGCGCCGCCGCCGAGGTTGGAGGCCTGCGACTGACCGCTGGCGTCGATCTTCTTGTCGGCCGCCTCGATCGCCGGGGTGATCTGGGTGTAGACCGTCCCGCCGACATGGATGGACGGAGCCGAGATCTTGCCGGTGGTCGGATCGTAGATCGAACCGCCGCCCACGATCGTCGCCGTCGAATTGCCGGCGTTGATCTGGGTGGTGTTCAAGCCGCCGAGCGCCGAGCCCACGTCGTGATAGGTCCCCGAACCCAGCGCATAGGTCGGAGCCGACACCACGCCGACGCTGTTGGCCGTCGCACCGCCGCCGAGGCCCGCCGCGACGCTGTCGCCGACCGCCTTGAGCTGGCCGATGTTCGCGCCGTCGGTGGGCAGCACGCCCGCGCCGACGTCATGCAGCACGTTGCCGCCGAACGAGACGTTCTGGCCGCCCGCGACCGTGAAGCCGCCGCCGGTGACGTTGACGCCGCCCTGCGCGGTGACCATCCCCTTGAAGGTCGGGTCGTCGCGCACCGCGATCTGCATCTCGGCGCCGACCTGCTTCAGGACGATGTTCTGGCCGGCCGAGAAGGTCGCCTTGCCGCCCGGAGCGATGTTGGTCGTCGAGCCCGAGGACTGGCCGTTGCTGCCGGCGACGACGCCATTGCCCAGGTCCCATCCCTTCGAGGCGAGCTGCTGCACGGCGTAGAGCTGGCCGCCGTTCACGGCGTCCTTGGAGCCGGCCGCCACGGCGCCGTCGGCCACGCCCGTCAGGACGCGCGCGCCATCCGTGCCCGTGAAGTCGACCAGCGTGCCGCCCGTCGCCGCGCCGACCGTGATCGTCCCGGAGCCCGGCGCGCCGCCGGTTTGCTGGACGAGGCCGATCGTGCCGTTCTGGATCTGGTTGTAGACGTTGGTCACCCGGCCGTCGACCGCGCCGAGGGCGTCCCCGACATTGTTGTAGGTTCCGCCGGCGACATTGTAGGTCGGGGCCGTGACCTTGCCGGTCGTCGGATCATAGATCGAGCCGCCGCCGAAATTGTTGGCGATCGACGTGCCGAGCGTGTTGATCTGCGAGCCGTTGACCGCCTCGGTAGAGCCGGCCGCCGTCGAGCCGGCCGTGACGCCGGTGATCTTGCCCGTGCCGCCCGCGTTGATGGTCGTCGCGCCGAACACCGGCTGGTCGGTCATCTGGATGTCGAGCACGCCCACGGCGGAGCCGTTCGGCGCCATGCTGCTGGGCAGCACCGACGTCTTGATGTTTGACGAGGTGTAGAGGCCCGCCGAAGAACCGGTGCCGACGATCGACATGGTCGAGCCCAGCGGCAGCGTCGCCGGCGTGCCGGTATTGCCCGCGAGCGTGTAGCCCATCGCCTTCACGGCGTTGAGCTGGTCGACGTTCACCGCGTCGGTGCCCGCCGCGCCCGGCGCGACGCCCGAGATGACGTTGCCGCCATTGTTGAGGCCCGCCGCCGTCAGGCTGGCGCCGCCCGCCACGAAGCTGTTGGCCGTCACCGAATTGACGTTCAGATCGGGGTTGAGGCCGATCGTCACGCTCGTGCCGCCGCCCGACGTGGTCAGGTTGCCGTTCGAGGGCGCGATCGTCACGGTGCCGCCCGACGGAACCGCGCCGGAGCCGGTCTGCGTGGCGACATTGAAGCCGGCGAAGCCGCCGCCCGTGCCGCCGCCTCCCGTCGTGATGAGGCCGGCGAGGTAGTTGAGCGCCGCCTGGGTGCTGGCGCCTTCGGCGACCTGCATGGGCGTCTGACAGTTGATCCCAACGCCGACCCAACCATTCGGGTCAGACGTCGAACCGATCACGTTGGTCAGATAGGCCGAGCCAACGCCATAGCTGGACGAATCCAAGCCAAGGCCGATATTGTTCATATAGCCCATATTGCTGTTGCTGGTCTGCTGGCCAGGGCCAGCGATGCAGCCCGTCGCCTGCTGGATCGTCGGCGGCGTCACCTGCGCCGACGCCGGCATGGCCGCCGCCGCCAAAAGCGCGACGCCGCCAAGCAGCGCGGCGCGCAGAGAAGTCAGTTTCATGTTGAACCCCTGTGTGAAAACCAATGGACCGTCAGGCGTTTTCGCCTGCCGGAATGTGTCAGAAGTGGTAGCCGAGCAGAGCCTCGGCGCGGTGGACCTGGGTCTTACCGGAGTAACCCTCGTAGATGTAGCGGCCGGTCAGCGTGACGCGTTCGGTGATCTTGCCCTCGGCGCCGGCGCCCACGAGATAGCCGGCCTTCATGCCGTTCTTGCCCCACGAGGTCGGGTTGATCGTGTTCCAAGTCGCGGACGCCACCGACCCCACGACGCCGTACTGGCTGGTGGTGAAAGCCTGGTCCTTGATCTGGCGGCCGACGATGCCGCCGAGGCCATAGAAGAACACGGTCTTCGACGGGTTGAAGAAGCCGCCGCGCACGCCGCCATAGACGGCCGAACCGACGCTCTTCTCGCCCACCACGTTCGGAGCGCCGACGGGGCCGTAGGCGACCGTCGAATAGGAGGCCTTCACCGGCACGCGGGCGTGCAGGTAATTCAGGCCGATCTCCGGCGCGAGGCCCCAAGACCCCATATCGAACATGTAGGAGGCAGCCACGGTGCCGCCCGCCCAGGCGCGGCCGAGACCCGAATAGACCAGGCGGCCGAAAGCCGACGGAGCCTTGGCGTCCGCGCGCACCCAGTTCGCGTCGACGCCGCCATAGGCGTAGAAACCGGTCCAGTCGGTCAGGCGAACCTTGGCCATGACCGGCGCAGGCGCCGGACCCTTGACGGTGGGCAGATCCGCTGCGATCGCGGCGCTCGCCAGGGCCGACATGCCGGCCACGGCGAGAAGGAAAGTGCGAAATTTCATAGAAACGACTCCTGTTAAAACCATCACCCTGTCAGCGTCGCGAGCGCTTACTTCGGAATCGCCGCGACATGGAAAATCCCGCCATCGGCCGAAAATCCATAGACTGTGATTTTCGCGTCCTTCTGGACGAGATACAGGCCCGTGGCGGTGACGCCCTGGGCAAGCAACGGCGCTCCGCGCGATTGCGGGCCGAACAGCATGAAACGACACGCGTAACCTTGTTCGGCGCAAAAGGCTGGATTGCGCACATAGACGTAAACGAGACGATCCAACGCCGGGTCGACCGCAGAGGCGGCGGTCTCCTTGCCTTCGGCGACGGCCTTGAGGCGGCGCTGGCGCGCGTCGGCGGAGACCAGATCGATCTGCGCCAGCGAGACGTCCTGCGCGAACATGGTTTGCGGCGTCGGCGGCGCGTTGAAGAAGCTCGACCAAAGCAGGCGACCATTCGACGTGTCGCGCGTCGATGACGGCTCGTTGAGCGTCGCAAGGGCGATCTCGGGCGGCGACGGACGGCGCGGACGGCCGCCGACATAATAGCCCTCGACCGGCATCCACGCGGCGCGCGGACGCAAGCCCCACATCTCGTCGTCGAGCATCACCGCGAACATCGGCGCGCGCTCGCCCTCGCCCAGATAGCCCGGGCGCAAACCGGCGGGCATGCGGCGGAAACGCAGGTCCGATCCCATCTGGCTCGGACCGAGCCGCCACTGGCCGCGGCCGTCGAGCCACATCAGGACGATGCGGTCGCCGGTGCGCTCGTGCAGCCGCACGGCGATCGCGGCGATCCCCGATCCGTCGAGGTCGAATTGCTGGACGTCGGCGCCGCGCGCGTCGACGCCGGCGCGGCGGAACGCCTCCAGCAGCGCGACGCGCAGATTGTAATCGGCATAAGACAGCGCCGACCACGCCGTCGCGCGGACGTCCGCCTCGCTGGCCGCCGCGTCGACGCCGGCCGCCTGCCGCGCGGCCCTGACCCGCTCTTCGGCGCTGCGCCGCGCTTGGGAGCGGCTCTGGACGTCGGGCGTCAAGGGCTGCAGGTTGCGCGTCGCGGAATCGAGCGAGCCTCCGCGCAGCGTGTAGCTGTCTCCGCCCATCGGCGATCCAGCCCCGCCGGGCGCGCCGGCGTTCCAGCCGTCGCCACGCTCACGAAAGGCTGGCGCTGGGCCCTTGAGAGGCAGCTGGTCGGCCGGGTCGACGATCTCGGGGATCGCCACAGGCCCGGGCGCCCCGGACGGCGTCGCCGTCTGCGCCTGCGCGATCATCGTCGTCGCGACAAGCGCGACGGCGCAAGCGCCGATCGAGCCTATGGAGGCGCGCGCCATCACGGTTTGCCGACCTCCGTCCCGACAGGTTTGGAAGGCGTGAACGCCAGATCGACCGGAGCGCCAGAATCGGCGACGGCGCGATCGAAGGCGTTGGCCTGGACCTCGCCGTAAACCGCGCGCACGCCGTCTTTCTCGCGCCAGACCCAGGTCGGCGTGCCGGTCAGGTTCTCCTGACTGAAAAGATCGATGTTGCGCTGGATCGCCGCCAGGCCGCGCGCGTCGAGATTGGTCGACCCGTCGGCATGTTTGCCCGTCGGATCGAGCGGCGCGAGACCAGTTTGGCCGGCGGCCCTGGCGACCTCGTGGTCGAGCAAGGCGCGCCCCGGGTCGGGGCTGCGCATGATCGCCGTCGAGACGCCGAAGCTGTCGGCGTTGATGTAGGGCGTCAGCAACACGCGAAGGGCGAGACGGCCCTGGTCGATCGCCGGCTTCAGTCGGGCGATCGACACCGCGCAATGCGGGCAAACGGGGTCGATGAAGGCGTAGACCACCGGAACGTCGCCGCCGCGCGCGCCCACCGCGATCCAGGCGCCGCGATGCGAAATATCGTAAATCGCCCTCTCGGCGATTTCCGCCACGCGGTCGCCGCCGACGGACGGCTTGACGACGGGAGCGGCGGCTGCAGGCGCGCCCGAAGACGGGGCTTCCACCGACAAGGGTTGCGTCGGGGCGTCGCGCACGCCGGCGGTGGCCATCAGCTCGCTGACCTTCGGATCGTTTGGCGACAGCCCGAGCGCGCGGGCGATCGTTTCGCGCGCTCCGGAGGCCGAGGTCACGATCACCCGGTTTTCGCCGGCCGGCGCCGCTTTTTCGCCGACCTGCGCCGCTTTTCCTCCAGCCGGCGCCGCCTCGGGACGGGAAGCCAAGGCTTGCGCGGAAACGACATGCTGCGGCGCCGGAGGTGGGGCGAGCACGGACTGGGCCATCGCCGAAGGAACCGTCGGCTGACCGCCCTGCTCGGCGCGCCGCGCGGCGGCGAAACGCTCTCCGAGCGCCGAGGACAGCAATTTGGCGACCGGAACCGCCGCCGCGCCGGTGTAGCCAGGCGTGGCGTCGCGCAGGCCGCCGTCGATCTGGTCGATCGCCGCGCCCATGATCGCGCGCTTGCCGTCCGGGGTCGCCGCGAAAACAGGCCCGTCCTTCATCGCCCACAGATCGAGGCCGCCGAAACGCCCGACATAGTCGAGCGCCGCGGAATAGGGCTGCAGCACGGCGGGGACCGGCGGCGGCTCGGCCGCGGCGGGGCGCTCGAACTGCGCATAAGCGGCTCCCGACGCCATCGCAGTCGCGATGACGGACCCGAACGCGGCCCGCCGGACCGCGCGAAAAGCGTCGCTGGCCACCTTGCGGCGGGCGACGGCGAAACCTGCGGAAACCGGGGACGTCGGGTTGGACATCTTATCTCCTGCGCCACGTCAGAGATCGCCGGCGCCGCCGGCACGTTACGATCGCCCCCGCAGACCCTGCAACCGGCGAAATTCGCAAGCCGGCTGGTTTGGCCCGCCCTGTGGCGTTTTCGTCACAGCGCTTCAGAACGGGTTGGGGCCGCTCGCCACGCGCTTCGGATCTGGTTCGACGCGCTCGGGCAGCGGCGTGACGGCGTTCATCGTTTCGAGCGCGCCGATGATGCCCAGCAAAGCCGCGCTCACGGCGCGCAGCCGCTTCAGGCTGTCCTGGTCCCGACGGGCGGTGAGCGCCACGTCGATCGCGATGGCGCGATCCGTGCTCTCGATGTCGACGCTCTCTTCCCCCGCCTTGATCGACAGGACAGACCCGTCGACGAAAGGCTGAAATTCCGCGAGTGCGCCTGAAAGCCTGCCGGAGCCGGCGTTCGGACTGGATGTGGTCTTGGGCTCGGACGTCTTGGGTTTGGACATGGGTCGACCTGCTGGAGAGGCGCAGATTTTCGCAAGTTTTCAGCGAAAGGGCAACCGCGAGCAGGACGACAGCGGATCACAGCCCCGGCGAATTCAGAACGCGAACCGTCCTCACGCGCGTGCGCGCGAGGACGGCTCCCGCTTCGCCGGATGGCGAGCGATCGGGCGTTCCCTGACAATCACAGGCGATTTCTCATTTTCTGGATCAAACAACGAAAATGTAGGCCAAGTTTCGCCGCAATCTGTTCCCGCTGTCCAGCCTGTCCAGCCTGTCCAGCAAGGAGACGGTCATTAAAATCCTTCACGATCAGAGACTTGGGTTTCGCCGCTGGACAGGGTTGGACAGACGCAACCCAATTGAAATCATTCATGAATTATACCGTCTGCCACAAAAAAGACACCGACTGTTCGCCTTTTCCTCGCGTGCGTGATCGCGCCTACGCGTGCGCGTAGGTGATATCAATTCTCCCCCTCATTTCCGTCGCTGATCCGCGCATTTCCCGGCGCCAGCATCCCGGCCGTCCGTCGTCGACGCTCGCGCTGTCCGTGGACCCTATGTCGATCCGTTCGGCCACCCGCTTGCCCAGGCTCCCGTCGTCCGACCATCCGCCGGGGCAAAAATTGAATTCCGAATTTTGGCCCAAGCGTCGATCCTGATCCTAAATAGGAGAGAATCCCTAAAAATCGAGAATCTTCCAGATCTCCTCACGCGTGCGCACGCGCGATCGCGCACGCGGGAAATTTCAGAACATTTGATGTCATAAATACGGCAAAATCCACGAAAAACGTGAGAAGTCAATAGTTTACGCCTGTCCAGCCCTGTCCGGGGCGAAAACGCAAATCGTTGAAAAACATAAGATCGCATGACCGGGCCTTCGTTGGACAGGCTGGACAGGCTGGACAGCGGGAACGGATTACGGCGGAACGGTGGCGTGCGCCGCCCGATTGCGAAACCACGACGAGCTTCGGATTTTCGCTTCCACCGGATAGGATGCCGGAAGCGGCCGGCCGTCGGCCCCAACCTGGACATCACGTCATGCGCATCGAAGTCGCCCGCCCCTCCGAAGACCTCCTGCCCGTGCGTGTCGTGATCGGCCCGCCCTCCTATGCTGCGCTCGGCGCTCCCGACGGCGACGTTCTCGTCCGCCCCGACCTGCGCGACATCCGGACCTGGGGCCGGTTCCTGGTCGACGAGGCCGAAGCGCGCCGCTTCGCGGAAAGCGCTCCGGGGCTGGCGTTCGAAGTCGGGGATTTCGTGATCGCCGATCAGGCCGGCGCGCCGCAGCCTGTCTCGGTGCGCAACGCCGATGAGAATTCAGGGCTTCACCAGCGACTGGGCCTGGGGTTGCAGCGCATTTTTCAGGCCGGGGCTT
>ERZ1645187.2243-NODE-2243-length-17247-cov-246.761110_pt1 | contig 17247 bp, 14 predicted proteins | sample MGYA00575352_ERZ1645187 | MGnify/ENA primary metagenome ERZ1645187 (study PRJEB40837, sample SAMN11349314) | freshwater sediment metagenome | isolation source: river sediment | host: Sediment | place: India: Wazaribad , New Delhi | collected 2017-02-21 ... | reverse complement strand
TGCTGCGCGGCGCCGTCGCGGATGGCGCACCAGGTGGCGTAGTCGATCATGGCCGACCCCCCAGCGCCGCCCGCAGCCGCCCCAGGCGCCCCAGGCGCTCCCCCGGCGCCACGGGCGCCGGTAGGCTCAGCACCTGGTAGAAGGGCGGCTCAAAGGCAATCAGGTCCAACGCCAGCAGGGCCCGCCGCGCCTGCTGTAACCGTTCTGGCGACAGGCCCAGCTGCCGGCCCAGACTGACATCGCCATAGTAGCTCAGCCCTTGGGCGTCGGCGACGCACACCAGGAACAGATACAAGGCCCAGGCGTTGACCTCAGCCCGTTCCAGGTAGCGCTCCCGGACCAGGCGGTGATCGAGCCAGCTGAAGTGCGCCGGGACCTGGCGCAGGCGCGCCGGGTTCAGCACCCGTTTGGTCATGCTCATCGTAGCCTCCACGAATATCCCGGCCGAGTGGTAGCAACCGGTCCAGCGTGGCGGCGATGTCCTCTTGTAACGCCAGGTCCCAGAGATGGGCGATTAAGCCAATGAAAATCGTGGGTTGGCTGGCCAAGAGATCTTGTAACGGGGCCGGGGAGATCTCTTGTAACGGGGGTGGGCAGGGCTCTTGTAACGCCGCTGGGGGCGCGATGAGGGGGGCGTTACCAGCGGTCTTGGTCAACGGGTCAGCGGGGGCCGTGGTGGTGGTCGCCGTCGGGGGCTCTGTCAGGGGAGGCACGGCTGACGCGGCCGCGGCGGGGACCGGTACGGCTGTGACCGGGGCGCCGGTCGGCCGACGGCTATAGCCCGGGTGGGCGCGTCGCCAGGCCTGGACCCGCGCCACCGCAGCGGGCCCACGGTGGTAGTCGCGATTCTCCGGCTTGGCTAACCACTTGTTCTGACTGGCGCGTTTGCTGGCCAGCCGGCAGGCCGGCGCCGGGCAATAACGCTGGTGATGGGCATTGCGTGCGTCCGGCGTAAACGGCTGGCCGCAATGCGCACAGCGCCGTAGTCGGTTCTCCCCCATGTCGTCCCCCTCGCCAGGTCAACTCGCCTGACTAGGACACGTGGCGGAAGAAGACTGAAGAAGATCCCCGAGGGGAAGAAGATCCCCGGTTCTGAGTTAATTAACCAGGAAGAAAACGAGGAAGAAGCACCAGTTTCAGATCGTCAGATTTCGGCCAGTTTCAGATCGGCCGCGACAGCGGGGGTAGAGGCATAATCATCTATTCCTAAAAGCCAGCAACTCCCCCATTCCAGGCGGCACGCAGGTGAAGGTCGCAATATTATCTTTCAACTGTAGCATGCTCATGATTTGGTCTAGGCTGAACTCCCCGCTGTTTGGCCCCTGGCCACTGAAAAACCCGTTATCGCGCAGGAGCAAGTTTAGAGGTATTCCTTCAATTCGCCCATGCAACACCAATTCACATTCCGATCTTGGACTGCGAACTTGGGCTCGATCCATCAACAGATCCACTCTGTCAATCTCACCCAGCGAACTATCCTGACTGATGGTTACCTGTTGGCCAACAACGGGGGCTAGGTCGGAATCGAAAGCCAGCATAAAATCGACAACCTGCTCTCTCTCCAGATCGGTGTCAAATTTGAAAACGCTGATAGAGAAGAAGCTGTCAAGGGTATCGAATGCACCATCATTGGTGAATCCAAAACCGGCGATCTGATCGCCCATGAATGGAGTATTACGATTTCCCCTAGGCCCCATGCCAAACATTCCAACCTTTGTGTAGAGATTTCGCAAATGCGGGACTTTCATATCCTGCGAAAAATCCGGTCCGTCATTGACCATCAGACCTGTGGTACCAAAATGACCCTTGGAAACATCTAGGACATGGCAAACGTTACACTCGAGCGTTCCGCCGGTAGTCATTTTTGAAAAAAAAGTTTTTTGTCCAGCAAGCTGTGCAGATGTAAGGCTATTATCCAGTATCCTGTAGGGGTTTGGCGGGTATTTCATTGCCAGGATGAATTTCCCAAAGGCGGTCATGTCTGCATCCGGAAGGAGATCTTCCCGAGCCAAAAGCTTAACGAAGGTGCCGTTGAATTCCTTGAAGGCCGCGAGTTCCCTGGTTTCATTGTCAGGGCCGTTAATCCCGGTTTTGTCTCCTCGCCAGTGCAATGGCCCATTGTTGGCCAAACCGCGCAAACTTTGCGTGGTCATGGGACCTTTGAGTGGATGGAATATTGGCCTCCTGACTTCGACGGATAACCCTGGATGATCGACATAAGAGTTCGGATTCAAAAGCGAGCGGTCTTCTGGGTTACCCAAATCCCAAGCAAGTAGATCGACATCCCCGAAGATATGACATGCGGAGCATGATGAATCTCCACGGCTGGAGGACAGGCGCGCGTCATAAAGGAAGCGTCTGCCTCTCTGAACGTAATCGGGCTCAGGATTAAATAATAGCTGTCGATCTACTATCCTTCGATCTTTTAAATCTACGGAAACTAGGGCGTTGTCGAAGCGAGATAGCGTGAAAAGAAGATTTTTTCCCTCATCCAGCACGACTCCAGATATGCCACCACCAGGTAACTCAATATGGCTGGCAGGTGATGGAGCAAATGTATCATCCTCAAGCTCTCTGGTTGAGAAAATCCCGATTTTGGATGAGCCGAAAGCAGCAAGATACAGAGTTTCTCCATTACTGGAAATTGCCATTTCCAATGGAGTCGCCAAACTGGCCGCATTTTCTTCAGGCGTTCCTAAAGCTTGGCTGTAGTTGAGGTGATGATTGATGTGTCGGGGTGAAACCGTCGAGCCATCAATAACAGTGATCCGGTTTTCAATGAAATGTCCGCGCAGGGTGGTGGAGCGGTCTCCGAAGCCTTCAAATCGCTGCTCATTAAGTGCTTCCAGGTTACTAGCATATATAATACCTGAGGCGGGATTCACCGCCAAGTTAAACAAGGTAGTTCCCACACCCGACCAATGATCAACGATATCCAGAGTCGAGGACATCGCATCAATAGCAAAAACATCGTAGTCGGGGAGATTAAAGGAAACCCGATTGCTCCAGTCCTTACCTTGGGCGTCCCGCCAGGCCCCGCCATCATAACGAACTATGAGACCGGTATCTGGGGCTGGGTTGCCATCGATGTCCGTTGTGGGTTCGGGCTTGGGCAGATTATCGGCAGGCAAAATTGTCGTATGGTTGCCGGAATGGAAAATACTTGCGTAAACCAATCTACCATCAGGGGACCGGGCGAGGCCACGCGGGGTATTTCCAAATAAATTAATTACCTTGAGGGGGGAGCCACCCGCATCTTGTCCAAGATCATTGCCATCAAAGACCCAGACACTGGCGCGGCCAATAGAGGGTATCGTAAAGGCCGGATCATGAACATGGTTCTGGCCTCGCCGGGCGGTAGTTATAAATGCAAGTTCGTCATCAGGCCCCGCGAAAACAATATCTCGGGGTTCATCGCCAACCCATAAGGTTCTTTTGATCTCTGCCTGATCGCCGGATAGATCAATGATGCTGATACTATCGGAGAGGTGATTAACTACCCAGACTTCAGTGGCGGAACGGACTGCCACCGCTACTGGCCCCAAGCCTACGGGGAGACTTTGCTTATGAATTACTCTCCCCCCCGTCAGAGCAAAAATTTCTAGTTGATTACCGGGAATATTGACGACAAACAATCTGTCATGTGCGGGCGACAGAGCTAATGGCCGTACTGGTGCCACCTCGTGAAGATAAAATGATTGCTCTGGCTTGGCGGGAGGATCGGGCAGAGCCACATCTTTACCGTCACTCCCCCCACCACCACAGGCACCGAGAGATATAGTTATCAACCCAAATAAACAGATTTTGAGCGTTTTTTTTGATGTGGCAGATATTTTCATTTTTCTGTCCAAAAGGGTTTGGTGAAGCCCGGATTTAATCATTGTAACCAGATCAGCCTGCTTTTCTTTTTATAACAACCGGGGCCTGTTCAATCGGGATCATATGTTACTCATGAAGGCTGATAACGCTCTCATGGGTGTTGTGTTAAGCCAAGATGGGGATTCGAGTAGAGATTGGATTACCGTCCAGAGGTCGGGGAATTGGTTTGGTGAACGCAAGTGGGGTTTTGATCGAGTCCGGGATGAAGGTCGGCATCTAGAATAAATTGCATGGCTGCGCAACACTCGGTTTTCACCTGCTGGACGGGGGAGAGGAGACAACTAACGAGCTCCCGCCGAGACTATAGGCATTTTCAGAACCAATCAGTTGATGCACAGGGAATGCGACAGGAGATCGAGTGATGTCATCCTAGCAAGGATCAAGGGCTTGTAGGCGCCGAATGGCCAAGATTTTTTTCGTAATCCCTTTTTGGGTAATCTACAATTGATGGTCCCGATAAGCAAGGATGGATTGGGAAAAAAACGGCGGCGGCTGACAACGGAGCCCCAACGGCGCTTGGGGTATGCTGTACATAGGGATAGCCCATCAGAAATTCTGTCACTTCCGTGGCACCAAGAAGCAGCAAATCATACAAATAGCCATGTACCTCATCCGCGGCTTACACAATCTCAGGCCCTGTCACCGGGGTTGCGTCGCCACTATCGGCAACTTCGATGGCGTGCACTTGGGACACCGCGCCGTCTTCCTGCGCCTGCTGGCCAAGGGGCAGGAACTGCGCCTGCCGGCGACCGTGATCACCTTCGAGCCTCAGGCTATGGAGTATTTCGCGCCCCAGGCGGCACCGGCCCGGCTCACCCGCCTGCGGGAAAAACTGGCGGCCTTACAGGCCTTCGGCATCGAACAGGTGATGCTGCTGGAATTCGGCTCCAAGCTGCCGAACATGGCCGCTGGGGCCTTCGTGGAGGAGTTACTGGTGCGGGGCCTGGCGGTGCGCTACCTCCTGGTGGGCGACGATTTCCGTTTTGGCAGGGGTCGTCAGGGGGATTTTGAGCTCTTGCGGGAGATGGGCGCCGTTCATGGGTTCGCGGTGGAGGATCTGCATACCATTACCCATGGCGCTGAAAGGATCAGCAGCACCCGGATTCGCGAGACCCTGGCTAGGGGGGAACTGGACCTGGCCCGCCATCTGCTGGGGCGGCCGTACCGGATCTGCGGGCGCGTCGGTCATGGCAACAAAAGGGGCCGCTCCATTGGTTTTCCGACCATCAACATCAACCTGCATCGTCGGGTCAGTCCCTTGCATGGAGTCTATGCCGTTATGGTTCATGGCCTGCTGAATCGCCCCTGGCCTGGCGTCGCCAATATCGGTCTGCGCCCGACGCTGGGTGACCAGGCCCCGCGCTACCTATTGGAAGTCCACCTATTTGACTTTGCCGGGGATCTTTATGGCCGCCATGCGGAAGTGGAATTCCGGCTCAAGCTACGGGATGAGATGAAATTCGCATCCTTCGACGAGTTGAAGGCCTGCATCCAACTGGATGCCCGCGCCGCGCGGGAATATCTGGGGAGCCCCGCCGGGTCCACTGAGAGCCTGTGAAAAATCCAGCCTGCTGAGCAGACTGGTAGAATAGGGTATCCCGTTTTTGAAGGCCGCACCGCGATGGCGAATTCGGACCAATTGTCCCTCCTGACCGCTGAACCCGAAATCATCGCCGCGGAGGGGCCGCCCCACAGCCCCCTGTGCCGCAGCCTCAAGCGCGTCCTGATGCCCAACCGCAACCAACTGGAACTGCGGGCCTGTTAGTTGGACGCGCTGCTGGCGGAAGGGCATCGGGCGCGGTTAGTGTGGTCCTATGTGACGCAGGCGAACCTTGACCCGGTCTATGCGGGGATCAAGGCGGTGGAAAGCGGGCCGGGACGGGCGGCCATTGCCCCGAAAGTGCTGTTCGCGCTGTGGTTGTACGCCACCCTGGAGGGCCTGGGCAGTGCCCGCGCCCGCGCCCGCGCCACCCAGCGTGATGACGCCTATCGCTGGCTGTGTGGGGGCCTACAGATCAACCATTACACCCTGTCCGATATCCGGGTTGACCACGGGGAAACCCTGGATGCCCTGCTGACGGAGAGCGTGGCGGCTCTGTTGGCGGCCAAAGCCGTCATGCTGAAGCGGGTCGCGCGAGACGGCATGCGGGTGCGGGCCAGTGCCGGGGCGGCCTCGTTCCGGCGCCGTGGCACCCTCGAAATGCACCTCGAAGACGCGCGTCAACAGGTAGCCGCGCTCAAGGCCGAGATCGACGCCGACCCCGCCGCGTGCCGTCGTCAGCAACAAGCGGCCCGGACCCGTGCTGCCCGCGAGCGGGAAGAGAAGGTCCGCCGGGCGCTTGGCCCGTATGCCGGACTATGTCCGCCGCCCGGGAAATGGCCGCTTAAGCGGGGGGCAACCCCCCTCAAAGCAGCCATTCGGCTGCCAGCGACTCCCTGCCAAGTGGGATAGCAACGCATCTCGTGGCCCTCTGAACAAAACGTTTGTGAGAAGACGCTCATCGGGGCCTCCACGCCAAGGCGGTTTCTGAATATTTCACAAGCTCTGTGGCCATCCCTGAGGTTAGGCTAAATGCTGCGTGTCACCATGAGGATGCCAAGTAGGATAGTGGCCATGCCCAGCAGACGCTGTAAGGAGAGCACCTCGGCGAAGATAATGGAGCCGGCGAGGCTGACGAGCACGAAGGTAGCACCGGCCATGATGGGGCCCGCCACCGTGATCGGGTTGACGGCAAAGACCTTGATCGTGAACAGGAAGGCCAGCCCGTAAAGAAATACTGCCAATAGAATTTCCGGGCTAATCCAGACAAGCAGCCCTGGCTGAGCCTCGATCTTTTGGCCAGCGAGCTTGACCGCAACCTGAGCACCGACATTGCACAGGATGGCGGCCATGGCGAGCCAGAACTGATTCATGGCGCCAGCCTATCCGGTGGCGGCCTCAGCAAATAGGTTGGGCGGCCCTTCACCTCGTCGTAGAGCAAGGCTAGATAATGGCCGATGATACCCAAGGAAATCATCAGGGCTCCGCCGATGATTACGATCAGCAGAATTACCGTCGTGAAACCGTCCAGCGAGCCACCCGTCAACTTCTGTATGAGGGTCAGCAGCCCAAACACCAGCCCCACCCCGAGGGTGAAGGCCCCAAGCAGGCCCACGAGGTGCAGCGGCAGGCTGGAAAAGCTGGTGAGATTGTCAAGCGCATAACGCGCCAGTCGCAGCCAGCTCCAACGACTGCGGCGAGACTCGCACGGTGGCACTTCGAACGGGATGCGCGCCGTCGGATAGCCACTCCAATACACCAGCCCGCGGAAGAAACGCCGTCGCTCCGGCAGCGCCAGATAAGTATCGATTACCAGCCGGTCCAACAGCTTGAAGTCGCACAGCCCCGCGATGTCCATGCCCGCCAGGTGCTTGAACAGCCAATAGAACAGGCCGGCGTTAGCCCGCGCAGCAAGACTCTCTCGGCCACGCTCGGTCTTGATGGCCTCAACCACGAGAAATCCCTGCCGCCAATGGCTGAGCATGGCGGGAATAAGGTTCGGCGGATGCTGTAGATCCGCATCCAGCACTACGGCACAATCGCCACGGGCCGCCGCCAGGCCGGCATGAATGGCGGCCTCCTTACCAAAGTTGCGGGTGAAGTGAATCGGTCGGATGCGTGCATCGGCCGCCGCCGCCCGCGACAATTCCACAGCAGTATCGTCGATCGAACCATCGTCCACCACGACCAGCTCCACCGCGTCTGCCAGGCCATCGACGACAGTCAGAAGCTGGGCAAGGTTATCTCGAATAAAGCTTGCCTCGTTGAACACGGGCACGACCAGTGAAACCCTGGGTTCGTTAGCTTCTAATGGGTTAGTCATCGCGTGGGGCTCTTCAGGAACACATCGGACGTTTGCAGGCATTATTTAACAGACAGCAGCCCGAAGGCCGAGAAGCTTAGGCGTTCCACCGCCAGTTCGCCCGCGCCATTGTAAAGGGTACTGATTACGATGGGACCGGCGCTGGCATCGATATAGCATGCGGAATGCTCAACTCCGCCCGGGCGCCATTGGTGCTGTGGGGTGCGCCTGACTGGCTGGCTCTGAGCGAACCCGCCGCCGCACCGGCTGCACGGTCAAGGGACAGCTCGGGAGTCCAAGGGTCGCCCGTGGGTGTGCTTTGCCGTTTCGCTGGCATGGGGGGTCCTGGCGCCCCGCCATGCGCTGGGGGGAAGGGGGCTCCACCATCCGGCTAGGGCGTTCTCGCCAGGGCCCAGAGGTCGACACGGTGGGCGCCCGCCGCCAGTAACACCCGGCCAACCTCCGCGGCGGTGCTGCCAGTGGTCACGACGTCATCCAGGATGACAAGATGGCGGAAGCGGAGGGGCCGCTCGACCCCGAAGGCCCCACGGACGTTTTGTCGGCGGGCCTCCTTGTCGAGTCCTTCCTGGGGGGTGATCGACCCTAACCGGACGCAGCTATGGGCATCGACCGGGATGGCCAACTCGCGAGACAGGGTGCGGGCGATTTCAAGGGCCTGGTTGTAACCACGCTGGCGTAATCGCCGCGGGTGGAGGGGTACGGGGATGATCACCTCAGGCGGCTCGATCCCCTCCCCGTGTACCGACTGGGCCAGACAAAGCCCAAGCAGACGGGCCAGGTTCAGCTTGCCGTGAAATTTGGCCCCGCGGATCAGGCTGGCCATGGTGTCCCGGTAAAGAAAAGGGATATGGCTGACGGCATAGGGGGGTGGCTGCCGCTGGCAGGTCCCACAAGCCAGGCCGGGCGGGGCAGAAAAGGCCAGAGGCAGTGCGCATCGGGGGCAGGCATGGGGATTCAGCGGCAGTTCCGCCCGGCAGCCGGCGCAGATATCTAGCCCGCGAGCCCCTGGTGTGCCGCAGAGGGCGCAGGTCGGGGGGAGCAGGGCGGCGATCAGGGGCCGGTCGCGGCATGGTTGCAACATCTGGGTAGAGCCTCGGTTGCAGAGCCTGGCTGACAACTACATATAGTCATCCAACCTGATAATCAGACGGAATCGGTCCAGGGCTGATCTATCTTCCAGGTGGTGGTCAGTCGATGACCGGTATTTAAGGCTATATTACCATGATGAAACAAGATTTCGCTCTTTCGGGTAGGTTGGCGAGGAGGATGTTGGCCGAGCCGGAGCACGCCGCATCGTGACCGCCCCCTCGCCGTTGAACGCCGCCCGGATCGGCTCCCGTCTGGACGAATTCCTCAATCCCGCCATCTCCACCTGGCTCGTCACCGAGGGGCCGGCAAGAGGCCTGGTCGAGCTGGATCGGGCGCAGCAGGAGTTTGTCCTCCATTGGGGCGAAGTCATCGCCCGCGACCAGGATGGTCTGGCTGAGCAGTTCGTCACCTCCGCGCCCCTGGCCCTGAGACTGATGGACCAGGAGGCGGTCGAATCCTGGCTGGTCTACGCCATGGACCTCTACGACAAGCAAGGCCAGGTGCCGGCCATGCGCGCCCTGCGGGAGGTCGAGGCCTTCGCCGCCCAGTTGCGGGAGCAGCGGGCCGGGGCACTGCTGGCGGAGGTGGCCGGGGTCCTGGAGCGCTTTGTCTGTGGTCTCAACGGCCGCAACCTCAACATTGCCCCCGCCGATCGCACCTTCACCGACACCGAGACCCTCTTCCTGCCCCCGATCCTGGGTCGCCTGCCGGACAAGGAGGCCAACTTTCGCCTCTACAAGGCCATGGCCGTCCATCAGTGGGCCCAGAACTGGTACGGCACCTGGCGGGCGGGCACCCTGCTGGAGGCCTTGGCCAGTGGCCGGCTGCGGGAGGAGGACCTGGACCTGCTGCACGCCCTGGAAACGGTCCGCCTGGACGCCTGCATCGCCCGTGACCTGCCCGGCCTCCATCGTGACATGCTCGCCTTGGGCGCGGCCCTGGACGGTCCCGATCCCGATTGGGCGGTCTGGCCGGAGTTAACCCGTCCCCTGACCGATCCCACCGCCCGTCTCATCGACAGCCTGGCGCTTCTGGAGCGCCTGGTCGGCCAGAAAGCGCCACCGTCCCCCGGGCAGCCTCACCCCCGGTCCTTTGCCGCCGCGTTAACCAACCGGCTACCGGCCTGCTGTTACCGGGGCGAACTCAGGCCCGAGGCCGTGCGCACCTGCCTGGAGATCCGCGCCGCCCGGGAGCGCGACCAGTTTCGCGTCGCCCTCGCCAAGCTGATCGAGGAGCAGGATGGCGCCCCGCCCAACCGCGAGACCGGCCGGGAGGAGACCCTCGCCGAGACCCGCGCCCGGCTGGCCATGGCGCGTCAGCCCGACCCGGACCAGCCCGAGGGCTTCCGCTTTCAGTTGCTCCTCGATGGTAAGCCCCTGGCCCCGCCCGAGGGCGTGATCGCCCTCATGGAGAGCATCCTTCAGGATCAGGGCGAGATTCCCCCCGAGTATCTGGTGGCCGCCGGTCCCGGGCTATATAAACGTGGCCTGGATCAGGACGCGGACCTGGACCGCGGCGGGGTGGACGCCGGCACCGCGGGTGTCTTCTGCTACGATGAGTGGGACTACAAACGCCAGCACCACCGCAAGGGCTGGTGCCAGTTGCGTGAATACCCCATTCAGCGCATCGACCCGGACTTCCACCGCGCCACCCTGGCCAAATACGGTGGCCTGGTCAAATCCATTCGTCGCACCTTCGAGGTCCTGCGGGGCGAGGATTGCCTGCTGCGCCGCCAACCCCAGGGCGAGGACGTGGACATCGACGCCCTGGTGGAGGCCCATGCCGACCAGCGCGCCGGCCTGGAGATGACCGACCGCCTCTTCATCCGCCAGAGCCGCGACGATCGCAACATCGCCGTCTGCTTCATGGTCGACATGTCCGGGTCCACCCAGGGCTGGATCAACCTGGCGGAGCGCGAGGCCCTGATCCTGCTCGCCGAGGCCCTGGAGACCCTGGGTGACCGCTTCGCCATCTACGGCTTCTCCGGCTGGACCCGCAACCGCTGCGAGGTCTTCGCCGTCAAGCGCTTCGACGAGCCTTACGATGCCGCGGCCCGGGGCCGCATCGGCGGCATCGAGGCCCACGACTACACCCGCATGGGCGCCCCCATCCGCCATCTGTGCAAGCTGCTGGCGGAACAGGAGGCGCGCACCCGCATCCTCATCACCCTGTCCGATGGCAAACCGGACGACTATGACCCCCAGTACCGCGGCCAGTACGGCATCGAGGACACCCGCCAGGCCCTGTTCGAGGCGCGCCTGGCCGGCATCCACCCCTTCTGCATCACCATCGACGAGGAGGGGCCCGAATACCTGCCGCACATGTATGGCGCCGCCAACTTTACCGTGGTCGCCGATATCGCCCGCCTACCGGCCAAGGTGGCGGACATTTACCGGCGCCTTACCAGTTGACAGGTCAGGACCCACTCATTACCTCGCTAGCGATATCTGGAGCCTTTCCTTAGCATGCCGTCCATGGAGTCAGCATGCCGTCCATGGGGTCGTCGGGCAGTTAGTGCGAAAACGCGCCGCTGGCGGTTGAAACGCCCCATTCGGGTTCAAGCAGTACCAGACAGGATTGAAGAATTACCAGGATCGAGATGAGCCCCGAAAGACCCAGCCTGGACGACACTCCCTCCCGTATCGGCCGGGCCATGCTCTTTGGCGCCTGGATCGTCGGCCTGGCCCTGCTGGTGTTGTTCTTCCAACGTTGGATGGATGCCCAGGAAAACCCCAATCGGGATCTGGCGGTCAGCCTGGATGCAGGTGGGCGGCCCCAGGTGGTGCTGGCGCGCAACCGGGCGGGGCATTACGTCGCCCCGGGACACATCAACGGCGAACCGGTGGTCTTCCTGATCGATACCGGGGCGACGGACGTGGCCTTGCCCCTCGACCTGGTCAGGCACCTGGGGCTACGCCTGGGGGCCGGGCGCCTGGCCCGCACCGCCAATGGGGATGTCCAGACCTGGTCCGCCGTGCTCGATGAGGTCGATCTTGGTGGCCTCACCGCCCACCGCGTCCGCGCCTCCGTCCTGCCGAACATGCCCGGCGATCAGGTGCTGTTGGGCATGAGCTACCTCAAGCGTTACGAACTCATCCAGCGGGATGGCACGCTGATCCTACGCACCCCGGGCTGACCCCATCGCGGCATTTCTGGATCCTGGCCCCGTCCCCAAGGCGACCGCTATTCGGGGTGAGCGACGGTAACTCTCTATCGGCGGCTCCCCCCAGACGACGCCAGACCCGAGAAAACGGAAGCATGATTGACGAGGGGGAGGGGGAAGGGGCGCTATGGCGAATGCCAGGATGCCAGGCGCTGGGGGAAGGTCAGCCTGATGCGCTAGGGCCCTCGCCCGCCGCCCGTCGCGCTCGCTGTCGCGCCAGAAAGCCTGCCAACAAGGCCGAGGCCACGTAGAGCGCGCCCGCGCCCAGGATGATCGTCGGTCCTGCGGGCAGGTCCGGTCCATAAGAGAGGGCCAGGCCCGCCAGGTTGACGGCGCTACCGATGACGGTGGCCAAGAGCATCATCAGCCCCAGGGAATGGACATAGTGCCCGGCGATGGCCGCGGGCAGGGTGAGCAGGGCCAGCACCAGGATGAGGCCGACCACCTGGATCAGTAGCACCACGGTCACCGCGACCATAACCAACAGCAGCAGATAAAAGAAGGTGACGGGGATGCCGCGCAGACGGGCGAATTCCTCGTCGAAGGCTACGGCCAGGAATTGGCGGTGCCAGGCCAGGACCAGCAGCAGCAGGACGGCGTCCAGGGCGGCCATGAACCAGAGGCTCTCCGCCGGCACCAGCAGGATGTTGCCGAACAGATAACTCATGAGGTCGGTCTGGTAACCGGGGGTCTTGGCGATAAAGAGCAGTCCCACGGCCATGCCGATGGCCCAGAGGGCGCCGATGAGGGTGTCCTCGTCCGCCCGCCAGCGCAGCCGCACCCAACCGATCAGCAGGGCCGCCACGACCGCCGCCACCAGGGCCCCCGCCAGTGGCGACTGGCCGAAATACAGGGCCGCCCCCATGCCGCCGAGTACTGAGTGGGCGATACCCCCGGCGATGAAGGCGATGCGCTTGACGACCACATAGGGGCCGATGAGCCCGCAGCCGATGCTGGACAGGAGGCCGGCGGCCAGGGCGGATTGAAGAAATCCCTGGGTGGCGAGGGCGGTCAGAAATTCACTCATGGCGTTTCAGTGGCGATGGGCCACCATGCGCACCGATTCCCCGTAGAGGTCGCGGATGACCTGGCCGTCGATGGCATCGGTGCGATGGCAGATCAGGGTGCGGTTGACGCAGGCGACGCGCCCCACGTAGCTGGAGATGAAGCCGATGTCATGGGAGACGACCAGGATGGTCAGGCGTGCGTTGAGCCGGCGCAGCAGGTCAAAGATGTCCCCCTCCAGACGCTGGTCGATGTTGGCCGTGGGTTCATCCAGAATCAGGATGCGCGGTTCCCCAGCCAGGGCGCGGGCCAGGAGGACGCGCTGCAGTTGCCCCCCGGACAGGCTGCCGATGCGCCGTTGGGCCAGGTCGGCGGCCTCTACCTCCTCTAGGGCCTGGCGGGCTGCGGCGCGGTCGGCCTGACCGTAGCCGCCGGGCCGAAGGGCGGCGAGCCAGCCGGGGAGAGGGTTGCGGAGGCCCGATACGCCGGCGTGCTGCCGTCCACGACCGCCAATGCGCGCCAGGAGCACGGCCTGTTCCACTGTGATGGGGAAATCGCGGGGAAAGCTGGGGTATTGGGGGACATAACCGATCAGGCGGCTGGCCGCGGCCGGCGGGTGGCCAAGAACGCGGATCCGGCCGGCCTGGGGCACCAACAGACCCATGATGAGTTTCAGCAGTGTGCTCTTGCCGCCGGCATTGGGGCCGACGATGCCTAGAAATTCGCCGGCGCCCACCTCCAGGTTCACGCCCTCCAGGACTGGCGCCGCGCCATAGGCAAAACTCAGGTCCCAAACGCGGATGACCGCGTCCGGGATCGGGATGGCCGTGGGTACGGCTGAGGTGGGCAATTCGGTTGGCGTCTCAAGCGGGGGCATGGCCGTCAGGGTCTCATGGAGATACGGGCTTTCCCGCGGTGCGGTAGCACGAATGAAATTGCCATACGGCTGGCGGAGGGATATCAGGGGGACACGGACTTACCAGCGGCCGCTATCCGCCGTGCCACCTCGCGCAGGTTGGTCAGGTAGTCCGGGGCCAGGGGGTCGATGGGGATGAGCTGGCCGCCAATGGCCTCGGCGATCCGCGCCGCGAAGCGCGGGTCGGACTGGGGCTGGACGAAGACGACGCGGATGCCGTCACGCCGGGCGTCATCGATCAGGGCGGCCAGGGCCCGGGGGCCCGGTTCCTTGCCGCCCCGCTCGATGGGCACCTGGATCAGGTCGTAATCCTGGGCAAAATAGCCCCAGGCTGGGTGGAAGACGAGAAATTTCCGGCTCGGCAGGTCGGTCAGCAGGGCGCGGATTTCAGTGTCCAGGCTGGTCAGTTCGGCGGCAAAGGCCGCCTGATTACGGGCGAAATCCGCGGCGTGAGCGGGATCCAGTGCGGCCAGGGTATCGCGGATGTTAACCGACATGCGGGCCACCAGCCGCGGGCTGGTCCAGACGTGTGGGTCGCCTGCATCGTGGATATGATCCGGATCGGGGATGGCGGTTGCCGCCACCGAAGCGGTAGATGCCTGGAAACTGGGCTGCGGTTCGGGGGCCTGGGCTGCTTCGTGATCGTGTTGTCCTTCCGTTTGCCCGATGCCAGCCTCATGCCCATGGTCTTGATCGTGCTCTTGCCCATGCCCGTGCCCATGGTCCTCGGCCGGCAGCAGGGCGATGCCCTCCCGGGCATCGAGGACCCGCATCCGGGGGTTGGCGGCCCGCAACCTGGCCATCCAGGCGGTCTCGAAAGGCATGCCCGTGCCAACGAAGAGGTCAGCCTGGGCCAGGGCCGCCACTTGGCGTGGCGTGGGTTCGAAGGTCTCCGGGCTTTGCCCGGGGCGGGTCAAGGAGGTGACGCGGACGTGCTCTCCACCCACCCGTTCCACGAAGGTCCGTTGCGGCAGGATACTGACGAACACCTCCAGGGGGGCCGCCAGCCCGGTCAGAGGCCAGAGCCAGGCCAGCCCCAGCGCGAGCAAGGTTCTGGTGACGGATTTAAGCTCAAGGATTTTAATCATTTGAAATTTTGTGCCGCAGGCCAAGGGCGGGCATGTTATCTCAGTCATAGCTGACAGGATGCAGAAAAATTCCCTGACGTTGGATATATCATGGCCAGCATGACCGAAATCACGCATCCATCGGGCCAGGCCATCCTGGGCGTGGGCTGCGCGACCCTGGACCTCGTCAACGAGGTGGCCAGTTATCCGGACGAGGATGCGGAGGTGCGCGCTCTTGCACAGTCCCGGCGCCTGGGAGGCAATGCCGCCAACACCCTGTCGGTCCTCAGTCAGTTGGGGCATGCCTGCGCCTGGTGCGGCACCATTGGCGACGACCCCGCCAGCGAGGAGATTCTGACCGGCCTGAGGGGACAGGGTATCGATACCCGCCCGGCACGGCGGTTGTCCGGGGGTCGGGCGCCCCTCTCCTGCGTGACCCTGAGTCGCGCCACCGGCAGCCGGACCATCGTCCACTATCGGGACCTGCCGGAGTTGGCCGCCGCGGACTTCGCCCGGGTGTCCCTGGCGGGCCTGGCCTGGCTGCATTGTGAAGGTCGCCACCCGGCCGAGACCTTCCACCTGCTCCGCGATGCGTCGCGACGACGCCCGGATCTGCCCATCTCCCTGGAGATCGAGAAGCCCCGACCAGACATCGAGCGCCTCTTCACCGGCCCGCGGGTGCTGATCTTTGCCCGCGCCTATGCCCTGGCCCAAGGCTGTCGGGACCCTGTGGTCTTTCTCGCCGCTCAGTGGCCCCAGACGACGGCGGAACTCCTGTTCCTGCCCTGGGGCGCAGCGGGGGCCTATGGCCAGGCTCGCCAGGGTCCGATCCACTTCGCCCCGGCCCAGGTACCCCCTGCGGTGGTCGATACCCTTGGCGCCGGGGATGTCTTCAATAGCGCCCTCATCGATGGCCTGCTGGCAGGGCTGGGGCTGGAAGCGCTGCTCGCCCGGGCCACGGCCCTGGCTGGCCATAAATGCGGCCGTCAGGGTCTGGCAGGGTTGGTGGCCAGCGCCCGGGCGGCGGGCTGGCGGTAAAGGTTGGCCTGCCCTGGGCCCGGGGGGATTTGCCGCGCCGTCCTTGCCTGACTAACTGTTATGAGGCGGCAGGCCATACCCCTGATAATGAGAGACTTTCCCGTGACTTTCACGCTAACTACCGCAAGGGCGCGGCGGATGGCAGTCCTTGTTCAGGGCGCCGGGTTCGGTTGGCGCACGTGAATGGCCTCGATGCCAGCGATCACCTCCTCCGACAATGCCAGGTCGACGCTGGCGAGGTCATCATCCAGTTGCGCCAGGCTGGTGGCGCCAAGGATGTTGGACGTGACGAAGGGCCGGCTGGTGACCCAGGCCAGGGCCATTTGCGCCGGGTCCAGGCCATGGCGGCGGGCCAGGGCGACGTACTCGGCGGCGGCCCAGGCGGCCTGGGGGTTGGAGTAGCGCTGGAAGCGCTCGAAGAGGGTCAGGCGGGCGCCAGCGGGTTGGGCCCCGTTGAGGTACTTGCCCGACAGTACGCCGAAGGCCAGGGGCGAATAGGCCAGCAGGCCGCAGTTCTCCCGCAGTGACACCTCCGCCAGGCCAATCTCGAAGCTGCGATTGAGCAGGTTGTAGGGGTTTTGGATGCTGACCAGGCGCGGCAGGCCGTGTTTCTCGGCCAGGGCCAGGTAGCGCATCAGGCCCCAGGGGGTCTCGTTGGAGACGCCGATGTGGCGTACCTTGCCAGAGTGGACCAGGTCGGCCAGGACCTCCAGGGTCTCCAGCAGGGGCACGCTGTCGTCGGTCTCCGGGTGTTGGTAACCCAACTGGCCGAAGAAATTGGTCGGGCGGTCCGGCCAATGGAGCTGGTAGAGATCCACGTAGTCGGTGCGCAGGCGGCGCAGGCTGGCCTCCAGGGCGGCGGTGATGTTGGCGCGGTCGAGCCGCACCCGTCCAGGGCGCAGGTAGGCCACCCAGTCCCCGGGGCCGGCGACCTTGGTGGCCAGCACCAGCCGGTCGCGGCCGCCGCGGGCCGCCAGCCAGGAACCGATATAACTTTCGGTGCGGCCCTGGGTTTCGGCGCGGGGTGGCACGGGGTACATCTCGGCGGTGTCGATGAAGTTGACGCCGGCCGCCAGGGCCCGATCGAGCTGGGCATGGGCCTCGGCCTCGGTGTTCTGCTCGCCAAAGGTCATGGTGCCGAGGCACAGGGCGCTGACCTGGAGGCCGCTATTACCTAACCCATCTTTGTCACCTACACCCATAGAACTCCATTTGATCAGTGAGTTA
>ERZ1645187.2242-NODE-2242-length-17248-cov-35.164718_pt1 | contig 17248 bp, 14 predicted proteins | sample MGYA00575352_ERZ1645187 | MGnify/ENA primary metagenome ERZ1645187 (study PRJEB40837, sample SAMN11349314) | freshwater sediment metagenome | isolation source: river sediment | host: Sediment | place: India: Wazaribad , New Delhi | collected 2017-02-21 ... | reverse complement strand
TGGTCAACTCCAACCCGGCCACGATCATGACCGACCCCGAGTTCGCCGACGCCACGTACGTCGAGCCGATCACGCCGGAGTACGTCGAGAAGGTGATCGCCCGCGAGCAGGCGCTCGGGCGCCCGATCGACGCCCTGATCGCCACCCTGGGCGGCCAGACCGCGCTCAACACCGCGATGGCGCTGGCCGCGGACGGGGTGCTCGAGCGGTACGGCGTGGAGCTGATCGGCGCCTCCATCGAGGCGATCGACCGCGGTGAGAACCGCCAGCAGTTCAAGAAGATCGTCGAGGAGCTGGGCGGGGAGTGCGCCCGCAGCGCGATCTGCCACTCGATGGACGACTGCCTGGCCGCCGCCGGCCAGCTCGGCTACCCGGTGGTGGTCCGACCCTCCTTCACCATGGGCGGCACCGGCTCGGGCATGGCCTACGACGAGGAGGACCTGCGGCGGATCGCCGGCGCCGGCCTGGCGGCCTCACCGACCACCGAGGTGCTCCTGGAGGAGTCGATCCTCGGCTGGAAGGAGTACGAGCTGGAGGTCATGCGCGACACCGCGGACAACGTGGTGATCATCTGCTCGATCGAGAACCTGGACCCGATGGGCGTGCACACCGGCGACTCGATCACCGTCGCCCCGGCGATGACGCTCACCGACCGCGAGTACCAGGCGATGCGCGACCTGGCGATCGGCATCATCCGCTCCGTCGGGGTCGACACCGGCGGCTGCAACATCCAGTACGCCGTGAACCCGGCCGACGGCCGGCTCATCGTGATCGAGATGAACCCGCGGGTCTCCCGCTCCAGCGCGCTGGCCTCGAAGGCCACCGGCTTCCCGATCGCCAAGATCGCCGCCAAGGTCGCCATCGGCTACACGCTGGACGAGATCCCCAACGACATCACCACCCGCGAGGACGGCCAGTCCACCCCCGCCTCCTTCGAGCCCACCCTGGACTACGTGGTGGTCAAGGTGCCGCGCTTCGCCTTCGAGAAGTTCCGCGGCGCCGACACCACGCTGACCACCCACATGAAGTCGGTGGGCGAGGCGATGTCGATCGGGCGCAACTTCACCGAGTCGCTGCAGAAGGCGCTGCGCAGCCTGGAGAGCAAGGGCGCGGCGTTCGACTTCGCCGACGAACCCGGGGACCTGGCCGAGCTGCTGGAGCTCTCCAAGACCCCCACCGACGGCCGGCTGCGCGTGGTGATGGACGCGATCCGCGCCGGCGCCACCCCCGAGCAGGTCTTCGACGCCACCAAGATCGACCCGTGGTTCGTCGACCAGCTGTTCCTGATCAAGGAGGTGGCCGACGAGGTCGCCGCCGCCCCCGAGCTCAACCCCGGCCTGCTGCGCCACGCCAAGCGGCACGGCTTCAGCGACGCCCAGCTCGGTCGGATCCGCGGGGTGCGCGAGGACGTGGTGCGCGGGGTCCGGCACGCGCTCGGCATCCGACCGGTCTACAAGACCGTCGACACCTGCGCCGCGGAGTTCGCGGCCAGCACGCCGTACCACTACTCCAGCTACGACGAGGAGACCGAGGTGGAGCCGCGGGAGCGGCCGGCGGTCATCATCCTGGGCAGCGGGCCGAACCGGATCGGCCAGGGCATCGAGTTCGACTACTCCTGCGTGCACGCCTCGATGGCGCTGTCCGAGGCCGGCTACGAGACCGTGATGGTCAACTGCAACCCCGAGACCGTGAGCACCGACTACGACACCTCCGACCGGCTCTACTTCGAGCCGCTCACCCTGGAGGACGTGCTGGAGGTGGTGCACGCCGAGACCAAGGCCGGCCCCATCGCCGGGGTGATCTGCCAGCTCGGCGGGCAGACCCCGCTGGGGCTGGCCCAGGGCCTGGCCGACGCCGGGGTGCCGATCGTGGGCACCACCCCCGAGGCGATCCACCTGGCCGAGGAGCGGGGGGCGTTCGGCCGGGTGCTGCACGAGGCCGGGCTGCCCGCGCCGAAGTTCGGGATGGCCACCTCGTACGCCGACGCCAAGGAGATTGCCGACACGATCGGCTACCCGGTGCTGGTGCGGCCCTCCTACGTCCTCGGCGGACGCGGCATGGAGATCGTGTACGACGACGACTCGCTGCGCGGCTACATCGAGCGGGCCACCGAGATCAGCCCGGAGCACCCGGTCCTGGTGGACCGGTTCATCGACGACGCGGTCGAGATCGACGTGGACGCGCTCTACGACGGCACCGAACTCTTCCTGGGCGGGGTGATGGAGCACATCGAGGAGGCCGGCATCCACTCCGGCGACTCCTCCTGCGCGCTGCCGCCGATCACCCTGGGCGCCTCGGAGGTGCAGCGGATCCGCACCGCCACCGAGGCGATCGCCAAGGGCGTGGGGGTGCGCGGGCTGCTCAACATCCAGTTCGCGCTGGGCTCGGACGTGCTCTACGTGCTCGAGGCGAACCCGCGGGCCTCCCGCACCGTGCCGTTCGTCTCCAAGGCCACCGCGACGCCGCTGGCCAAGGCCGCGGCCCGGGTCATGCTGGGGGAGTCGATCGCCGACCTGCGGGTCGCCGGGGTGCTGCCCGCGCACGGCGACGGCGGGACCCTGCCGGCCGACTTCCCGATCGCGGTGAAAGAGGCGGTGATGCCGTTCAACCGGTTCCGGACCCCCGACGGCCGCAACGTCGACACCATCCTCGGGCCGGAGATGAAGTCCACCGGTGAGGTGATGGGCTTCGACGCCGACTTCGGTACGGCGTTCGCGAAGGCCCAGACCGCGGCGTACGGCTCGCTGCCCACCTCGGGGCGCATCTTCGTGTCGGTCGCGAACCGGGACAAGCGCAACATGATCTTCCCGATCAAGGTGCTGGCCGAGCGCGGCTTCGAGATCCTCGCCACCCAGGGCACCGCCGAGGTGCTGCGGCGCAACGGGATCAAGGTCGAGGTGGTCCGCAAGCACCACATGGGCCAGGGCCCGGACGGGCAGCAGACCACCGTGCAGCTGATCCACTCCGGACAGATCGACCTGATCATCAACACGCCGTACTCCACCGGCAGCGCCGGCCGGGTCGACGGCTACGAGATCCGCACCGCGGCGGTCATGGCCAACATCCCGTGCATCACCACGGTGCAGGGGCTCGGGGCCGCGGTGCAGGGCATCGAGGCGCTGGCTCAGGGCGAGGTCGGCGTGCGCAGCCTGCAGGAGTGGAACGCCGCCACCGGGGCCCGCTGATGTACACCGCGCTCTTCGACCACGTCCTGACCCGGATCGACCCCGAGCAGGCACACCACCGCGGGTTCCGCGCGCTGCGGGCCGCCCGGCCGGTGACCCGGCGGGTGCTCGGCAGCGTGTCCGGCGCCCACCCGGTGACCGCGATGGGGCTGCGGTTCCCGCACGCGCTGGGGCTCGCGGCCGGCTTCGACAAGGACGGGGTCGGCATCGACGCGCTCGCCGCGCTGGGCTTCGGGCACGTCGAGATCGGCACCGTGACCGCCCACCCGCAGCCCGGCAACCCGACGCCGCGGCTGTTCCGGCTGCCCGCGGACCGGGCCATCGTGAACCGGATGGGCTTCAACAACGAGGGCGCTGAGGCGGTCGCGTCCCGGCTGGCCCGGCGGCAGTCAGCGCAGGCTCAGACAGCCGGCGGCTCCGACGTCGTCGTCGGCGTCAACATCGGCAAGACCAAGGTGGTGCCCGAGGAGGAGGCGATCGGCGACTACCTGCGCAGCACCGGCCTGCTCGCGCCGTACGCCGACTACCTGGTGGTCAACGTCTCCTCGCCCAACACCCCCGGCCTGCGCGACCTGCAGGCGGTGGAGAAGCTGGAGCCGCTGCTGCGGGCGGTGCGCGGCCGCGCCGACGAGGTGGTCGCCGACCGCCGGGTGCCGCTGCTGGTGAAGATCGCCCCCGACCTCAGCGACGAGGACGTGCTGGCCGTGGCCGACCTGGCGCTGGCCGTGGGGCTGGACGGGATCATCGCGACCAACACCACCATCGCCCGGGAGAACCTGAAAAGCGACCCGGGGGTGGTGGCCCAGATCGGCGCGGGCGGGCTGTCGGGGCGGCCGCTGCGGGCGAGGTCCACAGAGGTGATCTCGCTGCTGCGCGAGCGGGTCGGGCCCGACCTGACCCTGGTCGGGGTCGGCGGGATCAGCACCGCCGACGACGCCCGGGAGCGGCTCGCGGCCGGGGCCAACCTGCTGCAGGCCTACACCGCGTTCATCTACCAGGGCCCGCTGTGGCCACGCCGGATCGTGCGCGGCCTGGGCGAGTGACCGGCCGTCCGCCGGTGCACGTGCGCGCCGAGGTGCTGGCCACCAAGCGGGTCGGCGCCTACCGGCAGCTGACGCTCGCCGCCCCGGGCATCCCGGAGGCGTTTCGTCCCGGCATGTTCGTGGCCGCCTCGGTGGGGGAGTCGCACCTGGCCCGGCGCCCGTTATGGGTGCTGCGGGTGCAGGACAAGAGCGCCTGGGGGCCGACCATCGACGTGGTGGTGGAGCCGCGCGGTGTCGGCACCCGGCTGCTCGCCGAGCTGCCCACCGGCGCCAAGCTGGACGTCACCGGTCCGCTCGGGCGCCCGTTCGCGCTGCCCCGCGAGCCGAACCCCTGCCTGCTGGTCGGGGAGGGGTACACGTGCGCGCCGCTGTTCGCTCTGGCCGAGCGGCTGCGCGAGCGCGAGTGCCCGGTGACCCTGCTGGTGGCCGCGGCCGACGAGGAGCACCTGCTCTCCGCGCTGGAGGCGCGGCGGATGGCGCGCTCGGTCGTGGTCGTCACCCAGGACGGCTCGGTCGGGGTCCGCGGCACCGTCGGCGACCAGGTCGGAGCCGTGCTGGAGACCTCCGGCGCCTCGGTGGTCTACGCCGCCGGCAGCCACCAGACGCTGACGCAGGTCAGCGCCGCGGCCACCGCGCGCGGGGTCTCGGTCCAGGTCGCGTTGGAGACCCCGATGCCGTGCGGCACGGGGCTGTGCTGGGGCTGCGTGGTGCCGGTCGAGGACGCCGACGGCGCGCCGCACCAGGTGCGCGCCTGCGTGCAGGGGCCGATCCTGCCCGGCGACCGGGTGCGCTGGCAGGAGCTGACATGAGGCTGGCGTTGCGGGCACCGGTGATGGTGGCCTCCGGGTGCGGCGGCACCGGCCGTGAGTTGGCGCCCTACGCCGAGCTGGACGGGCTGCCGTTCGTCACCCGCACCCTGACCCGCGACCCCCGCGCCGGTGCCCCGGCGCCGCGGCTGGTGGAGTCGCCGTCCGGCCTGCTCAACGCGATCGGCCTGCACAACCCCGGGTTGCCGGCGTTCCTGGACGACGAGCTGCCCTGGCTGGTGCGGGCCGGCGCCCAGGTCTTCGTCTCGATCGCGGGCGGGTCGCTGGGCGAGTTCGCCGACCTGGCCCGGGCGCTGAGCCGGGTCCCCGGGGTGGCGGGGGTCGAGGTCAACCTGTCGGTGCCGGACCCGGTCGTCGCCGGGGTGTTCGACGCCCGCGAGCCCTTCCACGCCGGGTCGGTGATCGCCGCGGTACGCCGCGAGCTGGCCAGCGACCTGCCGGTGCTGGCCAAGCTGCGCCCCGACGTGGCCCGGGTGGCCGAGACTGCGCGGGCGGTCGGCGACGCGGGCGCCACCGCGGTGGTGCTGGGCAACGCGGTGCCGGCGGCGATGCCCGACGGGCGGCCGGCCGGGCTGAGCGGGCCGGCGATCCGGCCGATCGCGCTGCGCTGCGTGCGGGAGGTAGCGCGGCTGCTGCCCGAGCTGGGCATCATCGGCGCCGGCGGGGTCCGCACCGCCGACGACGCCCGCGAGTACCTGGCCGCCGGGGCCGTCGCCGTTCAGGTGGGCACCGCCCTGCTGCACGACCCGACCACCGTGACCCGGCTCATCCATGACCTGTCCCACGACCAGATCCACGACCCGCAGGAGAGACCATGAGCGCCGCACCAAGCTTCGGAGCACGGCTGACCCGGGCGGTCCAGGAGCGCGGCCGGCTGTGCGTCGGCATCGACCCGCACGCCGCCCTGCTGGAGCAGTGGGGGCTGCCCGACGACGTCTCCGGGCTGGAGCGGTTCGCCCTGACCTCGGTGGAGGCGCTGGCCCCGGTGGTCTCGGTCCTCAAGCCGCAGAGCGCGTTCTACGAGCGGTTCGGCAGCCAGGGTGTCGCGGTGCTCGAGCGGGTGATCGCGGAGTCCCGGCAGGCCGGGGCGCTGGTGCTGCTGGACGTCAAGCGCGGCGACATCGGCTCCACCACCCAGGCGTACGCCGACGCCTACCTGGACCCGGCCTCGCCGCTGGCCAGCGACGCGATCACCGCCAGCCCTTACCTCGGCTTCGGGTCGCTGGACCCGATGTTCGAGACCGCGCGTCGACACGGCGCCGGGGTCTTCGTGCTGGCTCTGACCTCGAACCCCGAGGGCAGCGAGGTGCAGGGCGCGGTGCGGGACGGGCGGACCGTCGCCGGCGCGGTGCTGGACCAGCTGCGCGAGCTGAACCGGGAGAGCGTCGGCCCGCTCGGCTCCTTCGGGGCCGTGGTGGGCGCGACCCTGGACCAGCCGGCCGAGGACCTCGACATCGGTGGCCCGCTGCTGGCCCCCGGGTACGGCGCCCAGGGCGGCACCGTGGCCGACCTGCGCCGGATCTTCGGCTCCGCCGCGGCCGCGGTGCTGCCCAGCACCTCGCGCGAGGTGCTGCGCCACGGGCCCTACATCACCGCGCTGCGCGACGCCGCGCTGCGGGGCAACGACGAGGTCGCGTCGCTGGGCGCCTGACCGGGCACCGCCAGGAGGGTTACACCCGATAGCCGGACAGCAGATGTGTCCGGATCGCGTCCAGGTCGGCCCTGGTCGCTGTCCGACGGTCGATCTCGCGGGCCGGTCGGTCGGCGCCCGGCTCGATCATGACCACTCGGTGGGAGTCGATGAGGGTAGACGGCACGCCGTCGAGGTGGTCGGCGTACCAGCGCACTTGAGTGAAGTCGGGGCACGCGGCCCAACCCTGGGTGCCCTGCCTGATGACCTTCTTCACCTCGATGACGTGGACTGGCTTGTCGCCGGCGAGGATCACGAAGTCGGCGACCCTCTTCTCGATGGGGAACTGAGGAGCCCAGGTGAGGCTGGGGTGCTCGAGCAGGTCCCGGAGTAGCGGCTCGACGACGTGGCTGGAGACGTGCTCTTCGCGCAGGAACGCGCCCGGGGACAGGTCCCGCCACACCTCGAAGGTGATGTTGGCCGGAGCCGGGAGGTTCGGGAGGCCGACCGGCGTCGCGGCGACCTGCTCGAGCTCCGCCTGCTGCCGGGGGTCGGCCGCGCGAATCGGGAGCCGCGCGATCGTCTCGGGACGCAGGTAGTGGCCGGACCTCCCCTTGAGAATCAGGTGGCCGCCCGCGGCCTCGCGCAGCGCCTCGAGCGGAATCGGCTCGATCTCGATGGGCGTGGTCACGTAGGCCCACCACTGCGCCTTGTTCACCGGTCCGTCCGCGTTGACGTCGAACTCCCGGCTGAAGAAGGCATCCGACGCGGCGCGCGCCACGAAGTGGATCGCCTTGCGGGGGGCCGTGTAGTAGAAGAGGACCAGGTCGCCCGCTCGCGTCTGCGGCGCTGTGGTCCAGCACGGCGTGAAGATGCCGACCCTCGCAGCCGCGCGGTGTTCCTCGAGTTCATCCGGGGTCGGATACGAGGCTTCGCTGCCCTTGAGTAGCCACGCGCTCGCGGGAACTATCCGACGGGGGTCGTCGGCGATTGAGTAGGGCGGACTCGTGCCCGCGGACCCCGTCACGGCGTCGTCGTCGAGCCAGGCATCCAGGTACTGCTTGATGTCGTCGTGAATCGGATCGTTGGACCAATCGGTCTGACCCGCGGGGCGCTCGAAAAGGAGTCGTGGCCGCCACTGGCCCTCCTCCTGGTCGCGTGCCTGGTCCCTTGCCTGCAGGAGACCTGACCGCGGAGCGGGCTGCTGGTCCACCCACTCCTTGACGACCGACTCGTCATCGATCGGCAGGTACACGCGGATGCGGAGACGGTCGACTTGCTCCTCGGCGTTGACGACCACCCATAGCTCACCGACGAAGAACTCGGCCCATTCCCCGGCCTGAATGAGGTCGGTGCCACCGAGCGCGGCGGCCAGAGACTCGATCGACCGCGTGAAAGCTCCGGTCGGGGTCACCATGAGACGCTGCCCTCCGTCGAGAAGTCCGAATCAACCAATTCAAGGCGCTCGACGACAGCCTCGAAGAGCAGCGACTCGCTGTCGAAGGTCTCCCCCGCATCTTCGAGGGTGGACCCTTGTCGCACCGCGTCGAGGTCGAACAGCGCGGTGACCCCGCGAAATGCCGAGTAGGCGATCAGCCAGCGCGGCTCCACATTGTCCGTAGCTGTGTCAGTCGCAGGATCCGTGGCGCTGCCCGACTCGGTGAGCGCCTCCAGCAGGACGTGCAGCCTCGAGTACGTCGCGTTGATGTCGACCAAGGCGCGCACCGGATCCCTGTAGACCCCGCCGTAGGCGTGCTGGACGAAGGCGGCGGCCGGGCCTTGGGTCGTGACGAGGTTGAGTCCGTAGCTGCTGAGACCGTGACCGGCGTGCGACAACGCGAAGAATCCGCCGCGTTCGATCAACTGGCTCGCCACGACCTCCAGCTCGAACAAGTACATCTGGATCGGGGGCATGTAGCGGCTGCCCCAAGACCAGGAGCCGTAGGTATGGATGGCTCGCCCGGCGGTCCCCGGAGGCAGCGCGATGCCGGCGGCACCCAGAGTCCTTCTGAGCCCGACTTCCTCGGCAATCCCGTTGCGCCATGCGAAGTGCAGCGCGCGGGCCGCTTCCGCCGTCGCCCATATCTCGTAGTTGGCATCGAACGGGAGCTCGACGAGGAGACGCAGCGCGGCTTCGTCCTCTGGACCCAGGAACTCGAGACGGGTGTGTGCGGGAGCCGGGTTGGCCGCGCAGAACCGGTCGGCGGCGACCTGGTCCGGGTCATCAAGGTCCAGGAAGTAGGAGATGCGGAGCTGGCCGCGATGGGGTCGAGCGGTCCCGGGCAGGTCGCCGAGGTAGAAGTCGATGCCGTGGGCGTCTTCATATCGCACGTCGGCCCGGAGGCCATGCAACGCCTCGCGGACGGCGTCGTTCGCGGGGTGCGGGGTCAGAGTCATTGCTGTCTCCATAGCGTCGGGAGTCATCGGACCCTGCATGCTGCACGGTCGCGAGTCGCGGGGCTGGGTAGCCGACTACCCCCTCCGTCTGCCCTGGGGCACGTCGTCAGGCCCGAGCACACCCGCCACGACGACCAGGTGGTAGCCAAGATCCTCGATGTGCTCGATCGGGACCTCGCGGTGCCGGTTGACGTACTCCCTGACCTTCACCCAGGTGCCGTTGATCTGTGCGATCGAGTCGCCGCTCAGCTGGGCTGCCGTCTGGATCAACTGATCGGGCTTCTCGGTCTCCTCGATCAGATACGCGAACAGCGCCCCGAGCCGGCGTCGTTGGAGGGGGGTGAGTTTCAGCCGGTCACCGGCGACTCCCGTGCCGATGCGCTGCTGCGGATCAGACGCCGCCTCGTTCTTGGGCTGAGTTGGCTTGTCGCGGGCGACGGCGAGCGGTTCGCCGTGGCCGGCGCGGCGGTACGTCACCGTCACCTTGTTGTACACATCCAGGTCCCAGGCGAGCGCCCAGTCGGCCGGTTGGAGGAGTGCCTGTGCGCGCGGTCCGAACGACGCCTTGACGACGAACGGGCTTGTCAATGCGACTCGGGTCCGGGCGCCGTTCTCCAGCACCCAGCCGTAGTGAGTGGGGGAGAAGGTGGCGAGCTCCCGGGAGATCGCGGGGTGGTTGACCCGGAGGCCGCAGTCGGCGCTCCGGCCGAGTCGCACCGACTCGTCGGAGGGGAGCTGGAATGGCCCCACCAGCCTGAGGCCGACCTCGATGGACACCTCGGCTCGCCACGCATCGGAGCCGATCATCAGGGGTGCCTGTTCGCGCTGCACCGCTCCATCTTGCGCGGGATCCCGCCGGCGTCGCAGGGGATTCGCTCGAAGTGAAGGCCGGGTGGGGTAACCGGCTACCCCGCCCGGCCGTGCTTCGTCGGCCACAGTCTCGCCTCACAACTCAAGCAGTGAGGAGAGAATCATGGGACACGTCAACTTCCGTTGGGCCAATGCCAGTCAGGTGGCCGAGCGGCTCTGGATCGGTGGCGACCTCGAGACCAGGGACGAGGAGCTCGCCGCCGTCCAGCTCGACGAGCTCGCCGCTGCCGGCATCACGGACATCCTCGATCTCAGGCTCGAGTGGAGCGACGAGGACTGGGTCTCGGTGGCGAAGCCGTCGATGCGTTACCTGTGGCTGGGCGTCGACGACGCGGGGCAGCGCATGCCGGACGAGTGGTTCGACGTCGGCACGTCGTACGTGCTCTCACAGCTGGAGAGTGGAGGACACGTGCTCGTGCACTGCCACATGGGCATCAACCGTGGGCCCTCGATGGGCTTCGCGGTGCTGCTCGCCCAGGGCTGGGACCCGATCGAGGCTCTGGACCGGATCAGGCAGCAGCGCCCGATTGCCTACGTCGGGTACGCCGAGGACGCGCTCGACTGGTGGCTCCGCAAGGGCGGCGCGACCCCAACGGAACTGGCGTTGGGACGGCGCAGGATGCGGCAGTGGCGGCGCGACAACTCCCTCGACGTGGCCTCGGTCATCCGCAAGATCCGCCTGCGCGAGGGAGCGTGACCGCCGTCCGCATGACTGACCCACTGGCGGTGGCCGTCCCCGGAGGCAACCTACGTTGCGGGCCCGCCCGGCCCGGCCCCGGACGCGTCGTACGCCTGCACCGCGCGCTTGGTGGCGGTCATCCGCCACGCCTCACACAGCAGCTCGAAGACCTCCTCGGGGTCGGCGAGATCCAGGTTGACCCGCACCCAGGCGGTGGTGCTGGAGGTCCACCCGGCCTGGAACACCTCGGGTTCGCAGGCCAGCAGGGCCTCTCGCTCCTCGTGGGTGGCCTTGATGATCGCCCGGTTCTTCAGGTGGTTGACCCAGGCGAACCCTTTGCCGTTGAAGGTGATGCTGCTCCAGTCGACGCTCTCCTTGAGCCTCACCTGGGGCAGGGATCTGGCCAGTTCCACCACTCGTGCCGCCGTCAGCGGCTGCGTCGCGCCCACGTGATCGATGCTGCCCCACCCCCGATTGCCGGGCAACCGCTGATCTGACTAGATTGACGAGCGGCTGCCCGGCGGCCGTACATGCTGATCGACGACGAGGACTCTTGACGTGGCTCTGCCCCCGCTCACACCCGAACAGCGTCAGGCGGCGCTCGCCAAGGCCGCCGCTTCCCGGCGGGAGCGGGCCGAGGTCAAGAACCGGCTCAAGAACTCCGGCGCCTCGATCATCGAGGTGATCCGGCAGGGTCAGGAGAACGAGGTGATCGGCAAGATGCGGGTCATCGACCTGCTGCAGTCCATGCCCGGTGTCGGCTCGGTCCGGGCCCGCCAGATGATGGAGCGCCTGGGCATCGCCGAGAGCCGTCGGGTGCGTGGCTTGGGGGTCAAGCAGGTGGCCGCGCTGGAGCGCGAGTTCACTCCCGGCCAGTGAGCCAGCCAGTCACCCAGCCCTCGCGCCTGGTGGTCCTGGCCGGCCCGACCGCGGTCGGCAAGGGCACCATCGCCGCCGAGGTGCGCGACTCCCACCCGGAGGTGTGGATCTCGGTCTCGGCGACCACCCGTACGCCACGACCCGGGGAGGTCGAGGGGGTGCACTACCGGTTCGTCTCCGAGGCCGAGTTCGACGACATGGTCGAGCGTGGGGAGCTGTTGGAGTGGGCCCAGGTGCACCAGGGTGCCCGGTACGGGACCCCCCGCGCCCCGGTTGACGAGGCCCTGGCCGAGGGGCGCCTCGCGATGCTGGAGATCGACCTGCAGGGCGCCCGACAGGTACGCCGGACCATGCCTGATGCGCTGTTCGTGTTCCTGGCGCCGCCGTCGTGGGAGGAGCTGGAGCGGCGACTGGTCGGGCGGGGTACCGAGGACGCCGAGGAGCGCAGCCGCCGACTCGCCACCGCACGCGAGGAGATGGCGGCCGAGGAGGAGTTCGACGTCACCATCGTGAATCACGAAGTTCACGCTGCGGTGGAGGAGTTGGTAAAGTTGATGGAGTTCGGTCTCGAGCAGTGACTGGCGCCTGTCCGGGTGCCGCTCGAGAACCGATCCGATCGAACCGCTCGTCACCACGATTCGACCCCTACCCGATCCAGTGAGGCTCACGCGTGTCTGCACCCCACATCGCCGCCGAGGGTGTTACCAACCCCTCGATCGACGACCTGCTCACCAAGACCGACAGCAAGTACAAGCTGGTCCTCTACAGCGCCAAGCGGGCTCGGCAGATCAACGCCTACTACTCCCAGCTCGGTGAGGGCCTGCTGGAGTACGTCGGCCCGCTGGTCGACACCCACGTGCAGGAGAAGCCCCTCTCGATCGCGCTGCGCGAGATCAACGAGGACCTGCTGACCTGCGAAGACGTCGACCCGGCCGAGCTCGCCGCCGAGGAGGCCGCCGCCGCGGCCGCCGCCCTCGAGGCCGCACGGGCTGCTGAGTGACCCTGCGGTGACCGACCCGCTGCCCGACCCGGCGACGGAGGCCGCGTCCGTGACGGTGGCGCGACCGCAGGTCGTTCTCGGGGTCGGCGGCGGGATTGCGGCGTACAAGGCGTGTGAGCTGCTGCGCCGCTTCACCGAGTCCGGGCACGACGTCACGGTGGTGCCCACCGCCGCGGCGCTGCAGTTCGTCGGCGAGGCCACCTGGGCCGCCCTGTCGGGCAGACCGGCGGCCAGCGACGTGTGGGCCGACGTACACCAGGTGCCGCACGTGCGCATCGGGCAGAGCGCCGACCTGGTGGTGGTCGCGCCGGCGACCGCCGACCTGCTGGCCAAGGCCGCGCACGGCCTGGCCGACGACCTGCTGACCAACACCCTGCTCACCGCCCGCTGCCCGGTGCTGTTCGCGCCCGCGATGCACACCGAGATGTGGGAGCACCCGGCCACGCAGGCCAACGTCGCCACCCTGCGGGAGCGCGGCGCGATCGTGCTGGATCCCGCCGAGGGCCGGCTGACCGGTGCCGACACCGGCAAGGGCCGGCTTCCCGAGCCGCTGGCGATCTTCGAGCACGCGGTCCAGGTGCTCGCGCTGGGCCTGGACGGGCAGGGCTCGTCCGGGCAGGACCTGGCCGGACGTCGGGTCGTGGTCTCGGCCGGCGGCACCCGCGAGTACCTGGATCCGGTGCGGTTCCTTGGCAACCGCTCCTCGGGCATGCAGGGCTACGCGCTGGCCCGCGCGGCGGCGGCCCGCGGCGCCGAGGTGGTCCTGGTCAGCGCGAACGTCACGCTGCCCGACCCGGCCGGCGTACGCATGGTGCGGGTGGAGACCACCGAGCAGCTCAGGGAGGCGATGCTGGCCGAGGCCGAGCACGCCGACGTCGTGGTCATGGCCGCGGCCCCCGCGGACTTCCGGCCCGCCGCGGTGACCGAGACCAAGATCAAGAAGCGCGGCGACGGCACGGTGCCCCCGCTGGAGCTGGTGCAGAACCCCGACATCCTGGCCACGATCTCCGGCACGCGCCCCACGGCGGGCATGGTGGTGGTCGGCTTCGCCGCCGAGACCGGCGACGAGACCGGGTCGGTGCTGGACCTGGGCCGCGCGAAGCTGGCCCGCAAGGGCTGCGACCTGCTGGTCGTCAACGACGTTAGCGGCGGGGCGGTCTTCGGCAGCGAGCACAACGAGGTGGTGATCCTCGGTGCCGACGGCAGCGCCGTACCCGTGCCGCGCGGCCTGAAGAGCGCCGTCGCGCACGCCATCGTGGACCGGATCGTGCACGCGCTCACGGCGCCGTCGAGCGGCTCCGCCTAGCCCGCTGGGCGAAGCGCTCGGACTTCGCCCAGGATTCGTCTAGTGAGACGTTCATCTTGCATGCTGATAGCCCCCTACTCTGATGCAGACACCAAATCACCTGGGAGAGAGTGACACCGTGGCAGGACGCCTTTTCACGTCTGAGTCGGTGACCGAGGGTCACCCCGACAAGATGGCTGACCAGATCAGCGACACCGTTCTGGACTACCTGATCGGCCAGGACCCGAAGAGCCGGGTGGCAGTGGAGACGCTGCTGACCACCGGCCTGGTCGTGGTGGCGGGCGAGGTCACCACCGAGGCGTACGCCCCGGTGGCCAAGCTGGTCCGCGACAAGATCGTCGAGATCGGCTACGACGCCTCCGAGAAGGGCTTCGACGGACGCTCCTGCGCGGTCACCGTGGCGCTGGGCGAGCAGTCCGCCGACATCGCCCAGGGTGTCGACGACGCCTACGAGGAGCGGCACGACCACTCCACCGACGCGCTGGACCGCCAGGGCGCCGGCGACCAGGGCCTCATGTTCGGCTACGCCTGCGACGACACCCCCGAGCTGATGCCGCTGCCGATCACCATCGCGCAGCGACTGGCCGAACGCCTCTCCGAGGTGCGCAAGGACGGCACCATGCCCAACCTGCGCCCCGACGGCAAGACCCAGGTCACCATCGAGTACGACGCCGACAACCGCCCCGTGCGGATCGACACCGTGGTCGTCTCCACCCAGCACACCGAGGACACCGACCTCGCCAAGCTCGAGGCCGAGATCGGCCAGCACGTCGTCGACCCGGTGCTGGCGACCTTCGAGCTGCCCGCCCAGGGCCACAAGCTGCTGGTCAACCCCACCGGTCGCTTCGTGATCGGCGGCCCGATGGGCGACGCCGGCCTGACCGGCCGCAAGATCATCATCGACACCTACGGCGGCATGGCCCGCCACGGCGGCGGCGCGTTCTCCGGCAAGGACCCCTCGAAGGTGGACCGGTCCGCGGCGTACGCGATGCGCTGGGTGGCCAAGAACGTGGTCGCCGCCGGCCTGGCCCGGCGCTGCGAGGCGCAGGTCGCGTACGCCATCGGCAAGGCCGCCCCGGTGGGCGTCTTCATCGAGACCTTCGGCACCGGTGTGGTCGACGACGAGACGATCCAGAAGGCCGTGCTCGAGGTCTTCGACCTGCGGCCGGCCGCGATCATCCGCGACCTGGACCTGCTCAAGCCCAAGTACGCCCAGACCGCGGCCTACGGCCACTTCGGTCGCGAGCTGCCGGGCTTCACCTGGGAGTCCACCGACCGCGCCGAGGCGCTGCGGGCCGCTGCCGGCCTGTGACCGCCTGACCCGGCGGACGCCGGGTTGTCCGGGCTGTCGGGGCCCCCTGGTATCAATTCCGCTGTGAGCAACGGCGGGCGCGACCAGCAGTCGGAGATGTTGCCCGGCCTGCGCTCGAGCGTCGACGACGCCCGGGTGCGGGCCGCGGCCACCCGGCGGCGCCGTGCCCAGGAGGCCGAGCCCGCCGCGGTGGACCCGGTCGCCCAGGTGCTGGTCGACGTACCGCTGGCGCACCTGGACCGGCCCTTCGACTACCTGGTCCCGGCCGAGTTCGCCGACCGCGCCGTGCCCGGCGCCCGGGTCAAGGTCCGGTTCGCCGGCCAGGACGTGGGCGGCTACGTGCTGGCCCGCGTGGCGGCCAGCGCGCACGCCGGCTCGCTGCAGCCCCTGCGCCGGGCGGTCAGCGCCGAGCCCGTGCTCACCGCCGAGGTGGCTCAGCTGAGTGCGGCGGTGGCGGCTCGGTACGCCGGGTCCCGGGCCGACGTGCTGCGACTGGCGGTTCCGCCGCGGCATGCCAAGACCGAGGCGGCCCTGCCTGAGTCGACAGAGCCCGTGTCGCCCGGCGCCGCACCTAGCGCGCCGCCCGCGGGGTCAGGCGCCGGTTCCGCCGCGTGGTCGGCGTACCAGGGGGCCGAGGCGTTCCTGACGCACCTGGGCGAGCCGGGTGGCGCACCACGCGCGGTGTGGCAGCCCATGCCTGGCACCGACTGGCCCCTGATGCTGGCTCACCTCGCCTCGGTGGTCGCCGCGAGCGGGCGGGGCACGCTGATCTGCGTCCCGGATCACCGCGACGTGGCCCGGGTGTCCCGGGCGCTGGAGTCGGTGCTCGGCCCCGACCAGCACGCGGTGCTGGGCGCCGAGGGCGGACCGGCCCGCCGGTACGCCTCCTTCCTGCGGGTGCTGCGCGGTCAGCACCGGGTCGTGGCCGGCACCCGGTCGGCGGCCTTCGCGCCGGTGCACGACCTGGGTCTGGTGGTGATCTGGGACGACGGCGACGACCTGCACGCCGAGCCGAGGGCGCCGTACCCGCACACCCGCGAGGTGCTGCTGATGCGGGCCGAGCAGCAAGGGTGCGCCGCCCTGGTCGGTGGCTGGGCCCGCACGTGCGAGGCCGAGTACCTGGTGCGCACCGGCTGGGCCCAGGCGCTGGTGGCGCCCCGGGCACAGGTGCGCGAGCGGATCAGGGTCGACGTCGTGCCGGGCGAGGACAGGGCGGTCCCGACCCGCATCCCGCAGCCGGCGCAGGTGATGGTGCGGCGTGCCCTGGCGCAGGGTCCGGTGCTGGTGCAGACGCCGCGCTCGGGCTACCTCCCGGCCCTGGCCTGTGAGCGCTGCCGTACGCCGGCGCGGTGTCGCCATTGCCACGGCCCCCTGCAGCTGCGCGGGAGCACCAGCCCGCCGCGGTGCCGGTGGTGCGGAGTGGATGAGCCGGCGTGGGCCTGCGCGGAGTGCGGGCACCGCGGGCTGCGCGCCCCCCAGGTGGGGCGGGACCGCACCGCCGAGGAGTTGGGGCGTGCCTTCCCGGGCACCACGGTGCGTAGTTCGGGGGGTGACCGGGTGCTCGACGCGGTCACCGACCAGGCGCAGATCGTGGTCGCGACCCCCGGGGCCGAACCGGTGGCCGCGGCCGGGTACGCCGGCGTACTGCTGCTGGACACCTGGGTCCCGCTCACCCGGAGCGACCTGCGCACCGAGGAGGAGGCGCTGCGTCGCTGGTTTGCGGCTGCCGCGCTGGTCGCCCCGGGCGGACACGCGATGGCGGTCGGCGACCCGGCCCACCCCGCCCTGCAGGCGCTGGTGCGCTGGGACCCGGCGGGGTTCGCGGCCCGCGAGGTGGAGCAGCGGCGCGAGGCGCACCTGCCGCCGGCGGTTCGGTTGGCCACCATCACCGGGGAGCCCGGCGCGGTCGACGACGCCCTGACGCTGCTGGCGCTGCCGGAGGTCAGCGAGGTGCTGGGACCGGTGCCGGTCGAGCCGTCGGGGGAGCAGTCCGGCCCAGGATCGGGGGAGTCCACGGAGGTGCGGCTGGTGATCCGGGCCCCGCGGCAGCACGGGGTGGCCCTGTCGGCGGCGTTGTCGGAGCTGCAGCGCGTCCGATCGGCGCGCAAGCTGGACGCCGT
>ERZ1645187.2241-NODE-2241-length-17249-cov-9.121961_pt1 | contig 17249 bp, 22 predicted proteins | sample MGYA00575352_ERZ1645187 | MGnify/ENA primary metagenome ERZ1645187 (study PRJEB40837, sample SAMN11349314) | freshwater sediment metagenome | isolation source: river sediment | host: Sediment | place: India: Wazaribad , New Delhi | collected 2017-02-21 ... | reverse complement strand
AGATTCTCATGTGTTTAGTCGCAGTTAAGTATTTCGAAGATATAGGATTTTGTGGGATAAAACATCGGGACAGAAACTATGTCCCGACAGTAAATATAGTTCAGTCAAACAGAAATGGAGTTCAAAGACTTTATCTTCGAGATAACGCGTCCCGGTACACCGAAGGACTCAACGAATTCGGCGTCTGTATTCTTTCTTCTGCTCTGGCGGTCAGAGGCGACGAAGAAGAAATTCAATCCTTCAAAAGAAAAAACAGGAATGGAGGTAGTGTTTCTACCAGTGGAGAAAAAGACGGAAAAAAGATTCGAGATGCCCTGTATGAAAAAACTCCATTGGATGCAGTCAAGCATCTGGTTGAAACGAAACTGGTCGGTGCGACATTAGTCTTTAATGAAGAAGAATGTTATATTCTAGAATTCGGTGAAGAGATCGACGACGAAGAAAAAAGCTATGAGCACAAATTCAAGAAAGTAAATCCTGAAGATACTATAGTTCGGACCAATCATGGAATCATGCTTCCGAAATATGGATATCAGAAAGATGCAGATGATGCCAAAGAGATGAGGTCCAGAAAGTCTTCAGAAATTCGTCGAAAGATCGCATTGGAACAATTGGACAAAATTTCAGATCCCAGTGAAATGATGGATGCATTATCTATCAGAAATGATGATGTCGAAGACGTCGCCTACATGAATCCGATTAGAACTGGAGATATTAGCAAGAAGGAAATGGTAACTACATGCCAGATAATGTTATTTCCAGCAGAACGAACAATGCATTATCGACCAATTCATTCTAATGTAGAATTCTCATATACAAACATCAACAACCCAAAGAATAAGACTTTCTTTGAAATCATATCTAATAGAAAGTTGTTGGGATTCAAAGAATTTCTTGCTAACAAAAAGGAAAAAGAATGAAATCTGTCAAAGACTATATTGCAGAAGCTAGAGAAAACTTGAGTTTGAAAGAAGCAGCTCTTCCAAAAGAAATTCAAGATCGAAATGCGAAGATTGACTTCGAAAAGATCATCACGACCGAGATGGAACGAAGGAATCCTGCTAATAAAGAAAAGCGAGATGAGATTCTAAAAGTTGTCGAATACATCAAGTCAAAGAAAGTCTTCAGTCTGAATAAACTAATGGACATTTCTTCTCTTCCACCAGGAACTCTAAAAGATATTATTGACATTGCGAAAGAGGCCATTTCTGATGCTGGCTGGGGAGCAAAGGCTTCCATCACAACTCCAGAAGATCGTGGAGCACGGATTGACCGATATCTAAAACAAAAATGGATCAGTCGATAATTGAGAATCATCTGCGGAATAGACTTTTCAATGACTTCTCCGGCAATCACGATTCATGCCGGAGAATCTTGGTCATTTAGTAATTGTGAATTCCATTTCTTTCACAATTCTAAAAAAGTTTGTTTTTCAAAACTCTCAAAAGAAGCAAATCAACTTCATCCATACGAATATCCCAGCAAAGATGAATTAAATTCTGGAACAGAAAGATTCGCTTTTCTTTCTAACTGGATTCTGGATATCTTGTCCAGATTTGATACTATAGACTGTATCTGGATTGAAGGGTATTCTTATGGATCTACTGGATCCAGAATATTTGAGATTGGAGAAAATACTGGAATTCTTAAATATCGATTCTTTGAAAAAGGAATTCCTTTCAGAGTCGTTCCACCAACAGTAGTCAAGAAATTTTATACAGGATCTGGAAAAGCAGACAAACAATTACTAGAAGAAGCTTTCATATCAGAAACAAATCTAGATCTCAGAACTTTCTTGAATCAGACTAAGAAACAATTTAATCCTAGTTCAGATATCATAGACAGCTATGCTATCTGCAAATATGGATTCTTCATGAACAAGATTGAAAAATGAATTTGTTTATTCTCGTCTATCTAGATCTATCTACCCCCGCCGGTAAACTAAATTTATTTTAACAGTTTTTGATGAGTTTGTACAATAAAAAATATTAATCCTTAGTATTCAGTTTCTTAATGGTAGACAGGAAACTAGATCCTAAGGATTACAAAATTTAATGGTAGAAGGATGTACATCCTTCTTCGATCCTGTTACCATAGCTCTCATGAAATCCCCTCGTTGACTTGATTTATCCTGAAAACATCATGAAGCAAACGCCTCCTGCTACACTGATCTCTGAACTTCAGTCCAACTCTTCTCGACTCAAGAAAGAAGAAATCATTCGAAAAGCCATCTCTGAAGATAATGACGAATTCTTTCTTGGCATGTTCTTTGCTTTGGATCCACTGTGTACTTTCGGAGTCGGAGATGCCTCAGTCCCGATCCGAAGCAAGGATCCGCTTGGCTCTGGTCTTCCTTGGAAAGACTTTTACAAGTTGGCGCTTCGGTTGATGGATCGGGAACTTACTGGAAATGCTGCCAAGGAAGAGATCTTTTTTGCGATGCAGAAGGCGACTCCAGATCAATGGAATTTCTGGTATCGTCGGATCTTGCTCAAGAATCCCGATTGTGGAGTTTCTGAAAAGACCATCAACAAGCTGGTTTCCAAGACACATCCCAAGTGGATCATTCCTGTCTTTTCTTGCCAGCTCGCCACGGACTCGGCTCAAGATCCAGACCGATATCTCCATGGCAAGAAACAAATCGAAGTCAAACTGGATGGCGTTCGAGTTCTGACGGTCGTCAAGTATGATGGATCGGTCCAGATGTTTTCTCGAAATGGGCGAGAGTTGACGAAATTTCCTTTGGTCTCTGCAGAGTTTGAACGCGTCGCAAAAGAAGATCCTTCGTTTCAAGGCAAAGTCTTCGATGGAGAAATCATGAGTTCTTCATTTCAAGATCTCATGAAGCAGGTCCATCGGAAGTCGAATGTCAAGACAGATGACGCGATCCTCTATCTCTTTGACTTCGTTGATCTTGTCGAGTTTCAAGAAGACTCGAACAATATGCTCCAATGGATTCGTTCAGACATTCTGAAAGAAATGATCTCTCAACATGCAGAAGTTTTTCGTCACGTTCAGACTCTCGAGTGGCAGACTCTCGATCTTGATGACGTAGAAGATCAGAAGAAATTTGTCGATTTGAATCGGACTGCGATCGAAAATGGATATGAAGGGATCATGCTCAAGGATCCAAATGCTCGATATGAGTGCAAGCGAACCAAGAACTGGTTGAAACTCAAGCCCTTCATTGAATGCACACTCACAGTCGTCGGTCTGGAAGAAGGCACCGGAAAGAATTCTGGAATGACTGGAGCATTCATCTGTGAGGGAACTTCTGACTGTGGAAAACCAATTCGAGTCAACGTCGGATCTGGTCTCTCAGATCAACTTCGAAAAGATTCTTGGATAAATGATACAGAAGTGGTCGGATCACTTGTCGAGATTCGAGCAGACACCATCACCAAGAATCAGAATTCTGATGTCTACTACTCTCTTCGGTTCCCGAGGTTCAAGACTTTTAGAACCCTGAACGGAAACGAGAAACTCTGAAACAATCTGATACAAAAAAGTCCTGTACATTCTTCGGTTTTTCATGATAAAATAGACCTTCATGAAACAAACTCAGACAGGAAACCCCTTAAAATGATCCTAATCGACTACAGTCAAGTTCTCATCTCCGTCTTCTTTTCTCAGGGAGTTCTTAAGACTCCTGATGAAGACCTGATTCGTCATGTGTCTCTGAACACGATTCGCTCTTATGTTCAGAAGTTTTCTGACAAGTATGGTCAGCCGGTCATCTGCGCGGATGGAAAGAATACTTGGCGAAAGCAGTTCTTTCCCTATTACAAAGCATCTCGAGCAAAGCATCGTGAAGAATCCGACGTTGACTGGAAGGCACTCTTTGATGTGATGACCAAGATCTATTCGGAGATCGACTCAATTCCCATCTATCCTTGTATTCGACTTGAAGGTGCTGAGGCCGACGACGTCATCGCAGTTCTTTCCGAGATCTCTTTTCGAAATTCGGAGAAGACTGTCATCGTCAGTTCTGATCATGACTTTGCTCAACTTCAGAGGTATGAAGGAATCGCTCAGTATTCTCCCTCGAAGAATGGTTTCGTGAAAGAAACAGACCCGACTAATTTCTTGCTCGAACATATCGTGAAGGGTGACGGAGGAGATGGAATCCCGAATATCTTTTCCGATGATGATTGTCTTGTGACTGAAGGCAAGCGACAGTCTTCTGCTTCCAAAAAACGAATCGAGACTTTCATCGACTACATCTATGATTCTTCCAAGAATGGAGTCAAAGAAGAATGGAAGCGAAACTACGATCGAAATAAGACTCTGATCGACTTTCAGTATATTCCTAAACATATCTCAGATCGGATAAAGGAGGCATACACAGAAAAAGTCTTGAATCATGAACCGAATAAGTCTGGATTCTTGAATTATCTCGTTGAGCATAAGTGTAGATTACTGATCTCGACGATTGATGAATTCTTTCCTCTTCCGACGCTCCTAAAGAGAGCGCGGTTTTCTGCCCTCGAACTTCTATAAAATGAAACTGGCGATCATTGGTTCTCGAGGGTTCGATGACTTTGACTTCATGGAACAAGAAGTCAAAAGACAGTTTACAAACCTCGTCGGAATTGATATGATAGTCTCTGGTGGAGCTCGAGGCGCGGATACGCTGGGAGAATTACTGGCAGACAAGTACTCGATTCCCAAGAAGATCTTTCTTGCAGACTGGAACAAACATGGAAAAAAGGCCGGTTATATTCGGAACGTCGACATCATAAAGAATTCTGATTTCGTTCTTGCGTTCTGGGATGGACAATCACGAGGAACCAAACATGCCATCGAACTGGCATTAAGAACATTTCACAAACCCTTCAAAGTAATCAATTATAAAGATAGAAAAGACTATCATCCACGTTCACAACAACAATAGTAAAGTAGAAAAAGAGGTATACAAAACAAACATCATGAAAAAGGCGATCTATGAAGTACTCGAGGAAGTAAATGCCAAGAATACTAATGCAGATAAGTTAGAAGTCCTGAAGGAGAATGATTCGAAGGCTCTTCGATATGTCCTTCAGGCTGCATTCGACGACAATGTCCAGACTCTTCTTCCGGACGGAGAACCGCCATTCAATCCCATCGAAGAAAGCAAGCAAGTCACTCTTCATGAACTGGTCAATGACATTCCCAAGTTGTTCAAGTTTGGCCCAATGCATCGAGCTCCAGCGACGAAGGTGGAATTCCTCTTCATGAAGATGTTGGCAAATCTTCAGAAGAAGGAAGCGATGGTTCTGGTCAAGATGAAGGACAAGAACATTCAGAATATGTACAAGAAGATCACCAAGCCTCTGGTCAAAGAGTTCTTGAAGGATCGAGTCGACATCAAGTAATTACTCTATTAGATATAGTGAATTGTTCCATTACATCATGAACATCTTCATTCTGGACGAATCGATCAACGAAAGCGTCAAGTGCTACGTAAATTCTCATATAACGAAGATTCCGCTTGAAATGTCACAGATGCTTTCGACTGCTCATCGAGTCTTGTCTTCTGATGAGACTCAACTCAATCCTGTCATCTACAAGAAGACTCATGTGAATCATCCTTGCTCAAAATGGATTCGTGAATCCAAAGGCAATTATGACTGGGCATATCGAATGTTCGCTGAGCTCTGTTCCGAATATTCATACCGCTACAACAAGACCCATCTCTGCTGGACAAAACTCAAGGACGTCCTTGCAGAACCTCCAGAATTGATCGATTCGTCAATGAAAATGACCCCGTTTGCTCTGGCGATGCCAGATGACTGCAAGATTCCCGGTGATGCAGTGAGTTCATATCGAAAGTACTACAGCAATCATAAGACTCATTTGTTTGCTTGGAAGAATCGTCCACAACCAGATTGGATTGCGCTTCATGCCCATCTATAACTACCAATGTAAGTCCTGTAAGTCCGAATTCGAGAAGATGAAACCGATGTCTGATCGAGCTTGGTCTGATCCTTGTCCCTCTTGCGGAGAGATGGACTGTGTTGAGATCATCATCAAGTCTCCGCGAATCGTCACTGGAGTCGGAAATCTTCATTCAAAAATCGATTCTGACTTTCGCGACAACCTCAACCGAATGAAGAAGTTCTGGAAAAACTCGACCATTCACACGTAAATCTCATCATTCATTTGTTAATTAACACGACGACAACAATGGCTCCCTCATCTCGTAGAAAAGAATATTCATCATCTCAACAATATGATCGGATTGATCGGAAGATCAATCGACTTCGGCACAATGAACATCGGAATAGACAGCACGAAGAAGACGAATTGCTTCTGACAAATAAGACCAAGAACATCAAACCAAAAGATATAGATCTATTTCTAGATGAATAAAATGTGATGATTATTCGTAATGAATCTTTTAGCTGGTCAGACGAGAGAGAATTAAATTTTCCTCGTCTGAAACAAGTAAACGATGAAATCGAGGGTAGATACTATCTGATTCCCACAGAAAACGAAAAAGACGAATACGAGAAGATCAAGCTTTTTTCTGTTACGACTGTGCTTGGAGACGACCCACAGAAAAAGCGAGCGATTTACGAATGGAGAAAGCGTGTCGGAGAGCAAGAAGCAAACAGGATTTCTAAATTTGCGACAGGACGTGGAACTGGAGTTCATACTCTTCTAGAAAAATATCTTCGTGGAAATGAACTCGATTCAGAACAGATCTTACCTCATCTAAAAGAGATGTTCTATTCCGCTTTAGATTCTCTGAAGAATATAACTCATATTCATTGTTTGGAACAAAGAATGTTTTCTAGAAATCTTGGAATTGCTGGAACTGTGGATGGAATTGTCGACTGGAATGGAGTCCCCTCAATCATGGATTTCAAGACGTCCAGAAGAATAAAGTCTAAAGATCATATTGAAGATTATTTTCTTCAGACTTGTGCATATGCAGCAATGTGGAAAGAATTGACTGATAAACAATTCGATCAGGTTGTAATTTTTATTATGGTCGAAGAAGAATCTGAGCCTCAAGTCTTTATAGAATCTGTAGAAAAATATACGCCATTTCTTCTAAAAAGAATTAAGGCATTTTATCGAAGACGAAATCTGGAGTTGCCGGCTATCTTTTCTCGTTGAGACGATCCTGTTACACTCTGTTACAAAAAAGTAGTGTACATCTGGTTTGTCCTGAGTTACTATAGCACCATCGACACGAAAACGGAGTCTCGCATCTCATGTCTCTTCAGACGATTTCTGCTCCCAAGAAAAAAGCCCCTCAGCGCATTCGAATGTCTCAGACCGAGATTTCGGAGAAGTTCTTCGGGCCAAAGCCGAACTACACCAAACTCGACTTCGAAGATCCCAAAGCTCGTCAGACGTCTCTGATCTATAGTCTGAAGTGGTATTCCAACTTCTTCGAAAACAAGAAGAGCGGAGCATACGTCACGACTTGGCTCAAGAAACAAAAGTATTTTTCGATTTCTGCTGAGGAAATTCGTCGAGCCATCAGCAATTTTGGTCTTTTTGCTCCCACGTACTATGCTCTGATGCGCATGGAAGAAACTGGCTGGAAGCTTTCAGAAAAGGAGATCACTCAGATCCGAGATCATCTGATCGGAATCGGAAATGCCAAGTTTGTTCCAGATGAAATCGCAGAAGACTCGAGTGCACAAGCTCAGCCGGCTCAGCCGACTGCAAACAAGACTCCGGTCAAGACGCTTCTGATCGAGAAGCTCAACTCTACGGTCTTGTCCGAACTCGAAGGAATGTACGACGTCTGGCTCTTTGCCAAGAATCCGACGGAACGAAAGGAGACCTATGATCTCAATGAGGCCATCCTCAGGAACGAGATCAAGGGTTCTGTCGCGATGAATCTCATTCGAGATTGGATCAATCCGAAACTCGATGAACTTCTGGCAGTCAAGAACAAGACTGATTCGGAACTCGTCGAGGGATATTCCACTCTGAAGAGGATCAATCTCACCAACACCATCACAAAGCTTCAAGAGTTGCTTTCTAGCATCGACGTCGTCAAGACTAACACTCGAAATCTGGCTGCAGCGAATCGAAAGCCTCGAGCCAAAAAGGAAATCACATCTCAGAAACAAGTCGCTCTGCTTAAGTACAAGCCTCAGGACACTGAACTCGGAATCACGTCTGTCGCGCCAGAATCCATCATCGGAGCCAAGACGGTTTTCCTCTTCAACACCAGATACAATACCCTCATGGTTCTGAATTCTTCCGAAGACGAAGGATTCACTGTCAAGGGAACCACCATCATCGGAGTCAATGAAACTCTCTCGTTCAACCAGAAGCTTCGAAAACCCCATGAAACCATTCAGTTCATCCTCTCGACTTCGAGTCGAATCAAGATCGATAATCATCTCAAGACCCTCACGACAAAGCCATCTGGTTCCAATGGTCGAGTCAATGAAAACGTCGTAATCCTCAAGACACTCAAATAGAATATGAACACATCAGAAGAAATTCGTCAACTCATCGAAGACAAGATTATTACTCGAGAGCAATTCTCAGACAAGGTTGAGAAAATGTACGTGATGCAGGATGGAAACATATCATTCATGGAGATCGTGATCTACACTGCAGAATACTTTCAAATTGATCTTGATGACATTTCCAAGTATATTACCAAGAGACTTCGAGATCGAATCGAATCAGAAGCGATCGCGGAAAATATGCTTCATGTCTCTGCTCGAGAAAAGAACAATACCCTGAACGTCTTTTTTGCTGCAGCATGATAAACCAATGTGGATCCATTCCTCACATTCAGCAATTTTCAGTCAATTCGACTTCATTTCACCAACAAAAACTATGATGCTGTTACATACAACTTCAGAGTAAATTCTGCCAGAAGAGAATCATTCGAGAAAAGAAACGATCGAGCCTTCTTCTTTCGGACAGCAAAGAGGTTCAAGAAAGAAGAAGATCTTCGAGACTTCTTCGTCTCAAATGTGGTCTATAGGAATCTTCTGACCGGATCTTTCTGGATTGGAGACTTTCAGGATGAAGTGGCAGAGAAAACCTACGCTCGGTTCATTCGGCTCACAGAGGGGTTTACATACACATTCCAGAATGATATAATCACCCTCAGAGACAAGATGCTCTGTCTGAACTCCAGAAATCCAGACGTCTTGATAAATACTATCGAAGACGGAACGAGTTTTCCTCCGATCATGAATGAATTGATGTATGGAAGAATTGAGATCGAGAGTCTTCTGATCATGAATCGAGTCATGGGATTTCTAAAGAGTCTGAATCGAAAAATCACCAACGACCTAGGAGAAAATATAGTATGGTTTAATCTATACAACAAGCTAATAAAGTACGATCGGCTAATGAAGCCATTATTAGACAACGACAAAGCAAAAACAATCATCCTAAACACATTCAAAAGAGAAATAAACACATGAATTTTGAAGAACTGCTAAAGAAGCAAAAGCAAAACGATTTCGACTCCATTCGCTCTGCTGCCAACATCGAGAAGGAGAATCCCTATGGCGGAGGTGGTGGTCCAGACGATCGATTCTGGAAGCCTTCAGTCGACAAGGCTGGAAACGGAAGCGCGATCATTCGGTTTCTTCCTGCTCCTGATTCTGAAATTCCCTGGAACAAGTTCTATTCCCATGGCTTCAAGGGGGACTCTGGACGTTGGATGATTGAAAACTGTCTGACGAGTATTAAGAAAGACTGTCCCGTATGTTCCGCAAATTCACGTCTTTGGTCTAGTGGTCTTGACTCTGACAAGGACATCGCCCGTTCTCGGAAGCGTCGGCTTCACTATGTGGCAAACATCTTGGTTCTCAAGGATCCAGAGAATACTGAAAACAATAACAAGGGTTTCTTATACAATTTCGGACCCAAGATCTTCGAGAAGATTCTAGAGAAGCTTCAGCCGACATTCGAAGACGAGAAGCCAGTGGATCCCTTTAATCTTCTGAGGGGCGTCAATTTCGCTCTGAAGATCAAGCAGATCGGTGGTTACTGGAACTATGACTCTTCTCGATTCGGAGACGAGGTTGGTGCTCTCTATAATGGTGATGAAGACAAGCTCAAGACGGTCTTCGAATCGCTCTATCCAGTACTGGAATTCACTGATCCTAAGAACTACTTATCTTATGAAGATCTGGAATCCAAGATGAACGAAGTCCTTCTGGGTTCATCTTCTGGAAAGACGAACAACTATCGGACCGAAGAGTCTTCTTTCAGCAAGAAGTCTTCTTTTGAACCCGCTCGTCAACCCGCAGTTTCTTCTGACGAGTCTGAAGAGGAAGATGACGACATGGCATATTTCCGAAAGCTGGCACAGTCGATGTGATGATGTCGTAACAAAATGATACAGAATGCCGGTGTACAAAGCCGGCATTCTGGGTTATAATTAGTTTCACCGGTGGAAAACAGAGACTTTATCATGAAAACTTCAGACCTCTTGAAGCAAGTCGTCAAGATCAATTCGGTCATTTTTTCTGAAGATGTGATTCGTAGACTGGAAGAACACTATGATGCCAAGTTCGTCTGTGATTCTGAGATTCAAGACGTCCCCATGGCGATCTTCTATACAAAGACTGCTCATCCAGATTCTGGTTCCCACTACTTCGGTATCTACTTTCGTGATTCTACTTCCAATCAACTCATGATCACAAATGGACAGCCCGCAGCAGATGCGAGCCTCGTCGGAGTCATCTCGGATGAAGGCGAGATCATCTATTCACACTATCGGCATCATTTCTGTGAATCAAAAGATGGTTCGGTGTTCGTTGATGGAGGAACTTCTTATCTGAGAACCAACGCGAAGCCCAGTCGAGTCGTGAACCTGAGGATCGTCGATGATAAACTTGTCTGTGACTCTGTTGATTAGACCAATCTTGGTCTTTTTTCTGAATATGGCCGGAATGATCGGAGCATACGTCATCCTGGTCGGATTCAGAAATGAATGGTCTTTCGATTCATTCATGATCGTACTGTCGGGGCTATTTACATGTTGGCAGGCGTTCTTAAATCTTGAACACATTCGTCATGACAAAACAGAAAACACATCACTATAAAATAACATCCAAAAACAACAAGGAGACTGCAATTGCGTCAGACACCCAGCTTTAGGTCACAGTTCGTAACCAAGAGAACCTACAATCGTCCTCTAGATGAAGACGGAACGATCTTTGAAACATTTGAACAGACAATCGATCGGGTTATTCGACATCAGAAGTGGCTTTGGGAGACTGCCAAGGGAAAGCTGATAGGAGAAGACTTTGATGAATTGAACGAAGCCGAGTTGGCTGAACTGGAAGAACTTCGGCAACTCATGCTCAACTATGAAGCAATGGTCTCTGGAAGAACCCTCTGGCTTGGTGGAACAGACGTCTCCAAGCGATTTCATGCCACTCAGTTCAACTGTTCATTCTCTCAGATCCGAACAGTTCATGATCTCGTCGATGCGTTCCACAATCTTCTGCTCGGAGTCGGAGTCGGATTTGAGCCCATCACTGGAATCCTGAATGGCTTCGCGAAGCCGGTGGAAGTAGAGATCATTCGATCCACTCGAACTGGACGTGGGGATGACAACAACAAAGAGCGCCACTATCGTCGAGGAGACAAGCGAGTCTGGCAGATGATCGTTGGTGATTCTGGTGTCGCTTGGGCAAAGGCCGCCGGAAAGCTCATCTCGATGAAGAAGCCAGTCGACATCGTGATCCTGGATTTCTCAGAGATTCGACCTGGAGGCAAGCCACTCAAGGGATTCGGCTGGATTTCTTCTGGAGACGAACAGATCTCTTTGGCTTTTTCTGAAATCGCGAAGATCTTGAATCGTCGAGCCGGAGAGCTTCTGACTCGAATGGACATCCTCGACATCATGAATTGGCTTGGAACTTCTCTGTCTTCACGACGTTCTGCAGAGATCGCTCTGATCCCTGCGGATGATCCAGAGGCAGAAGAATTCGCTGTCGCCAAGAAGGACTACTGGAAGTCTGGAAATCCTCAGAGGTCTCAGTCGAACAATAGCCTGATCTTCTATCATAAGCCGACCAAGCGAGAACTTCGAGGAATCTTTAGTCAGATGCTCGATGCGGGTGGATCTGAACCGGGATTCATCAATGGTGCTGCTGCTCGAAAGAGGGCTCCTTGGTTTCGCGGCCTCAATCCATGCGCAGAAGTCCTTTTAGGTGAAAAGAGTTATTGTAATCTTGTCACAGTTAATCTAAATAGATTTAATGGTCGCGAAGAAGATCTTCATCGGGCGTTCTGGATCATGGGTCGGGCAAACTATCGCCAAACTTGTGTAGATTTTAGAGATCCGATTCTTCAGAATACATGGCATGAACTCAATCAATTCTTGCGATTGACTGGACTTAGCTGTGCTGGAATTACTACGTGGGAACATCATAAGTCACCAAAGCACATTGCAGAACTTCGTCGAATTGCTCGAGAAGCAGTGGATTCGATGGCAATCGAATTGAATTTGCCGAAGTCTAAAGCAGTCTGTCTTATAAAACCCGACGGTACGCTGGGAAAAATTTTAGATACAACTGAAGGAATTCATAAGCCTCTTTCAAAGTACATCATCAACAACATCATCGTTTCTAATGCTAGTCCTCTTCGTCAAGTTGCAATCGATGCCGGATATCGTTATTTCACCCATCCATTCGACACGACTTCTACCGTCATTTCTTTGCCTATCGCATTTGAAACGGTTGAGTTTGATACAGTGGAAGTGCATGGCAAGATGATGGAAGTAAATCTGGAAAGTGCTGTAAGTCAATTGAACCGATATAAGATGTGGATGGATAACTATGCAGATCATAATGTAAGTATTACGATTTCATATTCACCAGATGAGGTAGAGCAGATTGTTGACTGGTTGCATTCGAATTGGGATCATTTCGTCGGAGTTTCATTCTTCTTGCGTGCAGATCCCACCAAGACAGCTGAAGATCTTGGATATCCTTACCTCCCGCAGCAACCGATTACTAAAGAAGAATATGAAGAGTACGTAGCTCAATTGAAACCAGTTGATCTAGACAACGTGTTTGTAAATTCTCTAGATCCTCTAGAAAACGATTGTGCTGGTGGTGTGTGTCCTGTTCGTTAATAGAAGAGAAATTAACATAATATGAACCCAACTTTCAAGATTGAAACTTATATTCCGGTAAAGTTCAAGAAACTTCATCCAGATGCCCAAGTTCCAGTATATGCAACTCCAGGATCTGCTTGTTTTGACATTTTTTCTGTAGAATGCAAATGGATCAGAGGCGGATATTCAGAAATTTTTGAAACCGGGATCGCATTTGAGATCCCAGAAAACCATGTATTAATGGTATTTAGCCGGAGCGGACATGGTTTTAAAAATGATATTAGACTCGGCAACTCTGTGGGGATTTTGGACCACGATTATCGTGGGGAATTAAAGGTCAAATTGCGTTCAGATGGAGACAAAGACGTGTTTGTAGACATTGGAGACAGAATTGCACAGGGAATGGTAATTCCTTATCCAAAGGTATACTTCGAAGAGGTGAAAGAGTTATCTGAGACTGATCGTGGAGCCGGTGGTTTCGGATCAACTGGAAAGTAAAATAAACGACTGGAGAGAATGAAATGAACGAAAAGAGAAAGCCTAAGAATCCCATCAGTAAAGTCCGTACTGGGACTGGAGATTCCGGAATTACATATTTTCGTGGAATGGAACTTCGCAAGGATGACGCTCTGATCGAGTTCGTCGGGACTCTGGATGAAGCCTGCGCTGCTCTGGCTCTCTGTGACATTGGATTCGACATTGCTTCTTCTGGAAAGGAGGCAGAACTTCAGAGGAAGATTCGACGGGTCTTTGAAGACGTCATCAAGATGTTCTTCGTCGTCGGTGCTCTGGTTCATTCACCAAAAGAACGAAATGGTTATATGATCGAAGTCGAGGAGCTTCAACTCCGGATGGAAGACATCATGAATGAGATCATCGATGGTGAATATGTCGAACCTCTGGAAGGATTCATCATTCCCAATCCGGAGAATGCTGATCTTTTCTTTGCTCGGACTGTCGTTCGTCGACTCGAACGAACCGCGATTCGATCTAATGAAACGGACTTCATTCCCTATCTCAATACGCTTTCTGACTTCATCTTTACTATTTCTTGGTTCACTTCACGGTTTTTTGAATCTTGGACGGGGTTGAAGCAGTCATGAGTTCTTCATCTTACATTTCCAGCAAGGATGAAAATTATCGAGAAGATTGGAAGGATGAAGTTCAAGACATCCTCGAACGACATCGAGAAGAAGTAGAAACAGAGCAGAAATACCAAAAAGAATTGGAGCGTCAAAGACGAGAAAGAGCTATAAATAATCCAGGCAATCCAAAGATAATCTAATAGTAGGTCTAACAAGATGAAAGTAAGCCAGAAAGGAATTGACCTGATCAAGAAATATGAGAGTTTGAGACTTAAGGCATATCGAGATGTCGCTGGAGTCTTGACGATCGGTTATGGTTCTACAAAGGGCGTAAAACCTGGAATGATGATCACTGCCGAACGCGCAGAAGAACTTCTGGCACAAGACATCGCCGATCATGCTAGATTCGTTGATCTCTTTGTCACAGTTCCTTTGAATCAGAATCAATATGATGCTCTGGCTTCTTTCACCTTTAATCTTGGAGGAGGTGCTCTAAAAACTTCGACGTTGTTAAAGAAACTCAACAAAGGCGCCTATTCTGGTGCCGCGGAAGAATTCCTCAAGTGGACCAAGGCTGATGGGAAAGTTCAGCGTGGTCTTGTCCGTCGTCGTGAGGAAGAGCGCAAGCTTTTTCTTACTCCTGTCAATCCAGCGATGTAGAAATTTTTCTGCTTCGCGTCAAAAATTAGTTTACAAGCAAGGTCTCCTGATGTAGAATAGCTATCTTCTGATGGTGTTGATAAACTCTTTTATCACCATCAGGAGATCTTTCTTGTCTTGGAAAAATGCAGCAAAAACAAAAAAACAAAACAAAGAAAAACCTCACTCTTTTAATTTTACTCTTAGCTCTATTCAAATTCCCCATTTCATCGGTAGAAGCCTCTGATTTAAATTGTCTGGCAAAAAACGTTTTTCATGAAGCAAGAGGAGAAGGAAAACGCGGAATGCTGATGGTTGGCCATGTAGTCCTTAATAGAGTAAAATCAAAAAAGTTCTCAGATTCTGTCTGTAAAGTCATCTATCAAAAGAAACAATTCTCTTGGGTTAATAAGAAAAAGAAACATCATGTTGATACAAATTCAAAAGAATGGAAGATGGCTCTGGATGTAGCAAAACAGATTCTAGATAGAGACCACGATCCGACAAATGGCTCATTGTATTTCTATAGTTCCTCTATATTAAAGAAAAAACCATCCTGGGCAAAAAAGAAGACCGTTGTCACCAAAGTCGGAAATCATGTGTTTTTAAAGTAGAGTAGTAGAATCATGAAACAAGAAATTGATTTGCTTCCATGTCCATTCTGCGGGCACGATATGACCAGACAACTGAATCTATATCCAGAGGACACGATCTATCCAGTCACAAAAGACTATTCTGTCTGGAATCTTGTCTGCAGTGCTCTTGATGGAGGCTGCGATGCAGAGATGCTCGGGAGAAGTCCAGAAGAATGTTTTGAAAAATGGAACAGGAGGACAATGAAATGAGAAAGGTCCCACAGATCCTTCCGATTGCAGAAGAACAGAGGAATCGAATCTGGAATATCCGGAATCCTTTTCAGGGAGACTATAAGAAAGTTCTCTGCGTCTGTTCGGCCGGATTGCTTCGAAGCCCGACTGCGGCTGTCGTCTTGGCAAAGAAGTACAACTTCAATACACGACCTGTAGGACTCGACATGGGTCATGCTTTGATTCCAGTCGATCAGGTTCTTTTAGAATGGGCGGACGAAACCGTCTGTATGGAGGATTCTCAAGAAGATCTTCTGAGGACGTATGGAGCCAAGAATATCTTGAATCTAGAAATTCCTGATAGATTCGGTTATATGGATTCAGAATTGGTTCAATTAATCGAAGAGCGATATCCGATCGTGTTCAGAGACTATTATGGGATAGAATTAGAAATAGAAAAAGAGTCATGAAGAATCAAGAAACCGATGTCAAATTCTATATGATTCGTTATTTTGATTATCTTTGTGAATTTCAAGAATATTTCTGTGATGCTCAAGATGTAGACGAGGCAATTACAAGATTCAAAGAAGATTGTATGCCTCAGGATCCTCCGAATAAATTTACTGTCTATGAAATGGTACACGAACAATGAAATCTTATATTGTTTGGTATTTTGATCGTTTGAATGCTTATACTCATTGTTATGTAAAAGCAGACTCTTTAGAAGAAGCAATTAAGATCTTCGAAAAAACCTTTGATGTGGATGAAGAAAACAATATCCCAAAACATTACAAAGTCTATGAATTGGTATTTTCAAGCGAATTGGTGTTTTCCAAATGAATTATGAACAAGCTGGAGTCAACGTTGAATTGGCGAGCAATCTTCTTGCTTCAGCAAAGCAAGATATCGCTTTCACAAAATTCTTTTGCAACAAATCTAATAATGGATCCATAATGGATTTGAATGATTATTGTTCATGTATTTCTCTGGATGCACTTCATTATGAAAATCCAATCCTGACGTTCTCTACCGACGGAGTAGGGTCCAAGCTAATTTTGGCAGACAAACATCCAACAGTGAATTCTGACGTAACTCAAGATTTATTCGCGATGGTCTTCAATGACGTCGTTTGTTCTGGATCTCGTCCTCTGTACTTTTTGGATTATTATGCAACGCATTCTTTGCATGAAAAGACTCTTGATAATTCTGGGGAGATCCGATTCTCTCGCATCTTAAAGGATCTGACCAAACTCTGTTCTGAATACAGCGTGGGAATCATCGGAGGAGAGACTGCAGAAATCCCAATGATCTATTCTTCTGGACGATATGATCTTGCTGGATTCGGAGTTGGAATCGTCGAGAAAAGAGATCTGATCACGAAGTCTAGAGTCCGATCTGGAGACGTGATCATTGGAATTGAATCTTCTGGACCACATTCTAATGGATATACTCTGATCAATAGTATTGAAAATGAATTGTCACATGAATCAATAAAGACTTGCCTGACTCCCACAAGAATTTACGTAAAGCCAATTCTAGAATTAATGAACAATATCGATATTCATGGAATTGCGCATATTACTGGAGGAGGAATTACAGAAAATCTTCCACGAGTAATTCGAGATGATCTGAATGGAGTCGTAGATCTTAATTCTTGGAAAAGGC
>ERZ1645187.2240-NODE-2240-length-17251-cov-9.918469_pt1 | contig 17251 bp, 8 predicted proteins | sample MGYA00575352_ERZ1645187 | MGnify/ENA primary metagenome ERZ1645187 (study PRJEB40837, sample SAMN11349314) | freshwater sediment metagenome | isolation source: river sediment | host: Sediment | place: India: Wazaribad , New Delhi | collected 2017-02-21 ... | reverse complement strand
CCCCCGATCCGCAAGCCGTCCGCGCCGAGTTCCTCGCCCGGCTGCCCAAAGTGCGCGGCATCCTGCGCCTGGGGCTCGTCCTCGCCGCGATCGTCGCCTGCGCCACCGCCGTCTCCTGGACGGTCGCTTTCGTCGCCCTGCGGCCGCTGTGCGAGGCCCATGCCGAGAAGCGACACCTCGTCTACGACGGGATGAAGCCGTCGTTCTTCACGCGCGGCAATCGGGTCGCCCCCTGCCGCTTCCGCGCGCCCTCGATCGGCGCCCTTCCCACCGGTACCCCCTCGGAGGTCGTACGCTGGCGCTCCCTCGAGGGGGCGACCTTCCTGCTCCGGATCGCGGTGCGACCCGATCTGATGAGCTACATCCTCGGTGGACTCTGTCTCGCCGGATGGCTGTTTCTCACCCCGGCCGGCCGGGCGCTGCGGCGGAAACGCTGAGGGTGACCGTGCTCCCCCGGCGATGGGCCGATCCTCGTCGGCAGTCTCGCCTGGGCGCTCTACATCATCGGCTGCCGTCGCCGGGTCCACGACTCGAGCCCGCTCGAGACCTCCGCCTGGACCATGCTCGCCGGCGCCTTCGCGCTGATCGCCGCCGCCGCCGTGCAGGAGACGCCGATCGAGTCGGCCATTCCTCACATCCGCCCATCGACCGGACCACCGGGCAGAGCAGTCTGCCTCGTTGCAGGGGAGCGCCCCCTACGATGAGTGCCACTGTGCGCGATTGTTCCGCGTTCACGGCATCGGACACTCACCGATCCGACACGATCGACCGGCGTCAGCGCGTTCCGAGGCTCACCGTGACCTCAGCCGTCTCGGCCGTGATCTCGACCACGCCTGCCCGCGTCACCCGACCGTTCTCATCGATGGTCGCGACTTCATAGGCGCCGGGAGCCATCGTCACCTCCGCCTTGCCTGCGGCCAACGTCACTCGGTGCTCGACTTGAGCCGGTCGGTTCGACAACACGACCGTCCCGCCGACCCTGCCGCCGCCTGCGAGCCCGTCGATCACCGTCAACGCCACGGCCACCTTCGGCCCTGCCACCACCGGCGTCTTGAGACCGTCCCCTTGATCGGCGAGGTCGCCGAGTCGGGTCGCGACCACGGTCGCCGCCTCCAATGCCTGACGATCGTTCGTCACTTCCACGATCGGCGCATGCGTACATTCACCGAGCGCTTTGACCGCATCCATCGACATCTTGGCCGAACGCGTGACGATGATCGAATCGAAATAGACACGATTGGCCGGCATCCGATTTGCGTTGGCCACCGCCATGACCTCGCAGGCGTGCTCATGTGTACCGTCTTCACAGGTCTCTTCCAAATCGGTGACGACGACGATCGAACCGCCGGCAGGACCGAGCAGATCGATCGCTTCCCTCACCGCCAGTCCCAACGGCGTATAGCCGCGAGCCTTCGCTGCCGTGATGGCTTCGGTGGCGGCCGCTACCGTCGCGGCGTTCATCGGTCGTCGTGCGACCTTGATCGCCACGTCCCGACACCCTGCCGTCTTGGATCCCGGCTGATCGGAATCGAAATTGGCCCCGATCACGATCAGCGCACCTTCGATGTCGGATCGCCCTTGCTGCTGAGCGAACAATGATCGCGCGAAGGTCTTTGCGACCGACGTCTTCGAGGGGGGCGAGGTGGGTTCCGCCGTCGCGCCGACCATGCTGCCGGAGCTGTCGAACACCATGACGAAATTGCCGTGGAGACGCATGTCGCGCCCCTCCGCGGAGGCCCCGCCGACCACGGCCACGACCGCGAGGACGCCACTGGCGACGACAGACGACCATTTGGCGATCGCGCTCATTTCAATCGCACCCTTCCGAAGATCACGTCCCGCTCGCGACGGTCGCACGCATCCGGCACCGACACCCGGAAACGCCCGGCATCGCTCGGTTCGAGCGCCGTTCCCACGAGAGAAAAGGAAAACCCGAACCGACCTTTCGCATCGCACACGATCGCCGATCCCAGCCGCGCGACCAGCCAGTAGCTGCCTTGGTTGGGCCGCAACCGAACCGGTTGACTCAGATCGATCGTCCCTGCCGTCACGGTGACCGCCGCAGCGCCGACCGGCACCAGACGAACCGTCACCTCCCCGCCGACGTTGGAAAGACGGCCGTCGAGCGAATGGAATCCCACGGGCACCGCCGATCGAGCACGCGTCGCCACCGCCGCCACGCGCAGCTCGTTGCCCGACACCGGCGACACGATGGGATCGGGCGGCATCGGTGTCGGCGGAGGCATTGGTGTCGGCGGCACCGGCGGCGGAGGCACCGGCGTCGGTGGAACAGGCGTCGGAGGCACGGGCGTCGGAGGCACGGGCGTCGGAGGCACAGGCGTCGGAGGCACGGGCGTCGGAGGCACAGGCGTCGGAGGCACAGGCGTCGGATCGGGTCGCGGCTGCGGCGTCGGAACCGGCAAAACGCCCAGCTGCGCCGGTCCGTCGAGGAATGGGCCGACCTCCTGCTCGATCCGCGTCCTGCTCAGCGCATCGACCTTGTCCCGTGTATCGACTCCATCCCACGACAGGCAGGTATCGGCGCGCTGATCCGGCCGTTCGACGCCGACGGTCTTGACTTGGCAGGTCCCGGTCGCCGCAATCGACGGCGCCACCACACGATCGACTTCGAGGCACGTCAGACCGTCGCGATAGGCGATCCCACGTCCGTCGAGGGCCGTCTGCCCGAGCAGCACCTGTACTGCCGATCGTTCGCCCGTGGCACCGAAGCGCCGCCCGCCGGTGGCCACCAACGAGAGGGCCACTCGCAGATGCGGTCGCGGCGCCCCCACCTGCGTGGGACCGCCGACAGCCACCGCTGCCGCGATCCGTCCGTCGAAGGCGGTCGCGGCCTCGGTCGCGGCACCCCGCTCCATGCACCCCTCGGCGAAGACGTGGCTGGAGAGCGACTGCAACTCCCTCTTGTAGGGCCGCAGGAGTTCGTCGGCGACGACATGGACGACCAACAGCCGATCGCCCTCGCCGTCGGGATCCGTCGAGAGAACGGCACCCGCGCGACCATCGGCCGCGACGGCGACCGCCGCGGCGGCGCTCTCGAGATCGAGGCCGCGTTCGGACGACCGAGCGGCCTTGACGTCACGGCCGACCTGTCGAACCAGTTGCTCCCGCAGGTCCGCCGTCTTGTCGGAAAAATCGAACGTCGAAACGCGACCGCCGGGGCCGTCGTAGAAGCGGATGCGGCCGTTCTGCGCGCCGCTCGGCGAAACGAGCGCCTGCCAACGATGCATGACGTAGTTGACGAAGGCGGTCTCCCGCCCGCGGATCGCCCCGACGTCGACGAGATAGAGATGGAACACCCGCCGAGGATCGAGCGGCAGTTCGGCCGCCACGACCGACGCCGCAGTCGCCGCCACCACAGCCGCGCCGAGAAGCGCCGCCGTCGAACGTCGACCACACCGGCCGCGATCCGGTTCGACAGGGGGAGAGCGTCGGAGACTCACGAGCATTCCGCCAACACGAATTTCACGAACTTGGCCATATAGGCCGGATCGGTCGGACCGAGACCGGATCCGGACTCGGTCATGCGGCGGCGGAATTCCTCTGCTTTGCCTTCGTCCGACAGGCAGAACGACTTGTCGACCGTCTTCGGACTGCATGCGACGGAGGTTCGCACCCGCTGGCCGTTGGCCTTCAACCAGACCTCGGCCGCGTCGTGGCGCTGCCAACGCTTGACCGGCGCCGCAACGTCGAGCCCGCACCACTGCGCCGAGAACCCGCCGCCCGGCCGGCCGAACCCTTCGATCGGATCCGCCGCCCGTGCCAGATAGGACTGGATGAAGGTCGCCGTCGCCCGCGCCCTCGGCGCCTTGTCGTCGTCGAACCGATAGGCGGCGAGCACCGCCGGAACCGCCAGTGTCGGGATCGTCTGGTTCGGTGCGATCAATTGCGGATAGTGCTGACTGGTGAGCGCGACCTCTTCGTAGACCGTCGCTTCCGACCGTCCGCGCCGGTTCACCCCGGGGCAGCCCTTTTCGAGGGTCGCCACGGTGATCGGCAGAAGCGCCAGACGTTGTTCGGCAAAGGTGTTGGCGGTGCGATCACCGGCGAAGATCGGCGCCGGCGGACCGACGACGAAAGCCATCGCATCCACCCGCTGCTTGCTCAGCTGCTCGAACCCCTCTTCGGTCGCCGCGGCATCGAAGACCACGCCGAGACCGAGAAGATCGTTGAACACGCGCTGCACCGTGATCCGCGTTCCCGACCCGGGCGACCCGACGTTGATACGGCGACCGGCGAGATCGCAGACGTCGTGCGTCCCCTCGCGCACCACCACGTGCAGCAATTCGTTGTGCAGACGCCCGACATATCGGACGTTCTGGCCGAGCCAGGCGTACTGCTCCGCATCGGCGGCATAGGCGTCGAGCACGTCGCCCTGAACGATGGCCAGCGAAATGCCCGGTAGATTGCGCAGATCGTCGAGATTGTTGACCGATCCCGATCCCATCGTCGCCGAAATACGCAGCTTGCGCCCCGCCCGATCGTCGAGCAGACGCACCATGTCGCCGCCCAACCGCGCATAGACGCCCGTCGGCGCCCCCGTGACGATCCCGACGTGATTGGTGCGGATCTCCTCCGCCTCCACCCCGGTCTTGCGAATGGTCGGCAACCCGGTGGTCTGCGCCGTAACCGCACTCGCCCCGACACAGACGACCGCCGCGCAGGCACCCGCCACCCGCCCGCGCCACCGCCGCCCCGTCCTGCCTCGCTCTGCCCCCGCCACAACGCCCATGTCACCCACCACCGTCACTCGCCCCGCCGCCCCCCGAACGGATGCTGCAGCGCACCTGTTGCTCGAGAGACACAACCTATACAGCTATTAGACCAAAAGACACAACCTAGCCAATCAACCACTTCTCCGTGCCTTGGCATTTTTTTCAACCTTCGGCTAGAACGGTCCAGGCCATCTTCTGACGGTGGCAGAGATGGGAGTGCGAGTGATGACTGTTGAGGTTCCCGCGGCAGCAGACCGTGCAAATATGTCTCCGCAGAGAGCGAGACGCATGGTCGAAGCAATTTTCTTCGCCGCGCCGATCGTCGTCGGCCTTGTCGGCATCCTGCCGCAATATATTCAACAACATCGCGCCGGTCTGGCACTTTCCGTCGTGCTCTCCGACCCAAAAGATCAGGTTGTCGGGCGATCAATTGGTGAATATTTGCGCGGAATGGTATCATCTCCGGTAGCACCAACAATAAAGGTCGCGCATTATGAATCATTCGAACGACACTTAAGATTAAATCCTAAAGCAACTATTTTAGACAATATCATTTGGCACTTGCCAAATGCTGTATTCGCGATGCACGACGAATCGAAGATCGGGATGTTCAAGAGCGCCGTTCAGACACCGGCGACGGAATGCATCGATGCGCTTCTCGATTCATCTCACACGATTTCACGAACCGAATATCCATCCCCGGATTCGGTTCGTCGAATCGGCGACCTCGCCGTGACCCTGGAACTGATCGATGCGGTCGGCGCGAACTCTCAAGAAGCTGCAGAGCGTTCAAAATCGAATACCACGCAGGTCCTGAGCGCATGCAACTTGATTAGCGGAGGCATGCGCGATGTAATAAAAAAATATATTAAAAAAGAAACAGTAATGAAGCCAGAAAGCAAAGAGCTGGTAGATCTCGTGCGAGATCTTTCTTCGATTCGCACAAAACTTGAGCAATCGGATCAAGTCTCAGGAATTCCGTGCGCTCCACATGTCGCTCATCTCGCACGCGACGCCCGCTCAAAACTTGATGACGTCAAAAGCTCTTTCATTGAGTTGGAGAATAAGATCACGAAGCCAAACAATGGATTACCACTGGAATTGACAGGGGTTTCGCGCGACTTCGACAAAGCCAAAGGTCTCATTGATCAAATCGAGACTCACGTCGTCGGTATTCTTTCAACGAGAGCACCAACGTATGAAATCTCCAGCGGAAGCATGTTCATCGGCCTTGTCGTATGGCTGATTGTTGTCGGTGGAATCTACGCAAAATTCACCGATTTGTTTTCCAGAAAGACCGGCCGCCCCGCGGATACTCCGCCTTCGTCCCATGCGGGTTAGAGCAATCGGCAGGTGCTTCTCTCCGATTTTTCAGACGCAGTGACTGATCCCCGAGGAGGATTTCGACATGGATGATCGCGTCCAATACCGTCCGACTCTGGTCGTCGGCGTCGGTGGAACCGGGTGCGAGATTGCCGAAGGGGTGATCCGCGAGGCGCGGGCCAACGGGCTCGATCAGCGCGGCCGCCTCGCGGTGATGGGGTTCGACACCGACGTCAACGACATCCAGAGCAGAACCCAGATCGACCGCCGCTACATCGTCCAGACCAGCAGTCTCGACACGATCTACCAGATCCTCGAGAAGACGCCCGAGGCCGAGCAGACCTTCTGCATGCGCCGCGAGCAACTGCCGCACCGCCTCCTCAACATGAAACTGATCGAGGGCGCCGGACAAATCCGGATGCTCTCGCATCTCGCTCTGTGGGATCAGTTGAAGCGTCGACGCACCGAGATCGAGGCGGCGGTCGGCAATGTCTTCGCCGATCTCGCCCGGCACGACGGTCGCACCGAGTTCACCGGCGCGCTCAACATCATCGTCTGTGGATCTCTGGCCGGCGCCACCGGTTCCGGGTCCTTCGTCCAGATCGCCCTGCTGCTGCGACGCATCGCCGAGGATCGTGGACTGCGCGGCGTTCAGGTGCGCGGTGTCTTCGTACTGCCGGACGTCTTCGTTCGCGGTGCCTCGCTCGGAACCCAGCAGATCGACAACGTGCTCGCCAACGGCTACGCGTCGCTGCGCGAGCTGTCGGCCGTCTTCGCCCGCGCCGAGGGCGCCGAAGGCGCAACCGACTTCGTCTATGAATTCGCCCCCGGGCTCGCGTTGAAGACCGGCGAGACGCCGTTCGAAGCGGTGACCCTGATCGACTACGAGAACGTCGCCGGCGGCAATCTCGGCTCCAACCTCGCCCACTACAAGCAACTGGCGACGCGAGCCGTCTATCTGCAGACCTTCACCTCGGTCGGCAAGGAGACGCTGTCGCGCACCATCAACGATGCCCTCGCCGGCGTCGCCGCTGCCGCCCGCTCCTCGACCAACGTCTTCGGTGCCATCGGTATCGCCGCCGTGCGCTATCCGGCGCCTCACATGGCCGACTATCTGTCCCATCGCTTTGCCCAGGAGGTCGTGGCCGGCGACTGGCTCCGGTTGGACCGGATCTACCGAGGCGAAGTGCGCCGCTACGAAGAACTCAAGGCGGCCGGCAACATGGCGGTCCGCCCTCCCGACATCGCCGCGACCTTCCTCGATTCCATCGATCAGTTCGCCCGCCGCGACCGTCTCGCCTTCTTCATGGAGATCGCCGAGCGGCTCGACCCCGTCGTCGTCGATCCGGAAACCAAGGAAGAACGGCGGCTCCCGCTCGAGCAACAGTTTCTCGACGCCTTCCTTCAGGAGATCTCCGAGACCTTCTGGTCGAACTCCCGTCTCGTCGAGTTGCGCACCCGCGGTGCGATCGACCCGACCGCGTTTCGCATGCGCGAAAGGATCGAATCGATCGCCCGGATGTCGGAAAATCTGCTGGACGCGGATTTCGGCGCCTTGGAGACGGCCATCTCCGAGCAGCCCGATCGCATCTTCAACAACACGATCACCGTCGAAGACGAACGCGCCGTCGCCGAACTGCAACCGCATCATCTGCGCTGGTACGTCGAGCGCGGCGGCCCCCATCCCGTTCAGGTTCGCGCCTTCCTCTATCGGACCCTGCGGCGCGCACGCGCCCTGCGCGACGCGATCGACGTCGCTGCCCTGCGCAACGCTGTGATCGCCGTCGGCAACGTCTTCCAGCGCGATCGCTTTTTCGACGGCAAGATCGAGGACCGCCGACGGTCCAATCCACTGGTGCTCGAGCGAGCCCGTGAGGCCGCCCGTCCGAGCATCGTCGGTCGCATCACCGGCTCGACCAACCGCTTCGTCGACGACTTCGTCCGCTATTACGACGACACCGTCCAGCGCATGCGCGCCTATGGCGAAGGCGCTCTACGCCGCAAGATCCTCGACGCGCTGGTCGCCGAGCTCGAAGCCCTCGTCGCCACCTACGAGGGTCTGTTCGCCGAAGTCGGCCGTTCGTTGGCCGCCATCGAGGACGAAGTGAAGCGCCTCGGCGCACGCCATGCCGACGGCGCCTCCTTCGACGGCAACGTCTATGTCTATGCCGACGCCCGCTCGAAGGAAGCCGCCTGGAGCGAGCTTTCGTCGCGCACCGTTGCGCTGCGTCAGAGTGCCGGGGTCAACACAGCCCTCAACGGTGCCGTCTACACGCTCCATCGAGACGCCCGCAAAACCCGTCGCACCGCCGACTACGGCGCCCTGCGCGGCCTCTTCGACCGCGAAGTCGTCGAAAACTTCGCCCGCCGCGCGGTCGAAACCGACCATCGCTCGGTCTGGGATCTGTCGATCGTCGAAGCAGCTCGCCGAGAGGCCGATATCGACGGCTCCGACTGGAAGGCCCGCCTGCGTTCCGGGGTCGATCTGGTCAAGGCACAGGCAGAGCCCTTCGTGCGCCTCCAGGACCCGGGTGATGGGCAGGCGATGGTGTTCTGGGCGATGCCGCCGTCGGTTCGAGAGGAATACGGCGACGGCGGCGAGTTCGATCGGCTCTTCACCTTCCAGCAGGGCGAGCGGCCACTGCTGGCACCCGACTTTTCTGCTCGGGAGTTGTTGTGCGTCAACAGCCGCGTCAACCTCGAACTCGTCCATCTGGCCAAGCTCGACCCCGGCTCGAACCGCGGCAACATCAACGAGCCGACCCGCGGCCGCTACCAGCGGGCCTATTCCGACCGGATTGCCAAACTGCTCGACGAAGAGACCGCCAACGCCACCATCGCCGGCGGGACGCGCGTGACGTCGGTCTTGACGCCGCACATCCACCGCGATTGGCATCGCGGCTCGACCATGCCGGAAATCTTCCCCGAGATGCGGCAACGCATTGCCATGGAACTGCGACGCGCCGCTCTCGTCGCCTTCGGTCTGGGGCTGGTCCAGAAAGAGACCGATTACGGCCGCGCCATGACCTATTATTCGACGGTCGGTCGTCTCGGCAGCCAGAGCCTCCGCATGCCGTTGATCGCCAGCCACGACGACTGGGCGATCTACAACACCTTCGCCAACCGTGCCGATCTGGCCCGGGTGACGAGCGGCGTGTGGGCGGCCGAGCGAGCCGCTCTGCCGCACAACGGCCGCTTCGACGAGAACCATACGGTGATCGCCGTCGCCGGCACTGCCGCCGTTCTACGAATCCTCGCGATCGCCGCCCCTCAGGACATCGACGTCAAGCGGCGCGAACGGGTCGCCCGCGAGCTCTTCGAAGGCAGGCAGGTTCTGTTGTGGGAACTCGCCGAAGTGCTGCTGCCGCACCTCGGCCCCGACGGTCGCCTCGACATTCTCACCCGCTTCGCCAAACACGCCGACGACGAGGCCTTCCAGGCGTTCTCCCGCCTCGAAGGCATCCCCAAGCCGACCATCGATCGCCTCGTCGGCATTCACGACGCCGGCTCCCGACAAGGGCTGGCACTGGCCGCGGGAGGAATGCCGTGACCGGATCGATTCCGTCGCGGCGGATCGTGGTCGTCAATCTCGATCGGACGTGGAATTTCGTCGCCCTCGTCCGCCGCGGGGCGCTCGACACCTTCGCCGACCGAGACGAGACCATCGAAATTCACTTCCGTACCCTCGGCCACGATGGCTCGCTGAACGCCGATGGGCGCCTGAAGGTATGGGGTGCAGAACGCCCCCTTTCCTATGGCGAAGACATCGACAGTCTGACCGACGATCTGATCGAAGACGTCGACGATCTCGTTGCCACTCGCATCGCCGATCTCGCCTTCGTCGTCGTTCTACCCGATCCGGATACCCCCGGCACTTCGGGCGACGCGACCGCCCGACCCCGGTTCCTCGAACGACTGGAGGATGAGATCCACCTGCGCGAGTCGATGCTCGAGCGACCTCCGCGACGCTGGATCTGCGTTCGCGACGTCACGGGAAGCCGCTCGAGCCCCGGCTTCGACCGTCTGATCGATGCACTGACCACCGACGCCACTCTGTCCGCTCGTCAATTGTCGGATCGCGTGTTCCGGCTGCGGGCCCCGCGCGTCGGCGATCCCGATCTGGAGATCGACAAGCGCCATTTCCTCGCATTGCGGGTCGTCGCGGCAGTTGCTCGAGACACCTTCGCAGCCGTCGCGACCGCTGGCCGGACGACCGATACGGCCGACGACAAGTCCACACGCTCTTCGCCGATCGGCGAACTGCTCCGCAACGAGACCGTGTTCGAAATCCTTCTGCCGGGGACACCGGTCCCGACCACGAGTGCCGCCGTAGCCCTGTTGCTGGAAGGCCAGCGCCGGGCCGCGGCTGCGGCCACACCCGGTCATCGGGTCCAGATCGAAGGGGACGATGCGACCACACGCCGGGTCAGAGAAGTCCTCGCCACCATCGAGACGTCTCTGACCGTCCCGGGTCAGGAAACGTCGCCCGCTTCCGCCGATCGCGCAGCCCTCGACGAGGAGACCACCGCGCTCGCCGAACTCGTGAGCTCCTGGTGGACGGCCGAAGGCGAGAAGGCGGTCACGACCCACGGCGAAGCGGTTCTCGCCACGATGCGCACCTATGTCGAGCGTCGGGTCGATCAATTCGCGGCATATCGCACCGACCTCGAAAGCCGGATCGCAACCGAGGTCGACGCGCAGATCCGCACCGCCATTCGCGCGATCCCCATCGTCGGCGGCGGCCTGACCGGTGCTTCGGCGGCGCAATTGGATCGCATCCTGAGGGAGGTCCGCGGCGTCCGAGAGGCTGCGGAATCCAGAGCGGAGACCGCCCGCGCCGCCTTCATGGGAGCTCTGTTGCCGCTCGACCGTACGCGCGCCAGGCGCGACGACGCGCTGGCTCCCAAGCTCGCCCTCGACCGGATCGATGCCTACGGCGAGGCCGTGGCCGCGCATGCGGCGCTGCGCACGCTCTATCGGCGCCTCGTACCGAGGGCCTATTGGTGGGCCCTGAGCGCTCTGACGCTGGCCGCTCTGGTCACGGTGGTGGCGCATGCCTACGGCAAGAGCGTCGCCCACGCGACCACCTTCTGGGCCGCCCTCGGCGACCACTCGCTCGCCGTCGGCGCTGCCGTATTCATCACTTCTCTCGTGTCTCTGGTCGGGTTCACCGTGTCCGCCAAAGGCCGCCGTCGGGATATGAAAGCGGCGATCGACGGAATTCGGGAGCGCCACGCCGGCCTGTGGTCTCGTGTGACCGCACTCACCGACGCCGCGTTCCATTACGTGGCGATTTCCCGCCATCTCCTCTACTACCGCCTGCTCGAAGAGGAACTCGAGCGCCGTCGCCGCGACGAAGACGCCTCCGCTCTGGCCATCGCCTTCGAGGACATCGCCCACCACGGTGAGGTCCCTCCCGTCGTGCCTCCCGAGCGCGCCGCCGCCCATTCCCAGGAGATGACGGCCGCCCTTGCGACCCTGCCGCCGGTGCGCTGGATCCGCCGGATGCTCGAACTGCCGTCGACCTTCGCCACGGCCTGCCCTGGACCGAAGCCGATGCGTTTCGTAGTCACGCCCGGAACGGGATCTGCAACGGCCGCCATCGGAGCCTCCGGCACCTTCCAGGCCGCAGCGACGGTCTTCCAACGAGAACAGACCATCGAAATCTCCGTCGTTCCGATCCCGCGCGATCCGATCCGCGACGGCGGAACCGGCGCACAGGAAGGAGCATCGTGAGATGACGACGACCCCGCCCCGCGCCGGCGATCCCGAAGCCGCGCGTTTCACACGGCGCGGCATCTCTCTGATCGTCGTCCTCGTGTCGGCGGTCGGCTGCGCCGTAGGCGCCTGGCTGACTCTGCTGCTCGCCGAGCACAAGGAGAAAATGGATCTCGGCGAACTGTTGACCGCCGTCGGCGCCAAGGCCGTCCCCCCGATCCTCAAGAGTGGCCTGATCGAGCTCGGGGCCTGGACGAAGGCTGTCATCAACCTCCTGCTCGACTTCGGCTTCTCGATCTCGGCAGCCGAAATCACCATCAGGATTGCCACATGGCTCTCGTCTCTCCTTATTTTGGGAGCGATGTGGGCGCTGGCCCAGCTTCTGACGAAAGTCGTGGGCTCGTCCGATGCCGCACCGCGCGATGCGAGCGAGATCGTGTCCCCTCGTGAACCGAACGGCGGCGCACGCCTGGGTGGTCAGGCCGTCTTCGCCATGACATCGCTCCTCGTGGCGATGCTGGCGTTCGTGCCCGAAATCATGGACGAGATCGCAGGGTCGGAACACTGGAGCTTCGACAGCGTCGGCTTCGTCGGCGCCGGTCTGGTCTACTCCGGCACGGCGATCGCGATCGACGCACAGGTCTTCGACCTGAAACTGTTGAAAGCACTGCTCGAATGGCTGCTCGCCTTCTTCGACCGTTGGCTGAACAGACGAATCCCGAAACCCGAACCCATTCTCGCGGCGCCCGATCCGGCAACTTTCCTGGACGACGTCGTGACCAAATTGGGCGACGTCGTTCGCGCTCGCCCCACCATCGTCTGCCAGGCTCGTCATACCACTGCCGATCCGCGCAACGGCAGCCTGACACCAGCCGGACAGGCCCATGCCAGACGATTGAAGGACACCTTTCCGGACGATGCGATCGACCGCTGGACCAAAGCCGTCCTCGCCTTCGAAGCCGATGGCGAGAGCCGAAACGCCTTCATCCTCGAGCCGCTGTCGAACATTCACTTCGCCTTCCTGGCCGAAGCGATGTCGTGGGTTCAGGATCGCGGACGCGGTGTCTTGGTCGTCGTACCGCAAGCGATCGCGAAAAATCATTTCGCCGACATTCAGACCGCCTTCGAGGGCCACTGTTCGGACATCACCCAGGCCGTGTGGACCGACATCGGCGACGGCGGCGGGCGGCCCAAGGACGAAGCGACCATCGAGACCGTTCTCGTCGCCACCGACCGGTCGCTGCAGCGCCGCATCGTCGAGCGCGAGGCCGATGCCTTCGCCGCCGTCGTCGAGCGATTGGGGCTGATCGTCGTCCTCGACAGCCACCTGTTCAATCTGGCTCGCCTGCAGTTGCAGTTGTCGATCCTCCTGCGACGCACCCGTGCCTCCGACATCCGCGTCATCGCCCATGCCGCCCCTTGGCGCGGGATGGAAGGCGAACTCGCGAAGTTGGTCGCCCCGACTGGCAAGTCCGGCGGGATGCGCCTGACCATGGCGCGTCCGCGGGCGGCCAATCTGCCGACCGTCGTCGTCAACAACTGCGCCCGCGCCCGCGATGCTCTCATCGCAGGCTACTTCTCGACGCTCTCGAACACCTCGACCGGCACGACGGGTCGTGCCTATCGGATCGCGACGGCTCTCAAGGAACTCGAACCGCTGCCGATGCTCGCCCGGATCGCCCTGCGTCCACCCTATGCGTTCCCACTCAAGGACATGGTCCTCGTCGATACCGGCCTGCGCGACGCCAAGCGTCGCTGGGAGCAGGTCGGCGTACGCCTGATTGCAGCCGACCGCGCGGCCGCCGCGGATGAAAAGTCCGCCATCACCGACGTCACACCGCTGCTGGAGCAGCTCTTCGATACCCGCACCAGTGCGCCCGACCCCGACGCCGATGCTCGCATCGTCTTCGTCCAGGATCACGCCAATCTGATCGACGTGATGACCACCGTCGGCGCCGCGGCCAATGGCCGCGACCGCATCGCCCTGATCGCCAGCGAACACTATCCGTTGCGCGACTTCCTGATCGACCACGTCGTCGACGGCCAATTCGACATCGGCATCGACCACGGGGCGATGCCGATCGCGCCACGTCCGGCGAATGGTCTGCGCGAACTCGCACGTCACATACTCGCCGAGATGACCTCGGCAGACGGCATCCCCACCGCCGACGGCAAGCCCTTGCGCGGGGTCAGTCGTTCGCGAGCCACCGAACTGTTTCAGCAGCTCTCGGAACGCCGTCTCGCCGCAGCCAATCGCCTCTCGCCGACCCGCCTCGGCATCAAACGACTGTTGGAAATGGAGTTCGGCGGCACCTTCGACGTTCGCTCCGAACAGCTCCACACCGCGATCACGCCGCCGCCGCGCCTCGGGGCTCCCCAACCGGTCGACGACGACACCGTCTTCGTCTGTACCAATGCCGAGGAGCGCATCGCGGCCGCTTCGTCGCTGTCACGCGTGACGCTCGGCGGCCAGACCGGCCGCCCGATCACCCATCTGCCCGCCGACGACCACGGCCTCGCCTACGTCGTGGGGACCACCTTGGTGATCGACGAAGGGGCCTATGTCGTGCGACGGGTCGAGCGCGATCGTATCGACGTCGATTTCGACAATGACCCGACGAGTGGCAATGCCGGTCCGGACGCAATGGTCCGCGCCGTCTTCTGCCGGCTCTACGACATCGATCTCACCGACCCCTCGGTGGTGATGGTGCCCGGAGAATCCGGAGGACGATCGCCCGCCAACGTCGCCATTCGCTATTTGCGCCTGTTCGCACCGATACGCCGCCTCACCCATGCGACGATAGCCGAAAGCTCCTTGGCCGCCGATCGCAACGGCCCGTCGTCGGCGCCGATCCCGCTTGCCACAGAGCGACGCGTCACGCGGTTGCGGCGTGTCGGGCGCTCGGTCGTCATTCGCTTCGAGCGCCCTCCCTCACCGATCCTCGACGATGTCGAGCGAGTGGCCGCCGAAATTGCGACGGCCCGCCTCGCCTTCACGCTTCAGGTGACACTCGCCGACATGCTGTTCAGCCTGTTCCCGCGCGTCGCCCACCGTCTGGCGGTGGTCTCGCCTCAGGCGGCACCGGTCTTTGCGCGGCTCGACCTCGATCCCACCCCGGCGGCCGCACATCTCGCCGCGCGCTACCCGCGCCTGACCGCCCTCGATGCCGAATATCGCCCGACCGAGGATTCGGCATATGCCGCACGGGTCGCCGATGTTCTGCGTCGATTGAACGATCGCACCTGGGTCGGCGAGGGGAAGTCGAACGACCGCGTCGACGCGATCGATCTGATCGTCATCGAAGACTGGGCCGGCGACTTGGGGGTCTGCCAAGCGATCGTCGACGTACGCGGCCAGATTCATCGCCTCTGGCGGGACTATCTCACATGGTGTGAAGCCGGACGCGATCTGCCCGACGCCTTCTATCGCTTCGGTGCGGATCGGCTGCTCGATGATTTCGTTTTCGGCGAAGCAGCCGATCTTCTGCCGAAGGCGCACTGAGAAACCGGGGAACGACCATGCCGGACGACAGGACCTGCGCCGCAACGACGTTCGTCGGACGATGGACCATGCGATTGCTGATGATCGTGGCGACGATCCTGGCGACGGCCTCCATCGCGGCGACAGACCGGGCGCTCGCCCAGGCCGATGCCGGCCGCAAGGTCGTCGGTCTCGTCTTCGACGATTCCGGGAGCATGAAGAACCGCATCCAGCTGCCGGCCTTCGCCGCCCAACTCCTGGTGTCGTCGCTCGATCCGGCGCGCGATCGATTGTTCACCGCTCGTCTGTCGTCGTGGCTGACCGCCGTCCGCGATGACGACGTCGCCCGGATTCTCGCCCAGCACGGCGGCATCACGCCGAGGGCGATGGATGCCCTGAGAAAGCGCCCCCGTCTCGATCTGCCGCGCGACGAATTCTCGCGAGGCTCGATCGGCTCCGTCGTCGAGACGATCCGCCGCCAATGGCCCGTCGCCAATGCCGATACGCCCTACGGTCCCATCGAACTGATGCTCGCCACGCTGGCGGCAGAGGCACGCGCCGGCGACACGGTTCATCTCGTCGTCCTGACCGACGGCAAGTTCGAACCGGACCCACCGGACATCGACACGCTGAAGGCGCATTTCACGCACTATCAGTCCCTTCTCAAGGCTCCTCTCCACATCGACTTCGTTCTGATCGCCCCAGCCGATTCCGATGGCGACATGGTACGCAGGGCCGTCGAGGAACAGGGGGTCCGCCGGACCTTGCTCGACGTCTTCGAGACCTCCCGCGATCCCCGCTGCCTCGCCGATCCCCGTTGCAACGATGTTTCGAACTCGGCCGATCTCTACCGTGTGATGTTCGACGTCGTCGCCCGCATCAACGAAACCGATCGGACCGCCAGAAACGCCGATACCGCCGTCCGCACCGACGATCGTCGCCTGACGCTGCAGAGCCCGTTGTCGGTGTCCCGCATCGTCGGCATCACCTTCGCTCCGACCGGCGAACAACCCGCGCATCTGGTGTCGACGTCCTTCGGTGCGACGCCGACGCTGGCGATCTCCAGCGCCATGGATGCAGCCGACACCGCTGCCGGTTGGCGCGACGAACGCAACAGCGCCCGCTCGCTGCAGTTCAATTTCGCGTCCGCACTGCCGCCCGGCACCCACTCGCTCGATTTCGACCGCCCCCTCGGCACCCGCCACCTCTTCCTGTTCGACACCGCGGCACGCTTCCGCCTGGAGCCGCGCGACGCCGACGGCAATCCGCTGCCCATCGGACCCGACGGCCTGCCACAGGCCGTTCTCGGTCAATCGATCCGCATCGTCGCATCCGTCCTCGATCGGGTCGGCGACAAGGACGTCGTCGTCGACTGGGCAAACCTCCGACAGGCCGCGGTCGAGGCCGCGGTCGAAGCCCCCGGCGCACGCACGGCCGTCGCTCTCGCCAGCGACGGCAACCTGCCGCCCCGCACGGGGACCTTCGTCCCGACCGAAGTCGGACGACATGTGCTCGGAGGCAGCCTGACGCTCGGCGGATTTGTCCGCAAGGAGGTGCGGCGGCCGGGGTTTCAGGTTATCGACCCCAAGGTGAACGTGGCAGTCGCCGTTCGTCCCGTCGGTTGCTCGGACTGCGCACCCGGCGATTTGCGGACCCGCCTGAAGCCGAGCGAACCCACGGCCGTCGTCGGCGAAATCGAAATCGCCCTCCCGCCGAACCGGCCCGTCCCCTTCACCGTCGACCTCGACGGCTCGCCGTCGTGGCTCGGACTGACCGATGCAGCCGGAACGCCCGTGTCGCAGGGACAACCCCTCGCCCCAGATGCAGGGGGCAAGGCCGTGCTACGCCTCGTCCGGACCATCGTCACCCCGGACGAACCGAAAGACCACGTCCGCCCCGTCGTCGTACGGGTCTCGACGGCGCGGCCGTGGGTCGGTCGGGCCGAGACCCGAGCCGATCTCCATGTCTCCGTCCCGGAGGCGCGGCTGAGATACCT
>ERZ1645187.2239-NODE-2239-length-17256-cov-35.222952_pt1 | contig 17256 bp, 15 predicted proteins | sample MGYA00575352_ERZ1645187 | MGnify/ENA primary metagenome ERZ1645187 (study PRJEB40837, sample SAMN11349314) | freshwater sediment metagenome | isolation source: river sediment | host: Sediment | place: India: Wazaribad , New Delhi | collected 2017-02-21 ... | reverse complement strand
GTCAAGGTCGCCGCCCAGCCGCAGCCGCAGCCGCAGGCGCAGGCCGGCGCGGGCGAAGCCGCCGGGAAGGCCGCCGGCAAGAAGGCCAAGTCGAACCGCAACAGGTGAGCCGACACTCCCCGCGCCTCAGGCCCGGGACGCGTTCGGACAGGTATCAATAAGTAGCCCCCAGCCCCGACCCACCCGGGTCGCCCGAGAAGACGCACGAACGGAGCACGGTGTCCACCAGTTCGAGGCCGCAGCAGCGTCGTGGCCGGCCCCGATCCCGGCTCGGTCGTCGCGCCTCGCCGATGTTCCGGCTGCGCTTCGGGTTCGTGGTCATCGCGATGGCGCTCTCGGTGTTCGGGGCCAGGCTGATCCAGCTGCAGGGCATCGACCCCAAGTCGTACGCCGAGATGGCCGCCGCCGAGGGCGTCGTCGAGGTGAGCCTGCCGGCGGCCCGAGGCGACATCGTGGACCGCAACGGCGAGCCGCTGGCCGACTCCGTGCACGGCAAGATGGTGGTCGCCGACCCGCTGATGACCGCCGAGCACGCGCCCGAGCTGGCCACCCTGCTGAGCAACGAGCTGGGCGTCGACTACTTCACCGTGCTGGAGCGGCTCCGGGACAAGGGCAGCCGGTTCGAGTACCTGGCCCGCCGGGTGCCGGCGACCCGCGCCGCCCAGGTGGTCGAGAAGGTCGCGTCCCTTGGCTACGAGGGCATCAGCACCCGCGAGGACCCGGTGCGCGACTACCCGGCCGGCGACGTGGCGGCCAACCTGATCGGCTTCATGGGCACCGACGAGCCCCTGGGCGGCTTCGAGCTCACCTTCGACGACCAGCTCGCCGGTAAGGACGGCCGAGCCCGGTACACCGTGGGCAACGGCTACCGGGTCCCCCTGGGGGAGAGCTCGGAGACCGAGCCCAAGAACGGCCAGGACCTCACGACCACCCTGGACCGCGACCTGCAGTGGTTCGTGCAGAAGGTGCTGGCCCAGCAGGTGGCCGACTACCGGGCCAAGTCCGGGGTCGCGGTGGTCATGGACACCCGCACCGGGGAGCTCCTGGCGGTCGCCGACGTGCCGACGTTCGACGCGAACGACCCGCTGGCCAGCGACGAGGAGGACCTGGGCTCCCGCGCCCTGAGCGACGTCTACGAGCCGGGCTCGGTGGAGAAGGTGCTCACCGCCGCCTCCCTGGTGGACGCCGGCAAGGTCACCGCGCGCACCAAGATCAAGGTGCCCGCCGAGCTGCAGCGCCAGGACCGGGTGATCAACGACTGGTTCGCCCACGGGGTCATCCGGCTCACCATGGCCGGCGTCATCGCCAAGTCCTCCAACATCGGCACGGTGCTGGCCGCGGACAAGCTGACCACCGCCCAGCTCGCGGACTACCTCAACCGCTTCGGGCTGGGCCACAAGACCGAGGTCGGGGTGCGCGGTGAGACCCGCGGCCTGCTGCCCTCGGCTCAGACCATGACCTCGCAGACCAAGGACCGCATCGCGTTCGGCCAGTCGCTCTCGGTGAACGCGGTGCAGATGACGGCCGCGGTCAACACCATCGCCAACGGCGGCGTGCGGGTCTCGCCCAGCCTGGTCAAGGGCAGCGCGACCACCGACGAGGGCGTGGTCGTCGGCACCGACGTGGCCGCCCGCACCAGGGTGGTCAGCGCCCGGGCCGCCCGCCAGACCACGATGATGATGGAGCGGGTGGTCGACCCCGAGGACGGTGTCGCGCCCCGCGCCCAGGTCGCCGGCTACAGGGTGGCCGGCAAGACCGGCACCGCGCAGCGGGTCAGCGAGGAGTGCGGCTGCTACGACGGCTCCTTCTCCCTCTCCTTCGGTGGCTTCGCCCCCGCGGACGACCCGCGGTTCACCGTCTACGTCGTGATCCACGACCCCGGGATCGACGGCGGCGGTGGCTCGGTCGCCGGCCCCGTCTTCTCCCGGATCATGGGCTACGCCCTGGCCCGCTACGGGGTGGCGCCCAGCGGTACCAAGCCCTCCCGGGTTCCGGTTGAGTGGTGAGCGGCCGTGTCGGGGCTAGTCTCGCCGCGATGACGTCTGACCAGAGCGCCGGAGCCACCAGGCCGGCCGAGTCCCCGCACCTGAGCCTGGGGGAGCTGGCCGACTGGCTGGGCACCCACGCGGCCCCGCGGCTGCGCGGCGAGCCGCGGACGATGGTCAGCGGGCTCTCGCTGAGCTCGTCGCGGGTCCGCCCCGGGGACCTGTACGTCGCCCTGCGCGGGGCCCGCGCCCACGGCGCGGCGTACGCGAGCGAGGCGCTGGCGCGCGGCGCCGTCGCGGTCCTGACCGACCCCGAGGGGCTGGCCGTCCTCGACGCGACCCCGCCGGCCGACACCGGGTCCGCCGGGCAGGTCCCCGTGCTGGTGGTGCCGGCGCCGCGACGGCTGCTCGGCCCGCTGGCCGCCCACCTGTACGGCGACCCGGCGACCTCGATGGCCATGGTCGGGGTGACCGGGACGCAGGGCAAGACGACCACCACGCGGCTGGCCGAGAGCGGCCTGAGCGCGGCCGGAGTGGTCTCGGCGGTGATCGGGACCGTCGGGACCCGGGTGGCCGGGGAGGACATCCGGACCAGCCTGACCACCCCGGAGGCGCCGGACCTGCACGGGCTGCTGGCCATGATGCGCGAGCGTGAGGTGGCCGCGTGCGCGATGGAGGTCTCCAGCCACGCGCTGGTGATGGGCCGGGTCGACGGGGTGGTGTTCGACGTCGCCGCCTTCTTGAACCTGGGGCGCGACCACCTCGACTTCCACGCCGACGAGGAGGAGTACTTCGCCGCCAAGGCCGACCTCTTCACCCCCGAGCGAGCCCGGCTCGGGCTGGTCAACCTCGACGACGGGCACGGCCGCAGGCTGCTGGAGTCGCCGCAGATCGAGCTGCGCACCTTCTCTACTTCCGGCTCGACTTCCGGCGCCGAGGCGGACTGGCGGGCCGTGGACATCACCGGCTCGGCCGGAGGGTCGACGTTCACCGTGCTGGGGCCGGGGGGCCTCCGGGTTCCGGCCGGGGTGCCGTTGGCCGGCGCCTTCAACGTCGCCAACGCCCTGGCCGCGGTGGCCGCCTGCGCCGAGGCCGGCTTCGACGCGGCGGCGGTGGCCGCCGGGATCGCCGCCGGGCCCGGGGTGCCGGGCCGGCTGGAGGCGGTGGCGGCCGGGCAGCCGTTCTCGGTGGTGGTCGACTACGCGCACAAGCCCGACGCGGTGCGCGCGATCCTGACCACGCTGCGGCCGTTGACCGCCGGCCGGTTGATCCTGGTGCTGGGCGCCGGGGGCGAGCGCGACCCGGGCAAGCGGGAGATCATGGGCGAGATCGCCGCGCAGCTGGCGGACCTCTTCGTGGTCACCGACGACAACCCGCGCGGTGAGGACCCGGCCACCATCCGGGCGGCGGTGCTCGCCGGGGTGCGCACCGACTCGCCGGCCGAGGTGGTCGAGATCGGGGACCGCCGGGCGGCGATCGCCGAGGCGATCGGCCGGGCCCGGGAGGGCGACATCGTGCTGATCGCGGGCAAGGGGCACGAGACCGGGCAGGAGATCGCCGGGGTGGTCCACCCCTTCGACGACCGGGTGGTGGCTCGCGAGGAGCTGGCGGCGCTGTGATCGAGATGAGCCTGGCGCAGCTGGCGGCCGTCGTGGGCGGCGCCGTCGTCGGCGGTGCCGACGCGGACCGGGTGTCGGTGAGCGGCGCGGCCGCCATCGACAGCCGCGCGGTCGAGCCCGGCGGCCTCTTCGTGGCCCTGGCCGGTGAACACGTGGACGGCCACGACTACGCCGCCGCGGCGGTGGCCGCGGGTGCGGCCGCCGTCCTGGGCAGCCGGGACTGCGCGGTGCCCGGCGTGCTGGTCGACGACCCGGTCGCCGCGCTGGGACTGCTGGCGCGGCACGTGCTCGACGGGCTGCCCGAGCTCCCGGTGGTGGCGCTGACCGGGTCGGCGGGCAAGACCGGCACCAAGGACTACCTCGCCCAGGTGCTGGCCGGGGCCGGCGCGACCGTGGCCACCCAGGGCAACTACAACAACGAGCTCGGGGTCCCGCTCACGGTGCTGCGCGTGACCCAGGCGACCGAGTACCTGGTGGTGGAGATGGGCGCCCGCGGGGTCGGGCACATCGCCGAGCTGTGCCGGATCGCGCCCCCGCGGGTGGCGGCGGTGCTCAACATCGGCACCGCGCACGTGGGCGAGTTCGGCAGCCGCGAGTACATCGCCCAGGCCAAGGGGGAGATCGTCGAGGCGCTCCCCGCCGACGGTACGGCGGTGCTGAACGCCGACGACCCGCTGACGGCGGCGATGGTCGGGCGCACCCGGGCGCGGGTGCTGCGCTTCGGGGCCGCCGACGCGGCGGGCGCTGCGGAGGTGGGCGTCGAGGTGGCGTGGCGCGAGGTGCGCCTCGACGACCTGGGCCGGGCGACGTTCCAGCTCGGCTTCGGCGGGGACTGGGCGCGGGTGACGCTGAGCCAGCTGGGTGAGCACCAGGTCGCCAACGCGGCCGCGGCCGCCGCCATGGCGCTGGCGGTCGGGCTGCCCCTGGACCTGGTCGCCCGCGGGCTGTGCGCGTCCCGGGCGGCCTCGCATTGGCGGATGGAGCCGCACCAGCGCGCCGACGGCCTGCTGGTGGTCAACGACGCCTACAACGCGAACCCGGAGTCGATGCAGGCCGCGCTGGAGACCCTGGCCAGGATCGGCGGCAACCGCGCCGGCCGCACCGTGGCCGTGCTGGGCGAGATGCTCGAGCTGGGGGCCGACGAGGAGCGCGCCCATCGTGCGGTGGGGGCGGTGGCGGCCGGCGCACCGGTCGACGTCCTGGTCACCGTGGGGGAGCGGGCCGCGTGGGCGGCCGACGGCGCCGAGGAGGTGCCGGGCTTCGCCGGCCGGGTGGTGCGCGCGCACTCCGGGGACCAGGCACTCTCGTGGTTGCGCGACAATGTCACGGCTGCGGACGTGGTTCTGGTCAAGGCATCCCGCGGCGCGGCCCTGGAGCACATCGCCGACGGGTTGTTGGCGCAGGTGCCCACGCCTGCTGAAACCGAAGGAGACGGCGCTCGATGAAGGCCATTCTGTTCGCGGGCGGCCTGGCCCTCATCTTCTCGTTGCTGGGCACCAAGGTGGCGATCAACGTGCTGTCGCGACGCGGCTACGGCCAGGAGATCCGCGACGACGGCCCGACCACCCACCACACCAAGCGCGGCACCCCCACCATGGGCGGCATCGTGATCATCGGCTCCTCGGTGGCGGCGTACTTCGTGGCCAAGCTGCTGACCGGTCAGCTCCCCACCGCCTCGGCGCTGCTGCTGCTGTTCCTGTTCATCGGGATGGGCACGGTCGGGTTCCTGGACGACTTCATCAAGATCGCCAAGCAGCGCAGCCTGGGGCTGCGCAGCAAGGCCAAGATGATCGGCCAGACCCTGATCGCGTTGGTCTTCGGGCTGCTCGCGCTCTCCCCGATGCTGGAGGACGAGCGGGGCGAGACCCCGGCCTCCCGGCACATCTCCTTCATCCGCGACTTCGACTCGTGGGTGGTGCCCACGGTGCTGCTGCTCATCTTCGTGTGGCTGCTCATCACCGGCTTCAGCAACGCGGTGAACCTCACCGACGGCCTCGACGGCCTGGCCACCGGCGCCTGCGTGATGGTCTTCGGGGCCTACACGCTGGTCAACATCTGGCAGAACAACCAGTCCTGTGCGATCCAGCAGTCCGCCTCCTGCTACGAGGTGCGCGACCCGCTGGACCTGGCGGTGGTCTCGGCGGCCATCATGGGGGCCTGCTTCGGCTTCCTGTGGTGGAACGCCTCGCCCGCCCAGATCTTCATGGGCGACACCGGGTCGCTCTCGCTGGGCGCCGCGCTGGCCGGGCTGGCCATCCTGACCCGGACCGAGCTGCTGCTGGTGATCATCGGCGGCCTGTTCGTGGTCGAGACGCTCTCGGTGATGATGCAGGTCGGCTTCTTCAAGCTCACCAAGGGGCGCCGGATCTTCCGGATGGCGCCGCTGCACCATCACTTCGAGATGCTCGGCTGGGAGCAGGTCACGGTGGTGATCCGGTTCTGGATCATCACCGGGCTGGCCGTGGCCGCCGGTCTGGGCATCTTCTACGCCGAGTGGGTGGCGGGTATCGGATGAGCCGGCCCGATCCGCACCAGCTCGGCCGGCGTGACTCCTGGGACGGCGTCCGCGCGGTGGTGGCCGGGTTCGGCGTGTCCGGCTTCGCCGCCGCCGACAACCTCAACCACCTCGGCGCCCAGGTAACCGCGCTGGACGAGGCGTCCTCGCCCAGCCAGGAGGAGCGCGCGGAGCTGCTCGGCGTGCTGGGGGCCGACGTACGACTGGGTGCGGGCAGCACGGCGGTGCTGCCCGAGGACGTGGACCTGCTGGTCACCTCCCCGGGCTGGCGGCCCGACGCCCCGCTGATCGCCCAGGCCCAGGCCCGCGGCGTACCGGTGTGGGGCGAGGTCGAGCTGGCCTGGCGGCTGCGCGACCCCGAGCGCCCGGCGCCGTGGCTGGCGGTCACCGGCACCAACGGCAAGACCACCACGGTGCAGATGGTGGACGCGATCCTGCGCGCGGCGGGCCTGCGCTCGACCGCGGCCGGCAACGTGGGGCTGCCGCTGGTCGAGGCCGTGATGGACCCCGAGCCGTACGACGTGATCGCGGTGGAGCTCTCCAGCTTCCAGCTGCACTACACCTCCTCGATGAGCGCGGAGTCGGCCGCCGTGCTCAACCTGGCCGAGGACCACCTGGACTGGTACTCCAGCTTCGAGGCCTACGTCGCCGACAAGGGCCGGATCTACGAGCAGGTGCAGCGCGCGGCCGTCTACAACGTCGCCGACGAGCGCACCCGACAGCTGGTCGAGGCCGCAGACGTGGTGGAGGGGGCCCGCGCCATCGGCTTCACCCTCGGGATGCCCGGGGTGGGGATGGTCGGGGTGGTCGAGGACATCCTGGCCGACCGGGCGTTCATCGAGCAGCGCGAGACCAGCGCCGCGGAGCTGTGCACGATCGCGGACCTGGCCTCCCCGGCACCGCACTTCGTGGCCAACGCGCTGGCCGCGGCCGCGCTGACCCGGGCCCACGGGGTCTCGGCGGCGGCGGTGCGCGACGGACTGCGCTCGTTCCGGCCCGACGGGCACCGGATCGCCCGCGTCGCGGTGATCGACGAGGTGACCTGGGTCGACGACTCCAAGGCCACCAACCCGCATGCCGCGACCGCCTCGCTGCAGGCCTACGACCCCGTGGTCTGGGTCGCGGGCGGCCTGGCCAAGGGCGCCCGGTTCGAGGACCTGGTGCGGTCGGTCGCCGGCCGGCTGCGCGGCGTGGTGCTGCTGGGTCGCGACCGCCACGTCATCGCCGAGGCGCTTTCGCGACACGCGCCGGATGTGCCGGTCATCGAGATCGGTGACGGGGAGACTGGGGATCCCATGGAGCGCGTGGTCGACGCCGCTGCCGTGCTCGCTCGTCCCGGAGACACGGTCCTGCTGGCGCCGGGATGCGCCTCGATGGACATGTTCGCCAACTACGGCGCACGAGGTGACGCCTTCGCCTCGGCGGTGCGCCAGCGGGCGGGCCGTCAGGCGGACTGAGGACACGGAGCAAACCCGGGCAGGAGGGGCGCGATGACCACCGCGAACCCCCAGGACGTGCGCCGGCACTCCCAACGTCATTCACAGGGTCACTCACAGCGTCACTCGATCTCCTCCTGGTACGCCACGCTCCGGCACGCCCTGGACCGGCCGCTGACCTCCTACTACCTGCTGCTGGGGGCCTCCGGTCTGCTGCTGACCATCGGGCTGATCATGGTGCTCAGCGCCTCCAGCGTGTACTCGTACAAGATCTACGGGAACTCCTACGCGGTGGTGCAGCGCCAGCTGCTCTGGGTGGTCATCGGGATCCCCATGGCCTGGCTGGCCTCCCGGTTCCCCTACCGCGCCATCCGCCGGCTGGCCTGGGTGGGCCTGATCGTCTCGGTGGTGCTGCTGGTGCTGGTGCAGACCCCGCTCGGCGTCACGGTCAACGGCAACACGAACTGGCTGGCCCTGGGCCCGTTCACGATCCAGCCCTCGGAGATCGCGAAGCTGGCGATCGTGCTGTGGGCCGCGCACGTGTACGCCTACAAGGAGCGCCGCCTCGGCGAGCTGCACCACGTGATGATGCCGGTGGTCCCGGGCCTGCTCGCGGTCATCGTGCTGGTGGTGGTGGGCCGCGACCTGGGCACGGCGCTGGTGCTCTTCGCCATCCTGCTGGCCATGCTGTGGATCGTGGGGGCCCCGGCCCGGCTCTTCGTGTTCTCCATGACGGTGGTCGGCGTGGTCGCGCTGTTCCTGGCCGGCACCAGCAGCGAGCGCCGGGAGCGGCTGACCACGTTCGTGGACCCGTTCAAGGACTACCACGACTCCGGCTGGCAGCCCGCGCACGGGCTCTACGCGCTCTCCTCCGGCGGCTGGTTCGGCCAGGGCATCGGCGGCTCCACCCAGAAGTGGGGCGACCTGCCCGAGGCGCACACCGACTTCATCTTCGCGGTCCTCGGCGAGGAGCTGGGCCTGGTCGGCACCCTGTTGGTGGTGCTGCTCTTCCTCACCATCGCGTACGCCGCCACCCGGGTCGCGGTGAACACCCAGGACCCGTTCGTGCGCTACATGACCTTCGGCATCGTGGTCTGGCTGCTGGGCCAGATGATCATCAACGTCGGCATGGTGCTGGCGCTGCTCCCGGTGATCGGCATCCCGTTGCCCCTGATCTCCTACGGCGGCTCTGCACTGCTGCCCTCCCTGGTGGCGCTCGGCCTGCTGATCGGGTTCGCCCGGCGCGAACCCGAGGCCGCGGCCGCCCTGGCCGCGCGGCGCAGGTCCCGCTCGGTCGGCCTGGCGGCGGGCTCCGGCGAGTCGGGCAAGGCATAGGCTGAGCCAGTTATGCACGTCCTGCTCGCCGGCGGTGGCACGGCCGGTCACACCTCGCCCCTGCTCGCCACGGCCGACGCCCTGCGCAGGCTCGATCCCGAGATCGCCATCACGTGCCTGGGCACGAGCTCCGGGCTGGAGGCCAGGCTGATCCCCGAGGCCGGCCTGCCGCTCGAGCTCGTGCCCCGGGTGCCGATGCCGCGGCGCCCCAACGCGGACCTGATGCGGCTGCCGTCGCGGCTCCTGGGGGCGCGCCGGGCGGCGCTGGAGGTGGTGGACCGGGTGCGCCCCGACGTGGTGGTCGGCTTCGGCGGCTACGTCTCGGTGCCGGCGTACCTGGCGGCCCGCAGCCGCCACCTGCCCCTGGTGGTCCACGAGGGGAACGCCCTGCCCGGGGTCGCGAACAAGCTCGGCGCCCGGCTGACCCGGCACGTGGCCACCAGCTTCCCCGAGACCCCGTTGCGCCACGCGCGCTACCTAGGGCTCCCGATCCGGCGGATGATCTCCACGCTCGACCGCCCGGCGCTGCGCGCCCAGGCGCGGGCGGAGTTCGGCTTGGACCCCGACCTCCCGGTGCTGCTGGTGACCGGCGGCTCGCAGGGCGCCGCCCGGATCAACGAGGCGGTGCGGGGTGCCGCCGGCGCCCTGGCCGAGGCCGGGGTGCAGGTGCTGCACGTCGTGGGGCCCAAGCAGCAGGTGGACCCGCCGCAGACCGGAGGCCTAGCGCCGTACGTCGTGCGCAACTACGTGGACCGGATGGACCTGGCCTACGCGGCGGCCGACGCGGTGCTGTGCCGGGCCGGCAGCAACACCGTCACCGAGGTCTCCGGGGTCGGCCTGCCCGCGATCTTCGTCCCGCTGCCCATCGGCAACGGCGAGCAGGCGCTCAACGCCCGCCCGGTGGTGCAGGCCGGCGGCGGGCTGCTGGTCAGCGACGAGGCGCTCAGCGCCGAGTGGGTGGCCGCGACCGTGCCGCCGCTGCTCGGCGACCCCCAGCGGTTGGCGAGCATGGGGTCGGCGGCCCGCGGGGTGATCCCCTTGGACGCCGACGAGAAGCTGGCTCGGCTGATCGTGGAGGTGATCCAGTGAAGGTGCCAGTGCCCGAGCGCCTCCCCGAGGCCGATGAGTTGGGGCGCGTGCACTTCGTCGGGATCGGCGGGGCCGGGCTCTCGGCCATCGCCCGGATCATGCTGCAGCGCGGGATCACCGTCTCGGGCAGCGACGGCACCGACTCCCCGACCCTGGACGCGCTGCGTCAGCTCGGGGCCAGGGTGCACCTGGGCCACGACGCGGCCCACCTCGCCGGTGTCGACACGGTCGTGGTCTCCACCGCCGTGCGCGAGGACAACCCCGAGGTGCTCGAGGCGCAGCGGCTCGGGCTGCGGCTGCTGCCGCGCTCGGCCGGGTTGGCCTCGGTCATGGCGGGCCGGCGTACGGTCGCGGTGGCGGGCACCCACGGCAAGACCACCACCACCTCGCTGCTCACCGTCGCGCTGCTGGCCGCCGGCGCGGACCCGACGTACGCGATCGGGGGCGACCTGACCGCCACCGGCTCCAATGCCCACGACGGCACCGGGGACCTGTTCGTGGCCGAGGCGGACGAGAGCGACGGGGCCTTCCTGGTGTACCGGCCCCACGCCGCGATCATCACCAACGTCGAGGCCGACCACCTGGACCACTTCGGCACCGAGGAGGCGTACCGGGCGGCGTTCTCGGCGTTCCTGGACCGGGTGGCGCCCGAGGGGTTCGTGGTCTGCGTGGTCGACGACCCCGGAGCCGCGGACCTGGCGGCCCAGGCCCGGGAGCGGGGGCTCGAGGTGATCACCGTCGGCGAGGCCGAGGGGGCCGACCTGCGACTGGTCGACCTCCGGTTCGAGGACACCCGCTCGAGCGCCACCGTGCTCGGCGCGGAGGGCCCGCTCGGCGAGGTGCGGCTGCGGATCCCCGGCCGGCACTACCTGCTGGACGCCGTGGCCGCCCTGGCGACCGGGTTGCGGCTGGGCTACGCCTTCGAGGACCTCACCGCCGGCCTGGCCGGGTTCACCGGCACCCGCCGGCGGATGGAGGCCAAGGGCGAGGCTGCCGGGGTCCGGGTCTACGACAGCTATGCCCACCACCCGGCCGAGATCGCGGGTGACCTGCAGGCCGCCCGCGCCGTGGCCGGCCAGGGCCGGGTCGTGGTCGCGTTCCAGCCCCACCTGGTCTCACGGACCAGGATCTTCGGCGAGGCGATGGGCCAGGCCCTCGGGGCGGCCGACGAGGTCGTGGTGCTGGACGTCTATCTCGCCCGCGAGGATCCCGATCCCGAGGTGAGCGGGGCGCTGGTCGCCGCCGCCTGCCCGCTGCCGGCGGGGCGGGTCACCTTCGTGCCCGAGTTCGACGACGTACCCGCCGAGCTGGCCCGCCGCGCGCGCCCCGGCGACCTCGTGCTCACCCTGGGCGCGGGCACCGTGACCCAGATCGGGCCTCGGGTGCTGGAGGAGCTGGCCCGCGGAGCGCGGCCCTGATGCGCCTGCGTCTACGCCGGGGCGAGGCCGACACCGAGCAGCGCAGCCGCCGGAGGTTCGCCAGGCGCCAGTGGGCACGTCGTTGGCACGTGTGGCGCCGGCTGCTGCTCGCCCTCGGGCTGGTCGCGGCCGTGGGCGCCGGGGTCTGGCTGCTGTTCTTCTCCGCGACGCTGTCGGTGCAGACGGTCACGGTGCAGGGCGAGGACCTGCTCACCGCGGCCGAGGTGCGCGAGGCCGCCGGGGTCACCACAGGGGAGCAGGTGATCAGCGTCGACCTCGAGGCGACTCGCCGACGAGTCGAGGCGCTGGCCGCGGTGCGCTCGGCCCAGGTGCACCGACAGTGGCCCGACGGCGTCCTGATCCAGGTCGAGGAGCGCGATGCCATCGCGGTGGTCGACCTCGGGTCGGGGCTGCGCGGCATGGACGAGGAGGGCGTGGTCTTCCGCGAGTTCGCCAAGCCGCCCGAGGGGATGCCCCGGGTGCGGGTGCTGCCCGGCGCCGACCAGGACGCGCTGCGCGAGGCGGCGCAGGTGGTCGCCGCACTGCCGCCGGCGCTGACGCGGCGCGTGGAGCGGGTCGAGGTCGAGTCGGTCGACCAGATCGAACTGGTGCTGCACGACGGCCGCGTCGTGCTGTGGGGGAGCGCGGAGGCCTCGGAGGAGAAGGCGGCGGTCCTCACCGCGCTGCTCAAGGGGCGCCCGGCCCAGCGGTACGACGTGAGCGTGCCCGGCCAGCCCGTCACCTCTGGCTGAGCCGCGGCCGGGCTCGGCCCGACCAGGAGTCGCGCAGAACTTGCGACACGTCTTGCGACACGCGGCGTGTCCTGCCCGGATCGGCGTCGTGCGCTGCCTATGGTCTTCTGCAACGCGAGGTTGACATAACTATAACCCTCAGGTGAACAGTTAGGGTTCTTCGGAAGCCAGCCAACTGCAGGGATGTAGGAGTGGGCCTCGCGTCTTCCCCACCGAACACGACCGGGGCCGGCAGCGGGCCGTCCCCCCACCCAAGGAAGGCGTTAGCCGTGGCAGCAGCCCAGAACTACCTGGCGATCATCAAGGTCGTGGGCATCGGTGGTGGTGGCGTCAACGCCGTCAACCGGATGATCGAGGTGGGACTCAAGGGAGTCGAGTTCATCGCGATCAACACCGACGCCCAGGCGTTGCTCATGAGCGACGCCGACGTCAAGCTCGACATCGGGCGCGAGCTCACCCGAGGTCTGGGTGCCGGCGCCAACCCGGAGGTGGGGGCCAAGGCCGCCGAGGACCACGCGGACGAGATCGAGGAGGTGATCAAGGGCGCCGACATGGTCTTCGTGACCGCGGGAGAGGGCGGCGGCACCGGCACCGGTGGCGCGCCGGTGGTGGCCCGCATCGCCCGCTCGCTCGGGGCGCTCACCATCGGCGTGGTGACCCGGCCGTTCTCCTTCGAGGGTCGCCGGCGCGCCAACTCCGCCGAGGAGGGCATCAGCCAGCTGCGCGAGGAGGTCGACACCCTCATCGTGATCCCGAACGACCGGCTGCTGTCGATCAGCGATCGCAGCGTGTCGGTGCTCGACGCGTTCAAGCAGGCCGACCAGGTCCTGCTGCAGGGCGTGTCCGGCATCACCGACCTGATCACCACCCCCGGCCTGATCAACCTCGACTTCGCCGACGTCAAGTCCGTGATGGCCAACGCCGGCTCGGCGCTGATGGGCATCGGCTCGGCGCGCGGTGAGGACCGTGCCGTCCACGCCGCGGAGATGGCCGTCTCCAGCCCGCTCCTGGAGGCCTCCATCGAGGGCGCCCACGGGGTGCTGCTCTCGATCGCCGGCGGCTCGGACCTCGGCCTGTTCGAGATCAACGAGGCTGCGGCCCTGGTCTCCGAGGCCGCGCACGCCGAGGCCAACATCATCTTCGGTGCGACCATCGACGACGCGCTCGGTGACGAGGTGCGGGTCACGGTGATCGCGGCCGGCTTCGACGGCGGGATGCCGAAGCGGCGCGAGCACGCCTCCGGCTTCAACCGGCCCGCGGCGGCCACCCAGCCCGCGGCCAAGGAGGTCACCCGGCCCGACGCCCGGGTGCCGGCCCAGTCGGCGCCCGCCCCGCGGACCGAGCGCGAGAGCGAGCCGGCTCGGGTGCCGGTGGGCGCCGCGGCCGGCGCCAGCCGCAGCCAGGCTCCGGCCGAGCGGCCTCGGGTGCAGCGTCCGGTGGAGTTCGAGGACGACGATCTGGATGTTCCCGACTTCCTCAAGTGAGGCGAGTCAGCCGTCCGGTCCCTTCCTGACCCGGGACCGGACGGTGGGTCGCGTCGCCGTGGAGGTCGCGTTCACCGACCGGCGGCTCGACCTGGCGGAGCCCGCCGCCGAGCAGGAGTCCGGTCGGCTTGCGCGGGAGCTGGGGGACCTGGCGGAGTTGGCGGCCGCGTGCGAGGTGCCGCTTCAGCGCATGCACCAGGTGCACGGCGCCGTCGTCGCCTCGGTCGCCTCGGTCGACAGCCCGCAGCCCCCGCCCACGGCCGACGCCCTGGTGACCACGGCGCGCGGGGTCGGCCTGCTGGTGCGCAGCGCCGACTGCGTGCCGGTGCTGCTGGGGGACGCCGACCACGGGGTCATCGCGGCCGTGCACTGCGGCCGCTCTGGGGTCCTGGCGGGCGTGGTGCCGGAGGCGGTGGGCAGGATGCGGGACCTGGGGGCCGAGCGGGTGCACGCCTGGATCGGGCCGCACGTGTGCGGCCGCTGCTACGAGGTGCCCGACCAGCTGCGCGAACAGGTCTCCGAGGCGGTTCCGGCGGCCTGGGCCGAGACCTCCTGGGGTACCGCGTCGCTGGACCTGGGCGCGGCCGTGCAGTCCCAGCTGCGCGCGGCCGACGTCGTGTGGACGGCTCTGCCGGTCTGCACTCGCGAGGACGATCGACTCTGGTCCTACCGGGGCCAGGGGGCCGCCGCGGGTCGGCTCGGCTCGGTGATCTGGATGCCCGCATGACGCGCGCACACGAGGTCGCCGCGGGGCTGGACGCCGTACAGCGGCGGATCGCGCGCGCGGCCGAGGCCTGCGACCGCGACCCGGCCGAGGTCACCCTGGTGGTCGTGACGAAGTTCTTCCCGAGCTCAGACGTGCGGATCCTGGCCGACCTCGGGGTGAGACACGTGGGGGAGAACCGCCACCAGGAGGCGGTCGGCAAGAGCGCGGAGTGCTCGGACCTCGACCTGACCTGGCACTTCATCGGGGGGTTGCAGAGCAACAAGGCCGCCGCGGTGGCCGGGTACTCCGACGTGGTGGAGTCGGTGGACCGGCTCAAGCTGGTCGGCCCCCTGGCCAGGGGGGCCCAGGAGCGCCGTGACCTGCCCGCGCTCGACGGGGCTGGTCAGGTGCGACCGGGGCGCGACCCGTTGGAGGTGCTGCTCCAGGTCAGCCTCGACCCTCCCGACGCGCGCGGTCGCGCCGGTGCCGATCCGGCCGAGCTGGACGCGCTGGCCGCCGCCGTACACGAGGCCCCGGCGCTGCACCTCGGCGGCCTGATGGCGGTGGCGCCGCTGGGGGAGGACCCCGACGCCGCCTTCGCCCGGTTGGCCGACATCTGGGCCGAGTTCAGGTCCCGCCACCCGGAGGCCCGGACGCTGTCGGCCGGCATGAGCGGTGACCTGGAGGCGGCGATCAAGCACGGCGCGACACACGTACGCGTCGGGTCCGCGGTCCTCGGTCCGAGGCCGGCGGTCTTGTAGTGTCCGAGAAGATCACCGGGCCCGAAGCGGGCACCACGACGTACCGGAGGAAACAGTCATGAGCGGCGCGATGCGCAGGATCGGCGAGTACCTCGGCCTGCTCGAGGACACCGGCCGGTACGACGACTACTCGGAGGACTACGTCTCCGACCAGCCCACCGTCCCCGGACGGGTCGAGGAGCGCCGCGAGCGGCGGCCCGCCGGTGTCTCCGACCTCGCCGACAAGCGTCGTCGGGCCGGGCTGCCGACCGAGGCCGCGATCTCGGTCAGCGAGCTGTCCCGGATCACCACGCTGCAGCCCGTCAACTACAACGAGGTGCGCACCGTGGGTGAGCACTTCCGCGACAGTATCCCGGTGATCATGAACCTCACCGACATGGACGACGCCGACGCCAGGCGTCTGGTCGACTTCGCCGCCGGCCTGGTCTTCGCCACCCGAGGCACCATGGAGCGGGTGACCAACAAGGTCTTCCTGCTGTGCCCGCCCAACGTCTCGGTCGCCGCCGAGGAGAAGGAGCGTCTGGGCGAAGGCGGGTTCTTCAACCAGAGCTGAGCATTCGTGAGCCTGTTCTGGCAGATCCTCTATGCCTTGGCCTGGATCTTCCTGGCCTTCATGTTCGTGCGGTTCATCGTGGACTGGGTGCAGGTATTCGCCCGCCAATGGGCGCCGCGGGGCCCGCTTCTGGTGGTGCTCGAGGCCGTCTACACGGTGACCGACCCACCCATCAAGCTGGTCCGTCGCTGGGTGCCGATGGTGCGGCTGGGCTCGGTCTCCCTCGATCTCAGCTTCATGATCGTCTTCATCACGGTCTGGCTGCTGCTGAGCCTGCTGGCCCCGCTGGCCGCCGGCTGAGGGGGCGAGGCGGTGCCGCGAATGTCCATCGCAACACAACAGCCTCACGGGTACCTAACCACGGGCCCCGTTCTGGCGCTATTGTTCCCACAGTTAGAGAAACACACGTTTGCCGACGAAGAGATTGGGTGAGGTCATGCCGCTGACGCCTGAGGACGTGAGCAACAAGCGCTTTACTCCTGTCCGGCTCCGCGAGGGGTACGACATGGGGGAGGTTGACCAGTTCCTTGATGAGGTCGAGGCTGAGCTAACCCGTTTGACCAAGGAGAACGACGACCTGCGCGCCAAGCTGTCGGCCGCGCAGACCTCCGGTGCGGAGTTCGTCGCGCCGCCCGCGCCCGTGGCGGTCGAGCCGGAGCGCGAGCCCGAGCCGGAGCCGGAGCCCGTTGCGGCCGCGGCGCCAGTGGTCGAGACCATCCGGGTCGAGACGGTGCCCGACGCGTCCAACGCGGCCGCCCGCCTGCTCGAGATCGCGACCCGCAACGCCGACGAGCTCGTCGATGGTGCGAAGGACGAGGCCGACCGGATCGTGGGCGAGGCCCGCACCAAGGCGGAGCGCCTGGAGTCGGAGTCCCGGGCCAAGGCCGACCAGATGGAGTCGGAGGCTCGTCAGCGCTCGGCGATGCTGGACACCGAGACCGCCGAGCGGCGCGAGCAGATGTTCGGCGACCTCGAGAAGGAGCGCGACAAGCTCAACGGCGAGGTCGAGACCCTGCGCTCCTTCGAGCGTGAGTACCGGTCGCGCCTCAAGACCTACTTCTCCCAGCAGCTCGAGGCCCTGGAGGGCTCCGGCAGCCTGGAGAACCCCACCCACGGTGAGGGCATGCCTGCGCCCAAGCGGCTGCGCTCGATCCTGGGCGACGACGAGGGCTGATTCCCGCTCTCCTTCCCGGCAGAAACGGCCGGCCCTTCGGGGCCGGTCGTTTGCTGTTGCGGCCGGCCGAGACGCGGCGAGGCGGTTTGAGTACGGCGCAGGCACGGACTACTCTCCCTGCAGCGTGTGGCAGCTGCCACATCTTTTTTCTTGCCTGAGGGAGCCACGACCGCATGGTGCGCAGTGCACGTCAGACGTTGGCCGATACCGCGGCCGCAGCCGCCAAGCGGGTGATGGGTCGCCGGGGCAGCACCGAGAGCCTGGTCGAGGCGACGGCGACTGACGCGAAGCCTGCGGCGAAGAATGCCCCCGCCAAGAAGGCTCCGGCGAAGAAGGCCGCGCCGGCGGCGACGAAGAGTGCCCCGGCGAAGAAGGCCCCCGCCAAGAAGGCTCCTGCGAAGGAGGCTGCGCCGGCCAAGAAGACCGTTC
>ERZ1645187.2237-NODE-2237-length-17273-cov-10.045882_pt1 | contig 17273 bp, 17 predicted proteins | sample MGYA00575352_ERZ1645187 | MGnify/ENA primary metagenome ERZ1645187 (study PRJEB40837, sample SAMN11349314) | freshwater sediment metagenome | isolation source: river sediment | host: Sediment | place: India: Wazaribad , New Delhi | collected 2017-02-21 ... | reverse complement strand
TGCTGCGGCTACAAGGGCTATCTCATCAAGGAATACTTCGCCAACTACTTCCTGCACATGTCCGATGTCACCTTCGACATGGCCAACAACCAGATGCAGGTCCACCAGCACAAAGCGGAGCCATGGAAGGTAACCCTGGTCGACACCGGCGACGACACCCTGACTGGCGGCCGACTCAAGCGGGTTAGCGACTATATCCGCAACGAAGAGGCCTTCTGCTTCACCTATGGCGATGGCCTGAGCGACGTCGATATCAGCGCCCTGATCGCCTTCCACCATGCCCACGGCAAATGGGCCACCATCACCGCCGTGCAACCGCCGGGTCGCTATGGCGCCCTTGACCGCAACGGCCACCTGGTCACTGGCTTCACCGAAAAACCCCGTGGGGATGGCGGCCTAATCAATGGCGGCTTCTTCGTCCTCTCACCGCGCTGTCTCGACCTCATCGAGGGTGATAACACCTCCTGGGAGGGCCGCCCCTTGGTGGAACTTGCCAATCGGGGCCAGATGATGGCCTTCGAGCACCACGGCTTTTGGCAGCCCATGGACACCCTGCGCGATAAAAACCAGCTCGAAGAACTCTGGGACAGCGGCCAGGCGCCCTGGAAAATCTGGTCATGAGGGCTTCTTTCCCCAACCCCTGGCGGGGCAGGCGCGCCCCTTACTCCATGGACGGCAACGCCTCCAGTGCCACCACCCAAATCCCATGAGCCGCTTCACCCTCACCGCCCTGCCCCTGGCGGGTCTCACCCTGGTGCAACGCCATCCCCTCGGCGATGCCCGCGGCTACCTGGAACGTCTCTATTGCCGGGATGATCTCGCTCTCGTCCTGCAAGGTCGCGCGATTGCGCAGATCAACCATACCCTGACCGCCAAGGCCGGTACGGTGCGGGGCATGCACTTCCAGCATCTTCCCTATCCGGTAATGAAATTCGTCACTTGCTTGCGTGGTGAAGCCTTTGATGTCGCCGTTGACCTACGCCAGGGCTCACCGACCTTTTTACGCTGGCACGCGGAACTTCTGACCGCCGACAACTACCGCACCCTGGTCATCCCTGAAGGCTTCGCCCACGGTTTCCAGAGCCTTAGCGATGACTGCGAACTGCTCTACCTGCATACCGCCGCCTTTCATCCGGAGACCGAGGGCGCCGTCAACGCCACCGACCCCCGTCTGGGTATCACCTGGCCCTTGCCGATTACCGACCGCTCCGCCCGCGATCAAGCGCACCCCCTGCTAGATGTCGACTACCCTGGCATCGCCCTCCCGTAACGCCCAGTCAACATTCCCCTTAAACTCGCCCGGTCCCGGGCCTCGCTACCTCAGCCAATGAACTGCCGCCACTGCCACACCCCCCTCCGCCACGTCTTCCTGGACCTGGGCTTCGCACCCCCGTCCAACGCCTACCTGACGGAAGCGGACCTGCACCGTCCGGAGCCCTATTACCCGCTCAAACTCTTCGTCTGCGACCACTGCTGGCTGGTCCAGACCGCCGACTACACCCGCGCCGACGAACTGTTTAGCGACGACTACGCCTACTTCTCCTCCACCTCCACCAGTTGGCTGGACCACGCCGCCCGCTACACCGACATGATCAGCGACCGCCTGGCCCTCGGCGCTGACAGCCTGGTCATCGAGGTGGCCGCCAACGACGGCTACCTGCTGCGCAATTTCGTCGCCGCCGGCATCCCCTGTCTCGGCATCGAACCCACCGCCAGCACCGCCGCCGCGGCCGAGGCCCAGGGCATCCCCGTCCTGCGAGAATTCTTTGGCACCCACCTGGGCCAGCGCCTGGCCGCCGAGGGCCGTCAGGGGGATCTCATCATCGGCAACAACGTCTATGCCCACGTCCCGGACATCAACGACTTCACCGCCGGCCTTCAGGCCGCCCTCAAGCCCGGCGGCACCCTCACCCTGGAATTCCCGCACCTGCTGCGGCTGATCGAACAGACCCAATTCGACACCGTCTATCACGAGCACTTCTCCTACCTCTCGCTCTACACGGTGCAACGCGTGTTCGCCGCCCAGGGATTGCGCCTCTGGGATGTCGAACAACTCCCGACCCATGGCGGCAGCCTCCGCGTCTATGGCATCCATGCCGCCGACCCCCGGGCGACCAGTGCCGCCGTTACCGCGATCCTCCAGGCGGAAGAAGCGGCAGGACTCCGGGGCCTGGCCGTCTATCAGTCTTTCCAGACCCGCGCTGACCGCATCAAGGATGACTTGCTCATCTATCTGATCGAGCGCAAACGGGCCGGGCGCACCGTCGCCGCCTATGGCGCCGCCGCCAAGGGAAACACCTTGCTCAACTATGCCGGCGTAAAGCCCGACCTTTTGTCCTTCGTCTGCGATGCAGCGGCCTCCAAACAAGGCAAATACCTGCCCGGCAGCCATCTGCCCATCCTGCCGCCGCAGTATCTGGCCGAGCAACGGCCGGATGAAGTGCTCATCCTGCCGTGGAATCTCGCCTCTGAGGTATGCGCGCAACTGGGTGGCTTGGCGGCGCACGGGACCCGCTTCGTCACCGCCGTACCGGAATTGGCCACGCGATGAAACCCCGCATTTACTACACCAAGCCCTCCATCACCGAACTGGAGGTACGCTACGCCACCGACGCCGCCGCCAATGGCTGGGGTGACCGCTGTTACGAATACATCACGCGGTTCGAGGAAGCCTTCAAAGCTCATCTCGGCGTGGAGTACGCCATCGCCACCTCAAGTTGCACGGGTGCGCTGCACATGGGCATGGCGGCCTTAGGGATCGGGGCTGGTGATGAGGTCATCCTGGCCGACACCAACTGGATTGCCACCGCCGCGCCGATCGTCCACCTGGGCGCCAAACCCGTCTTCATCGACATATTGGAAGAGAGCTGGTGCCTCGATCCCGATTTGGTCGAACAAGCCATCACGCCAAAGACCAAGGCCATCGTCGCCGTTCACCTCTACGGCAATCTCTGCGAGATGGACCGTCTGCTCGCCATCGGCGAACGCCATGGCATCCCGGTCATTGAGGATGCCGCCGAGGCCATCGGCTCCGTCTACCACGGCAAACGCGCGGGCTCCATGGGGCGCTTTGGCGCCTTCTCCTTCCATGGCACCAAGACCCTGACCACCGGCGAAGGTGGCATGTTCGTCACGAATAACGCCGACCTCTATGAGCGGGTGCTGACGCTGAGCAACCATGGTCGGGCACGTGGTCAGACCAAACAGTTCTGGCCCGATATGGTTGGGTTTAAATACAAGATGTCGAATATCCAGGCGGCGATTGGCTGTGCGCAGATGGAGCGAATTGATGAGTTAATTGGCAGAAAGCGCGAGATACTCGCGGCTTACAAGGCCGGTATTTCGTCTTTGGAGTCCGTAAAAATGAATCCCGAGCCAGCGGGAATGATAAATGGCGCTTGGATGCCGACTGTCGTGTTCAAATCCACAGCCGGGGTGACTAGAGAAACATTACAGACGGCTTTTGCCGCAGAGAATATCGACGCAAGGGTGTTTTTCTGGCCTTTGTCAAGTCTGTCAATGTTTGCGCAGGAAGCTGCGAATCACGTTTCGCAAGACATGCCAAGCAGGGCAATCAACCTACCTAGCTATCACGAAATCAGCACGAAAGAGCTAGAGCGGATCATTAATGTGATACGAGGTATGGTGGGTGATTGAAGGTCAGCGATACGTACTGTGGGGCAGTGCAGGGCATGCAAAGGTGCTTGACGAAGCGATTCGACGACGGGGTGGTCGAGTCATCGCGCTGTTTGATAATTCCCCCGAGGTAATTTCATCCATAGCGCACGTGCCTCTATTGGGTGCGACTGATGCCTTTCTGGCGTGGGTTAATGCAAGGAGTGACGCCAAAGATTTGTGCGGTCTTGTTGCTATCGGTGGCTCACGCGGCCGTGAGCGCCTGAACCTGCAATCGTTAATGGCACTACATGGTCTGCGAATACAACCGCTAATACACCCTCAGGCTTTTGTCGCAGACAACGCGGAGCTAGGGGCTGGGAGCCAAGTGCTCGCCTCAGCCGTGGTCGCTGTTGATGTGCGCATCGGTGCCGCCTGTATCGTCAATCACAATGCATCTATCGATCACGAATGCCAGATTGAGGATGGGGTTCATGTGGCCCCTGGAGCAACATTGTGCGGCTGTGTCCACGTCGAGGCAAATGCTATGATCGGTGCCGGTGCCGTAGTGCTCCCGCGGGTACATGTCGGGACGGGGAGTATTGTCGGAGCGGGCGCGGTTGTGACTCGTGACGTGATTGACGGCGTAATTGTGGTGGGCAAACCAGCTACCGTGCTGCGACGTTTGCCATAAGGTGTCGATTGCTAATCTACTAGGATAATGACAGTGTCGTATAATCAGAATTTCAAAGTTGAATGCACCGAAGAGGTTAGCGCTCAGGGGCACGACTTGGGACTTGCCGATGCGACGCGCGCTTGGTTCAAGCACGCTAATGCGCGAAAGTATTCGTATCACTTCGACTGGCTGGGTCGCCCAATCATCCAATACCCCCAAGACATCGTCGCGATGCAGGAGCTGATCTGGCAGATCAAACCCGACCTCATCATCGAAACCGGCATCGCCCACGGCGGCTCCCTGATCTTCAGCGCCTCCCTGCTGGCCCTGCTGGACTACTGCGATGCCGTCGAACAGGGTGTGGTCCTCGATCCTCAAGCCCCGCGCCGCCGGGTACTGGGACTCGACATCGACATCCGCGCCCACAACCGCGCGGCCATCGAGGCCCACCCCCTGGCCCACCGCATCGACATGATCCAGGGTTCCTCGATCGACCCCGCCATCATCGCGCGCGTCCACGCCATCGCCAAGGACTACCCCCGGGTCCTGGTCTGCCTCGACTCCAATCACACCCACGCCCACGTCCTGGCCGAACTGCGAGCCTATGCCCCCCTGGTCACCCCCGGCAGTTACTGCGTCGTCTTCGACACCATCATCGAAGACCTGCCCACGGACATGTTCCCCGACCGCCCCTGGGGGCCGGGCGACAACCCCAAGACAGCCGTCCACCACTATCTCAAGGACAACCCCGAGTTCGAGATCGACAAACAGATCGACCACAAACTCCTGATCAGCGTCGCCCCGGATGGATACTTGAGGCGGGTGGGGTGAGGCATAGTTAGGCGCGGCCAACATTGACAAACCCAGCCTCAGGGGCTAGATTTTAATCATCCGCCCCAGAGGAGTACGCCCGCTCAATTATCCCGAGCGTGTGCCGAAAGTCCGGGGCTTTTTTTTTGGGGAGTTATAACAATGCGGGTGCGACGGATCGCGATCCTGATCGATGGCGGCTTCTTCATCAAGAGGCTGCCGAAACTGCGCCCGAATCGGCGGGCAACACCGCAGAATGTCGCAACGGCGGCATACCATATTTGTAAAAGGCACGTCGAGCGCCTGGTCCATCTACCGGAGGGTAGCAAGGGCGGTCTCTGGTTGGATCATGTATATCGGCTCTTCTACTACGATGCACGCCCCTACGAAGGCATCGACCATCATCCGCTGCTGAACCGCCGCATCGAGTTCGACAAGACGGACACGGCGATTTTTCGGGAGGCGCTCTTCACTGAACTTCGTCGAAAACGGAAATTCGCAATTCGGCTTGGCCATGTCCAAAAAGATCATGGTTGGCAGATCGATCCCAGCAAGACGAAGTCGTTGCTCAAACTTTTGCCGTGGTTAGACGCCATTCAAGACGCCGTTCTCGACGGCGCCCCTCTGCCGGACCTGAGCGCGCCCCAACGGCAAGAGCTACAACGGGCGTTCTCCGGCCTCAAGGCAATTGATGCCAACAGCGTGCGGCTGGGCATGCGCCAGAAAGGCGTCGATATGCGCATCGGTCTCGACATTGCCAGCATGACGCTCAAGCACCAGGTCGATACCCTGATCCTGGTCACGGGAGACAGCGACTTCGTACCGGCTGCCAAGTTGGCACGTCGAGAAGGTGTCGAGTTTTTGCTCGACCCAATGTGGCAATCGGTCAGTGCGGATTTGAACGAACACGTGGATGGAATCGTGTCGAGCTTTCCAAAACCGCAGAAGCCGGAGAACAGTGATGAGGCATCCCGTTGAAACCCAGATGAGGTCTCAGACGCGCCCCGAGCGTTGCATGCTCGGCCTCGACATCGACATCCGCGCCCATAACCGCGCCGCTATCGAGGCCCACGCGCTGGGTCACCGCATCGACATGATCCAGGGTTCCTCCATCGACCCCGCCATCATCGCGCGCGTCCACGCCATCGCCAAGGACTACCCCCGGGTCCTGGTCTGCCTCGACTCCAATCACACCCACGCCCACGTCCTGGCCGAACTGCGAGCCTATGCCCCCCTGGTCACCCCCGGCAGTTACTGCGTCGTCTTCGACACCATCATCGAAGACCTGCCCACGGACATGTTCCCCGACCGCCCCTGGGGGCCGGGCGACAACCCCAAGACAGCCGTCCACCAATACCTCAAGACCCACCCCGAGTTCGAGATCGACCAGCAGATCGACCACAAACTGCTGATCAGCGTCGCCCCGGATGGGTACCTGCGGCGGGTGGCGTAATATTTCAATCCCATGAATCCACTCCTGATCAGTGGCATGAATCTGATAGGCCTTATCTGCGGTGCGGCTGGAAGCTTACTGTTGGCGTACTACGGCCTGCCCAACATCAAGGTTTTATCCTCGGGGGCTTACACCGAAATTGATATCACACCAGAGATCCAGCGCTCCCAGCGGTTTGCCAAATACGGCATCTGGTGCCTCTTTGTTGGTTTTCTATTTCAAGCGGGCGCGCAACTAGCCGAACTCTGCCTTGCTTAAACGCAACCTCATCGCCAACTACCTCGGCCAGGGCTGGACGGCCCTGATGGGCCTGGCTTTCGTCCCGCTGTACATCAAGTACCTCGGGATCGAAGCCTACGGCCTCATCGGGCTGTTCGCGCTGCTGCAAGCCTGGCTGAGCCTGCTTGACATGGGCATGACGCCCACCCTCGGCCGCGAGATGGCGCGCTTCACCGGTGGCACCCACAACGCCCAATCCATCCGCGACCTGCTGCGCAGCATCGAATTCATCACCTTCGGCATCGCCGTGCTCATCGCCGGCGGCATCGCGCTCGGTGCCGACTGGATCGCCACCCACTGGCTGCAAGCCGAGGAACTGCCCGTCGAGGTTGTCGCCCAAGCCTTCACTGTTATGGGTGTGGTAACGGCGCTGCGCTTTACGGAAACCATCTATCGCAGCAGTATCGTCGGCCTGCAGCGCCAAGTCTTGTTCAACGCCGTCAACAGCGCCATGGCCACCCTGCGCGGCCTCGGCGCCGTCGCCATCCTCGCCTGGGTCTCACCCACCATCCAGGCCTTCTTCATTTGGCAAGGGCTGATCTCCATCGCCACCCTCGCCATCCTCGCCGCCACCACCTACGCGACCCTGCCGTGCGCCGAGCGGGGCGGGCGCTTCTCGCTCGACGCCTTGCGCGGCGTTTGGCGCTTCGCGGGCGGGATGATCGGCATCACCTTCCTCGCCCTCCTGCTGACCCAGGTCGACAAGATCCTGCTCTCCAAGCTGCTCTCGCTCAGTGAATACGGCTACTACACCCTGGCCGCCACTGTCGCCGGCGCGCTATACATGCTGATCGGACCCATCACACAGGCCTGGTACCCACGCCTGTGCGAACTCTACGCCCGCAACGACCAGCGCGCCCTGGCCGAGACCTACCACCAGGGCGCGCAACTGGTCAGCATCATCGCCGGCAGCGCTGCGATCGTCATGATCCTGTTCGCCGAGACCTTCCTCCGCCTCTGGACCCAAGACCCCGCACTGGCCGCCCGCACCGCCCCGTTGCTGAGCCTGCTGATGCTCGGCAACCTGCTCAACGGTCTGATGTGGATTCCCTACCAGACGCAACTAGCACACGGCTGGACCAGCCTAGCCGTGCGCATCAATATCGTCGCCGTCGCCATCATCGTGCCCGCCATACTCTGGGCGACGCCGCGCTACGGTGCCATAGGTGCCGCCTGGGTGTGGGTGGGCCTAAACGCGGGCTATATACTGATCGGCATCCACTTCATGTACCGACGAATCCTGACGCGCGAGAAGTGGTGCTGGTACTGGCAGGATGTGCTGATGCCCCTTGGCGCCGCCTTCCTTGGCGCCGGAGCGCTCGGCATGCTCTGGCCCACCGATGGCGGCATCCTCGCCGACGTCACTCTGCTGATGCTAGCCGCCGGCATTGCCATGTCCGCGTCCCTGCTTGCGGCCAACCGCATGCGTCGTGAACAGGGCCCACGTTTAAATCTTTTTTTATTCAATCATAGGCGCACTCATAGTGACAGTCGTGCAAATTAAATATCCTTATTTCTCAATTTTGCTGCCTACCAAAAATCGAGCACACCTAGTTGATTTTGCGATCCGTAGTGTGCTGATGCAAAGCTTTCAGGATTACGAATTAATAATCGCCGACAATGATGATTCTGAATCTACAAAGGCTATAGTTAAAAAGTTTCATGATGAGAGAATTCGCTATATCCGAACCGGCGGGTTGTCAATGGTTGAAAATTGGAATGTTGCTCTAGATGCAGTATCTGGAATTCATGTAATTGTCCTCGAAGATAAGATGATTTTTTATCCAGGCGCATTGGAATCCATAAAAACAAAGATTAAAGAATCCAAAAGTGGTGTTGTCGTTTGGAATTACGATGTCATTGATGATGAGAGTGTTAGTGCAAAACTTATCAAAAAGAAAAAAAAGGCCGACGAAGTTGTGAAGACCAAGGACATTCTAGAGCGAATTATTTCTAATGTCATGGGATGTTACACATTATTGCCGCGCGGTTTATGTTGCTCAGTACCAAGTTCAACTATTAAAGAGATAAAAAAAATATCAAACCGAAGATTTTATGAGGAGTTAAGTCCGGATTTTGTATCAGCAATAAAAATATTGAATTTTGTTGACGAATATACAATTCTAGGTAGTATATTTAATTTGGTCACCTCAAGCAGGGTAAGTAATGGAAAGAAGGTTAGATTACGTCAACACGCCGATCATTCTTATTTTTTAGGAAGATCAAAAATCAGGCCTCATACTGAATTCTTTTTTTTGGAGAGCGATTTAATTTTAGCAAATTTAGTTATCTCAGATTATTTAATGCAGCGTAGGATTCAACGTGGAAAGTTAGTTGATTATAACGTCACAAATCGTCATTATTTTGAGATGTTGTTTCGTGAATTCTCCGAGGTAACGCTAGAATCACGTAAAATAATATGGAGCAAGAACGAGGTTTTTGATTTGTTTTTAAAAGGCGATGGTGTGATTTTAAACTTGCTTTATAGCATTATTATGTTTTGGACATTTGCAAAGAAAAGATTTTTCATCAGCCCGCCAGGCTCTAATGCTGCTCGATATAAAATTATACACTTGACTAGCAAAGAAGAATATATAGAGGATATTTTGAACAGCCATGAGTTCCAATAAAATGAATAATAATGGCTATATAAGTATATCTATAATAATACCACACAAGAATAGCCCAAATAAATTGGTTCGCTTGCTGGATTCAATCCCAGATAATAAAATTATTGAAATAATTGTAGTAGATGATAAAAGTGATATTACGCTAAGTGCACTCAATCTGTCTGACGATTATCCTTATGTAAAATTCTTAAATAATCCTGGTCCGTTGTATGATCCGGGTAGCGCTAGAAATTATGGTCTAAATCATTGCGCAGGAGAGTGGGTATTTTTTGCTGATGCAGACGATTTTTTTGTTGAGAATGGAGTTTCCGAACTCATTAAATCGCTGTTGCAAATTAATGATATGGTGGATATTGTGTTCTTCAAGCCAACTTCAATCATAGAGAGAGACTTTTCCAAAGGGGTCAGGCATACAAGGTATAGCGATGCGATTGATGATTTTCTGTTAAACAATAATGACAATTCATTGAGATATATGTGGTCTGGGCCAGTTTCAAAGCTCATTCGTAAGGATTTATTAAATCGAAAAAAAATTTTATTTGATCCCCAGTTAGGATGCGAAGATGTTATTTTCTCAGTGCGTTCTGGGCATTATGCGAGAAAAATCACATGTGTTAATACAATTGTATATTGTATTACAGAATCCTCAGAGTCCTTAACAGGACGATTGAACTCAGAGTTGGCACTGAAATGCTTAAGCGCAACGATTCGAAAAGATGAACAATTGTTACTTTGGAATGTACGCACCCAGCTTAATTGGGGTGTAACATATTTTTTAATGTCGCAGCCACATAAGCATTTCGTGAGAAAATCCAGCATTTATTATCGTTTTTGCCTTTTCTTGTTGAAAAGAATGTTTTACCAAGCCTTAAAATCCTCAAAAAATAGATAACAGGTGGTGGCGGATGGAATTGTCAACATACATAGTATACTTTGGTCTAATGATATTTGTAGTTACGCTGGGAGTGCTGGCTCAGAAGCAATACATATGGGGGGATAAATTACGAACTAATAAGCGACAAATTGCTTATATGCTATTAGCGATGGCTGTATCGTTAGCTTTTGTGTCTGCAATCCGGTTTCAAGTTGGGGTCGATTGGGAAGGGTATGTTGAAAGCTATAACAATTTGAGATTCTTAGGGTCAGACCGCTCAATCCTTGAGGTCTGGGAATTTGGTTTCTCAATGATTAACAGGTTCTTTTCTTACCTGGATATGGGCTATCAGTGGATGTTCTTCGTGGTTGCGATAGTAGGATGGTTGGCCTATCTTAAAGCGATTCCAGTATTAGTACTTCCCTTAGCTTTATATTTTACATTCACGGGAGAAGTATATTTCTGGTCGAATAATGCAGTTAGACAGTTTGTAGCTGCTGCTTTTTTATTATATTCGTTCCAGTTCATTTATGAGAGAAATATTATAAAGTATAGCTTGTCGATTTTCATTGGAACACTTTTTCATATAAGTGTTATTTTGTTTCTGCCGCTGTATTATGTCTGTGCCAAATTTCCGAAGAACAAGTATTTCTATCCTATTGTCGTTGTTTCTTCGTTTATTATTGGGCAGACGAAAATTTATATTACTTTGTTGTCGTTTGTTGAAAGTCAATTTCTTAATCTTGCCTCATTTTTAGGTTACGCCGGATATTTTTCTAGACTGCAAGATGTACAACTCCCAGAAGCTGGCTTGGGTTTTTATTGGATCGTACTAACAAATTTAATTGTCGTAATTGTTATACCGTGGAGTAAATCAAAACTTCTTCCACTGCATCCTTATCTTGCGGCGTTTACAATAGGAGTCGTATTATTCAATCTATTATATGTTTCGCATTTTGTCGGAAGAATTACAAGTTCATTATTGATTTTTAAACCTATGTTACTTGCGTACACCTTTAAATTGGTTCCGAATCATGCTTTGGGGCTGTGGTATAAAGGATTCCTGATTTTTGGTTATTGTCTAATATTAATTACTGCAATAGAAAAAGGAAGCCATCAATGTTGTCCCTACAATTGGATGTTATAAATTTTTATTTTTTTCCTGGTTAGCATTCACTTTAGAATAACAAAATGAAATTATCGTACATTTGGGCAAAACTGCTAAAGAAAGGGCGTGGAAGTGCCATCAAAAATAGCAGAATACACAAAACATCAAGAATTGAATCGGGTTGTAATATTATAAATGTGACGTTTGGTAAATACTCCTTCTGCGGTTATGATTGCGAAATTTACAATACGGATATTGGGTCATTTTGCTCGATCGCTAATAATGTAATTATAGGTGGAAGTATGCATCCAATAAATTGGGTATCTTCATCCTCTGTTTTTTGTGAAGGTAATGACAGCATAAAAACTAAGTTTGCAAAACATAAAAAAAATATACCATTAAAAACAATTATTGGGAATGACGTATGGATAGGGCAATGTGTATTAATTAAACAGGGTGTTCAGATAGGCACAGGCGCAGTTATAGGTATGGGTAGTATTGTCACGAAAAATATTGAACCATATTCCGTTGTTGCGGGAAACCCTGCTCGCGAAATAAAAAAACGATTTAGCGATGATGTGATTGATGTCCTATTGAAAAGTAATTGGTGGGACTTTTCAGAAACACGCTTATTTGATTTGGCTTCATCATTTACTGATGTACAGGATTTTATAAAGAGACTGGAAAGATGAAAATATTGCATTGCTGCCTAGCAAGTGTTTATATAGATAACTTTAGTTATCAGGAAAATATTTTACCTAAGCTTCACAAATTACAAGGCCATGATGTTCAGATAACCGCATCTACAGAGACATATATTAATAATGAAAAATTAGGTTATGTACCTCATGGATTCTATTACACGACAGAAAATATACCGATTACTCGAATCCCATATTCTAGATTTATGCCTCATTTTCTTGCAAAAAAACTAAGGATATATGTTGGGTTAAGTCGAATATTAAATGATTTTCACCCAGAGATAATTTTTTTACATGATGTCCAATTTATTAGCGTATGGGAAATTGTTAGATATGCTAAAAATAATCCCGTAAAAATTTATGCTGATAGCCACACTGATTACATGAATAGTGCGAAGAATTGGTTATCTAAAAATATACTTCATAAAATTATTTACAAATGGTGTACAAAAAAAATTGAACCATTTGTAATAAAATTTTGGGGGGTAACTCCTTCTAGACGAGATTTCTTAATTGATTTTTACCGTGTAAATCCTAACAAAGTTGGATTATTAGTCATGGGCTTAGATGATTCTTCAATTGATTTTAATGACTTAGAGAAATCAAAAATAACTACAAGAAAAAATCTTAATGTCAATCATGACGACTTTTTAATCATAACTGGAGGAAAGATAGTCAGACGAAAAAATATACATTTAGTAATGCAGGCAATAATAGAATTAAGTGAACTTAAAATTAAATTAGTTGTTTTTGGAAGCGTTAATAACGAGATCAAATCTCAAATTTATGAATTAGCTTCATCGCCAAATATTTCATATGTCGGATGGATAAATGCCCATGAAATTTATAAATTACTTTATGCCTCAGATCTAGCTGTATTTCCAGGAGCACATTCAGTTTTATGGGAACAGGCAGTTGGGCTTGGATTGCCTGCGATCTTCAAACGCTGGGAGGGATATCAACATGTGGATTTAGGAGGTAATTGCCTTTTTTTGGATAATGTAACAACGGATGAAATAAAAAATTTAATTTGCAAAATTTATAGGGATAAAAAATTATACGATAGTATGAAGAAGGTTGCGGTTGAACGAGGACCAGATGAATTTTCCTACTCCAGGATCGCTAAACGAGCTTTGGAAATGTAATATATTATACATATATAATTAATTTATTTATTTATTTACATATGAAAATTCTTGTTGCTTTTAAGCGCGTCGCTGAAAAGATACCATACCCGGTTGGTCGAGTGGTTGCGCATATTCCATACTCTTTGAGATTAGGCCGGACATACTCTAAGTATTCTAAGTTTCTTCCGTTATTCGAGTCGTTTGATCCGTTCGAGAAAAATAACTTTGTTATCAAAAAATTAAATAATATCGTTCAATATGCGCAAAGAAATATACCTTTTTATAAGGAGCTTTACGGTAAAGGTATAATACAAATTGAGAAGATGTCTGATTTTGAGGAATTACCTATTATTACTCGTGGGGAGGTTAGGAATTATACGCAACGTGCTAATGGTGCTATGTTGCTGAATACCGGTGGCACTAGTGGAGAGCCATTAAGCTTTTACGTAGACAACCAAGCTTGGGCGCGTGAGTGGGCGCACATGCATTATATATGGGCAAGGAAAGGCTATAAAGTTGGTGATCTAATGCTGACTATGCTGGGGAAGAATCTTTTTGGGCATTTCTACAGATACAATGCCGTTCACAATGAATTTCGTTTGAATCCTTATATGGATGCGGGTGAAAATATAAATCATGTTCGCCTTCTTTTTGAGCGATATCCGATCTCTTTTTTTCAGGGCTATCCTTCCTCTATATATAATTTTTTTAGAGAAATTGAGCCATTTGTTGACGATCATTTAAAAGATTTAATTCGGCAAAAAATTCGATGCTGCTTATTTAGTTCGGAATATCCGCTTCCGTATATGACAAGATACATTAGTGCTGATTGGATGTTGGATTATATTTCTTGGTACGGACATAGCGAAATGTGCATACTTGCTTACGAAGATATAGCAGAGGGAGGTTATGTTCCATTACAAACATATGGGCTAGCAGAAGTTTGTAACGGTATACTATGCGGTACTTCATATAATAACTTTGACATGCCTTTAATACGATATTCAACTGGGGATCTTGTTGAAGGCTTTGTGGATGAGACGGGATTGCTCCGATCGTTTAAGGTTACACAGGGACGGTCTGGCGACTATGTTCAGGATAAAAACGGTCGTCATCTTTCACTGACAGCCCTAATTTTTGGGAGGCATCATTTAATCTTTAATCATGCAGATTTTGTGCAGGTATATCAAAGGGTGCCTGGTGAGCTTTCGATCTTTGTCACGCTGAAGCGGGGAATAAATATTGTGCAAACTGATATGTCACAGATGTTTGATACGAGAGATGCCAACTTTCAGTTTTCTTTTAGAACATTGAAGGAGCCGATACTTACAAAATCCGGTAAACTGAAGTTATTAGTTTCCGATTCCGATATCAACGCCATTGGTGTTGCATAATGGTTGAATTAACTAGATGCACAAATTGCGTCATGGATACGACGGATGCCATAATTGTTTTTGACCAAAAGGGCGTCTGCGACCATTGCAACACTTATTATCATTTTACCCTACCGAGATGGCACACAGATGAACGGGGCAATAATGCTTTGCGGACCCTTGCTGCCAAGCTTATTAAGGAGGGGGCGAGCAAGGACTTCGATTGCATCATCGGCATGAGCGGCGGTGTAGATAGTTCTTACCTTACCTATGTTGCTAAGGAGATACTTGGGCTGAGGCCCCTCGTATTCCATGTTGATGCGGGGTGGAATTCGCAGGTTGCCGTCAATAATATTGAGAGGTTGGTCGATGGGTTAAATTTGGATCTTTATACGGAGGTCATCGATTGGGAGGAAATGAAGGACCTGCAACTTGCCTATTTCCAGTCCGGAGTGCCGCATATCGACACACCACAGGACCACGCTTTCTTTGCCACCATGTACAAATTCGCAGAAAAGTACAGGGTTAAGACCATCCTTACGGGAGCAAACCTTTCCACTGAATGTGTGCGCAACCCCGTGGAATGGATGTATTACCAATCTGATTCGATTCAATTGCGAGATATCCACCGCAGGTTTGGAAATCGCCCACTTCTGAGTTTTCCGGTAACGTCGATCCTGTGGCACAAGGTTTATCTGCCCTATCTTAAGGGGATCAAGGTGGTACGGCCGCTTAATTATCTGCCGTACATCAAACAGGAGGCGATGGACCTGCTGAGCGATCGCTTCGGCTGGCAGCCGTATCCACAAAAACACTTCGAGTCCCGTTTTACCCGTTTCTATGAGAGCTATTGGCTACCCAAGCGCTTCGGCTACGATGTGCGCAAGGTTCAGTATTCCAGCCTGATCCTCACCGGACAGATGACGCGCGACGAAGCATTGGAGCGGCTGAAGCAGCCTCCCTACGACGAGGCGACGATCGGGCATGACATCGAGTTTGTGGCCAACAAGCTCGACATCACGGTTGAAGAACTGAACAGGTACATGGAACTGCCGAAGAAGACCTACCGGGATTATCGCAATCAGCGGTGGATCTACGACATGGGTGCGCGGGCGATGAAGGCGCTCGGGCTTGAGGTTGGCGGCAAGCGATGATCACCCTTGTGAGCTATGGGCTGGGAAATGTTCAGGCTTTCGCGAATATTTACCGGCGTCTGAATATCCCAGTCCAGATCGCTCAGACGGTTGATGAACTCGCCACCGCTGAGCGGATCATATTGCCAGGTGTCGGGGCCTTCGACTGGGCGATGACGCGACTGGAGGCATCCGGCCTGCGGCCCTGCCTGGACGATCTCGTGTTGGAGCAGCGACGGCCCGTGTTGGGGGTGTGCGTGGGGATGCAGATGATGGCGCGGCATAGCGACGAGGGGCAGTTGCCTGGGCTGGGCTGGATCGATGCTGAGGTCAGGCGTTTCGACGCGGGGCGTTTCACGCAGAAGACCCATTTACCCCACATGGGCTGGAACGATGTTGTCCCGCGCAGAGCGGATGGCCTCTTTCAGGACATGTCCTCGCCTCGCTTCTACTTCCTGCATTCGTACTATTTCGCGCCCGCGCGGGAAGAGGATACCTTGGCGGTCACGGACTATTACGGACCTTTCACGTCCGCGGTGGGGGTAGGGAACATCTACGGCACCCAGTTTCACCCGGAGAAGAGTCATCAATGGGGCATTCAATTGCTGCGTAACTTCGCCGAGCTCGCCTGATGCTGCGCCCCCGAATCATTCCCTGCCTGCTGGTCAAGGGGGGTGGGCTGGTCAAGACCCTGCGGTTCGGTCCGGGGAAGTATGTCGGTGACCCCCTGAATGCGGTGCGCATCTTTAACGAAAAGGAGGTCGACGAACTGATCCTGGTTGATATCGATGCCACGGTGGCGGGCCAGGAGCCTAACCTTCAACTCATCAAACATTTGGCGACGGAATGCCGGATGCCGCTGTGCTACGGGGGTGGGGTACGTTCCGTGGACATGCTGGAGCGGATTGTCCAACTTGGCGTGGAGAAGGTCGCGTTGAGTGCCGCGGCGGTGCAAACGCCGGCACTAATCAGTGCGGCCGCGGAGCGGGTGGGTAGCCAGACCGTCGTCGTGGTCATGGACGTGAAGAAGGCCGGGATGTTGCGGTGCTGGGAGGTGTTCACCCACAACGGGACCCGCAAGACGGGGCTCGATCCCGTTAGCTTCGCGTGCCAGGTTGAGCAGGCAGGTGCCGGCGAGATCGTGCTGAACAACATCGATCGGGACGGTGAGATGAAAGGCTATGATCTCGATCTGATCCGCCAGGTCAGGGAGGCGGTTCATCTGCCACTGACCGTGCTGGGTGGCGCGGGCTCGCTGGCGGACATCGAGGCATTGATCCGGGAGTTTGGGATCATCGGCGCGGCGGCGGGGAGTCTGTTTGTCTTTAAGGGCGTGTACCGGGCGGTGTTGATCAACTATCCCACCCGGCAGGAAAAGGATGCCTTGTTGGCGCGTGCGGGGTTTGGTGACTTATGAGCGGCATCTTCGGCTGGCTCTAAGAGCGGTTGGTGAACCGGGTGCTGGGCTTGGCACGGTTGCGGGTTGTGGGTGGT
>ERZ1645187.2236-NODE-2236-length-17278-cov-8.048249_pt1 | contig 17278 bp, 16 predicted proteins | sample MGYA00575352_ERZ1645187 | MGnify/ENA primary metagenome ERZ1645187 (study PRJEB40837, sample SAMN11349314) | freshwater sediment metagenome | isolation source: river sediment | host: Sediment | place: India: Wazaribad , New Delhi | collected 2017-02-21 ... | reverse complement strand
CGTCGGCGAGGCCGCCAAGTCGCAGACCCTCGCCTACAAGCAGAAGATGACGCTGCTCGGCGTGATGATCGCGGTGGGCGGCATGACCGATTTCGCCGATGGCAACGCGGCGACCATACTGCGCACGTCCGAGGCCAACAAGCAGTACGGCGTGCGCCTGAAGGATCTGATCAAGCGGGGCGATGTCTCGGCCAACGTCGAGATGCGGCCGGGCGATGTGCTGATCATTCCGCAAAGCTGGTTCTGAGTCGGATGGCGTGGTGGGTGCCGGCGGCATGCGCCGTCGGCGGGATGATCAACGTCTAGGGAAAATACGACGAAATGGATGAACTGCTCCGACAGGCGGGGGCGATACTCAGGGCGATGTGGCGGCAGCGGTGGCTCGGCCTCGCGGTGGCATGGCTGGTCAGCGTGGTCGGCGCCGCGGCGGTGATGCGCGTGCCCGACAAGTACGAGGCCTCCGCGCGCATCTTCGTCGATACCCAGTCGATCCTGCAGCCGCTGATGGCGGGTCTGGCCGTGCAGCCGAACATTGAGCAGCAGGTGGTGATGCTGAGTCGCACATTGATCAGCCGGCCCAATGTCGAGCGGCTGGTGCGCATGGCCGATCTCGATCTGAAGGTGAAGTCCAAGACGGAGCAGGACGAACTGGTCGACGGCCTGATGAAGTCGCTCGAAATCAAGAGTACCGGCCGCGACAATCTCTACACGTTGGCCTATCGCGACTCGGAGCCGGAGAAAGCCAAGCGGGTCGTGCAGTCGCTGGTGTCGATCTTCGTCGAATCCAGCCTGGGCGACAAGCGCAAGGATTCGACTTCGGCCAAGCAGTTTATCGACGAGCAGGTCAAGTCCTACGAGAAGAAGCTGGAGGAGGCGGAAACCCGCCTCAAGGATTTCAAGCTGAAGAACATCGACCTGCGTCTCGGCGAAGGCAAGGGCCTGACGGATCGGATCTCGGATGTCAGCCAGTTGCTGGCCAAGGCCCGGCTCGACCTGCGCGAGGCGGAGAACTCCCGCGATGCGCTGAAGCGGCAACTGATCGGCGAGGAGCCGGTGCTGCTGCCCGATGCGCCGGGGACCGAGTCATCGGTGTCGATTCCCGACATCGACGGCCGCATCGACGCCATGAAGCGCAACCTCGATACGTTGTTGCAGCGTTACACCGACCAGCATCCGGACGTCGTTGGCGCCCGGCGGCTGATAAGTGAGCTGGAAGAGCAAAAACGGCAGGAGATCGCCGCGCGCAAGAAGGCGGCGGCGGTCAATCCGGCGGTCGCTTCGATGAATGCCAACCCGGCTTACCAGCAGATGAAGGTTTCGTTGGCCGAGGCGGAGGCGATGGTGGCGTCGTTGCGGGCACGCGTCGCCGAATACGACTCGCAATACCGCCGCTCCGTGGATGTCATGAGATCGGCGCCGCAACTGGAAGCCGAGTTTGCCCAGCTGAACCGCGACTACGATGTGCACAAGAAAAACTACGATGCGCTGGTGGCCCGCCGCGAGTCGGCCAGCCTGACTGGCGAGCTCGAGTCGACAGCCGGCGTTGCCGACTTCCGGCTGATCGACCCGCCCAGGGCATCGACCACGCCGGTGGCGCCCAATCGCATGCTGCTGCTGCCCGGCGCCCTGCTGATCGGCCTTGCCGCCGGACTCGGCGTCAGTTTCGTCGCCAGCCAGCTGCGGCCGGTGTTCTTCGATGGCCGGGTACTGCGGGAAGTCACCGGGCTACCGGTGCTCGGCGCGGTGTCGAGGCTGACCAGCAGTAATGAGGCGGCACGCCAGAAACGACGGACACGACTATTTTTGGTTGGATTTTTTGGGCTCATCGCCCTTTACGCTTCGGGCATTCTTGCTTATGCCTTGATTTCCGGCCGCATGGCTTGAGGGAACGCACATGAGTCTCATCGAACAGGCGGCCAACCGCCTCGAACAGCTCCGCAAGGCGGGTGTCGAGATTCCGGACGAGGTTCCCGCGGCCACGACGCCGCTGTCGGAACCGGTGGTCAAGAGCACGATCCAGCAGGCGGCCGAGATGCTGCCGGGCGCGGCGGTTGTGCAGCCGGCGCCGCAGCCCCAGCCCGCTGTCACGGCGCCGCGCTTCACTGCCAAGACGGTTTCGATCGACCTCGACCTGCTCGGTCGCGGCGGTTTCATCACGCCGAAGGCGCCGCGCGCCCAAATTGCCGACGAGTTCCGGGTCATCAAGCGCCCGTTGATCGACAACGCACTGGGCAAGGGTGCGGCGCCGGTGGCCAACGGCAACCTGATCATGATCACCAGCGCCGTGCCGGGCGAGGGCAAGACCTTCACCGCCGTGAATCTGGCGATGAGCATCGCCATGGAACTGGATACCACGGTCATGCTGGTCGATGCCGACGTCGCCAATCCGTCGATCTTCCGCGTGCTCGGCCTGCCCCCCGGGGCGGGGCTGCTCGACGTGCTGGTCAAGGACTCGCTCGATCTCGGCGAGGTTCTGCTGCGCACCAATGTGGACAAGCTGACGCTGCTGCCGGCGGGTACCCAGCATCCACGGGCGACCGAGCTGCTGGCGAGCGATTCCATGGCGCGACTGATCGAGGACATGGCCAGGCGCTATGACGATCGGATCATCATCTTCGATTCGCCGCCCCTGCTGGTCACCACCGAGGCGCGTGCGCTGGCCGCACACATGGGCCAGATCGTTCTGGTGACGCGCGCCGAACGCACCCTGCACGGACAGGTGACGCATGCGCTGGCGACCATCGAGAATTGCCCGGTCAAGCTGATGATGCTCAACCAGGCGCGGCCCGATCCGCTGGGCAGCTACGGTTACGGCTATGGCTATGGCTATGGCTACGGCTATGGCGAGGGGCAGGGCGGCCGGGTAAGCGGCGGCTAGACGGAACAAGTGGAACGGGAGAGGCGGCGTGCGCGGATTTCGACTGATTGCGATGGCCTCGGCGTGGGCGACCGCCTGGACCGCACCGGCCTGGTCGCAAACCCAGGGGCTCGGTGGCTTCGATCAGTCGCTCGACACCGGGGCGGTGCTGTCTTCTCCCGGGGGCGGTGCCTCGGTGCCATCCGGCGAAGGCAAGCGGGCGTGGAGCATCGTGCCGAGTATTACCCTGCAGGAAACCATTACCGACAATGTTGCGCTCAGTCAGACCCGCAAGGAGAACGACCAGATCACCGAGGTGAGTCCTGGCGTTCGGGTTGAAGCCAACACCAAGCGGCTCAAGCTGCACGCGAATTATGCCCTGCGCGGGATGTACTACGCACAGGGCACGCGTGACACTGAGACACAGAATTCGCTCAATGCCGCGGGTAAGCTCGAGGCGATCGAGAACCTGCTGTTCGTGGACATGACCGGCAGCATTGCGCGCCAGAACATATCGGCCTTCGGTCCTCAGTCGACCGGCAACTACAACATCAATCCGAACAATACCGAGACGCGAAGTTTTCGTCTGTCGCCCTACCTCAGGGGCCGGCTGGGCAGCATGGCCGACTACGAACTGCGCTACAGCCGGACGACGACGCGCTCGAAGTCGAACCTGGCCTCGGATGCCGATACCGACGAATGGATCGGCCGCATCATTGGCAGCACGTCGCTCGCCGCGCTCGGCTGGTCGGCCGAGGCGAGCCGGCAGCAATACGACTACTCGCAGGGACGCAGCAGCGAGAGCGATCGTGTGCGGGGCATTCTCACGTATCGGGTCAATCCGCAGTTCAAACTCTCCGCCAGCGTGGGTCGAGAGGGCAACGATTTCGTCTCGCTAAATAAGCAAAGCTGGACAACGCACGGCTTCGGCGCCGACTGGGCGCCGACCGAGCGTACCGAAATCTCGGCGTTTCGGGAAAAGCGCTTTTTCGGCTACGGACACACGTATAGCATTAGTCATCGCTTTCCCATGAGTGCTATCAAGTTCGCCGACACGCGCGACATTTCGTCGTTGCCCAACCAGTTCGCCACCGCCGGCCTGGGCAACATCTACGACCTGCTGCTTATGCAACTCGCATCCGCCGTGCCGGATCCCGTCGATCGTGCCGCCCGGGTGAATGCGTTGCTGAGCGCCGCCGGCATCGCGCCCAACGTGCAGGTCAATAGCGGCTTCCTCAGTTCGCAGGTTACCGTTGAGCGCCGACAGGAACTCTCCTGGCTGCTGCGTGGCGCCCGCAACACACTGACTCTGGTGGCCATGCGCGGCAAGAACGACCGGCTTGGATCGGGTCTAGGCACGGGTGATGATTTCTCCGTGGCATCCTCGGTGGACCAGCACGGTTTCAATGTCGGCTGGGCGTACCAATTGACGCCGTTGACCTCGCTCAACCTTGCGGCCGGGCAGACGCGCAGCATGGGCGATTTTTCATCCCAGAACCAGAACAACCGCCAGCGGAGGCTTTCGGCGAGTTTGTCGACCAGGCTCGGCGCCAAGACCAGCGCGGCCGTGACGGCCCGCCGGAACAAGTCGGACGGCACCACGCAGCCTTATACCGAAAATACCCTGGTCGGGTCGATCGCCATCGAGCTCTAGCATCACATGTACGAGTCCTTCTATGGCTTGACCGGCAAGCCCTTCCAGCTCAACCCCGATCCGCAGTTCTATTTCGGCAGCAAGCAGCATCGCCGCGCCATGGCCTACCTCGAGTACGGCTTGCACCAGAACGAAGGCTTCATCGTCGTCACCGGCGATGTCGGCGCCGGCAAGACCACCATCGTGCGCAACCTGCTGACAAGCCTGGACGCGGCGCGCGTGGAGGCGGCGCACCTGGTCAGCACCCAGCTCGATGCCGAGGACATTCTTTCGATGGTCGCCGCCGCCTTCGGCGTGCGCGCCAAGGGCGCGAGCAAGTCCGACGTGCTGATGTCGCTGGAAGCCTTCCTCATGTCGGCGGCGACACGGAACAAGCGCTGCCTGCTCATCGTGGACGAGGCGCAGAACCTGACGCAGCGCGCCGTCGAGGAACTGCGCATGCTGTCGAACTTCCAGCTGGGCACGCAATCCGTGCTCCAGACCTTCCTGATCGGCCAGCCCGAGTTCCGCGCCATCCTGCAAAGTCCGGACATGGTGCAGCTGCGCCAGCGCATCATCGCCTCCTGCCACATCAGCCCGATGGACCGCGAGGAGACGCAGGGTTACATCGAACATCGGCTCCATTGCGTCGGCGCCAAGGACAAGCCGGCGTTCGACGCTGGCGCCTTCGACGCGATCTTCGCCGCCACCGGCGGGGTGCCGCGCCGGATCAACGCCCTGTGCGACCGCCTGCTGCTTTCCGGTTACCTCGCCGGCAAGACAGCCTTCACGCGCGAGGATGCCGACAGCGTGGCCGCCGAGATCGAGGACGAAGTGTTCGCCAGGTCCGCCGTCAAGCCGCGCGCGGCCGAGGTCGAAGAGGCGCGTTTCGGCGATATTCCCGACCTGCCGGCCGATGCCGTGGCCAGCCTCAATCTCGACGACAAGTCGATCGACGAGGCCAGCACCCTGCTGTCGGCGCTGCACGCCGACCAGTTGGGCAGTCGCCTGCGCCGGCTGGAACGCAGCCTGCTCAGGCTGGAGCGCATCAACTCGGCGACCCTGGTGCTGCTGCAGAAGCTGGTGCAAAACGCGCAGGCCCAGCCGCGGGGCGAGTGAAATGGCGCCGCCGCGCATCGCCAACGCCCTGACCATCGACGTCGAGGACTACTTCCAGGTCTCGGCCTTCTCGCCGTACATCGACCGCCTGGAGTGGAACAGCCGCGACTGTCGCGTCGAACGCAACGTTTGCCGCATCCTGCAACTGCTCGACGACGCCGGCACCAAGGCCACTTTTTTCACCCTTGGCTGGATTGCCGAGCGCTATCCGCAACTGGTGCGCGAGATCGTCGCCAACGGCCACGAACTGGCCAGTCACGGCCATGCCCATCTGCGCGCCAGCGAGCAGACCGAAGCGGGATTCTATGCCGACATCCAGTTGGCCAAGATCGTGCTCGAGGATGTCGCCGGTCACGAGGTCAAGGGCTACCGGGCGCCCAGTTTTTCCATCGGCCGCGACAATCTCTGGGCCTTCGATTGTCTCGAGCGTGCCGGCTACCGCTATTCCTCCAGCATCTATCCGATCCGCCACGACCACTACGGCATGCCCGACGCGCCGCGCTTTGCCCATGCCGTGGGCGGCCTGCTGGAAATTCCCGTTACCACCGTCCGCTCCTTGCGACGCAACTGGCCGGCCAGCGGTGGCGGCTACTTCCGCTTGCTGCCCTACGGCGTTTCGCGCTGGCTGCTCAAGCGGGTGAACGAAGTGGATCGGCAGGCGGCGGTCTTCTATTTCCACCCGTGGGAAATCGATCCCGACCAGCCGCGCGTGGCCGGCATCGATGCCCGGACACGCTTTCGCCATTACCTCAACCTGCATCGCATGGAGGCACGCCTGCGGCGGCTGGTGCGCGACTTTCACTGGCGGCGCATGGACGAAGTCTTCCTGGCGGAGCGACAGGAGTGATGCGCGCCGTCAAGTTGCTCGACCGTCGCGATGCCGACGGCGCGGCCCGCTGGGACCGCTTCGTGCTCGCCTGCCCGAACGCCACGTTTTTCCATCGCGCCGGCTGGCAGCGCATCATCGCCGAAGTGTTCCGCCACAAGACCTTCTTCCTCTATGTCGACAACGACGGAGTCATCGAAGGCGTGCTGCCCCTGGCCGAGGTGAAGAGCCTGCTGTTCGGCCATGGACTCGTCTCGCTGCCCTTCGCCGTCTACGGCGGCGTCGCCGCGACTTGCGCCGAGGCCGCCGGCCTGCTCGAGGCGGAAGCGCAGTCCCTGGCGCAGCGGCTCGGCGTCCAGCACCTGGAACTGCGGCACATGGAGCAGCGTCATGCCGACTGGCCGACACAGGATCTCTACGTCACCTTCCGCAAGGCCATCCTGCCCGACGAGGAAGCCAACATGCTGGCCATCCCGCGCAAGCAGCGCGCCATGGTGCGCAAGGGTATCGCCAACGGCCTGCTCGCGGAAGAGGATGGTGGCGTGGAGCGCTTCTTCGCCCTCTATGCGGACAATGTCCATCGCCACGGCACGCCGGCGCTGCCGAAACGCTACTTTCAGGCGCTGCGCGACGAGTTTGGCGCCGACTGCGACGTGCTCACCATCGTCAGCCGTGACGGTACGCCGCTGTCGAGCGTGCTCAGCTTCTATTTTCGCGACGAGGTGTTGCCCTATTATGCGGGCGACGACGAGGCCGCCCGCCATCTCGCCGCCAACGACTTCAAGTACTGGGCGCTGATGCGCCGCTCGTGCCAGCGCGGCCTCAAGGTGTTCGACTACGGCCGCAGCAAGGTCGGCACCGGACCGTATTCGTTCAAGAAGAACTGGGGCTTCGAGCCGACGCCGCTGCACTATGAATACCGGCTCTACCGGCGCGACGCCATTCCCCAGAACAATCCGGCCAACGCCAAGTACCGCGTCTTCATCGAAGCCTGGCGCCGCCTGCCGATCGCCGTGGCCAATGCCATCGGGCCGCACATCGTGCGCTATCTCGGGTAGGACCGCGCATGGCCAATGTCCTTTACCTCGTGCATCGGCTGCCCTATCCGCCCAACAAGGGCGACAAGGTGCGCTCCTACCACCTGCTCAAGCATCTGGCGGCGCGCTACCGCGTGTTCCTCGGTACCTTCATCGACGATCCCGACGACGAGCGCCATGCCGAGGTCGTGCGCGGAATGTGCGCCGAACTCCACATCGCGCGGCTCGATCCGCGCTGGGCGCGGGTGAAGAGCCTGGCCGGAATGGCGACGGGCGAGGCGCTGACCTTGCCCTATTACCGCGACGCCGGCCTGCGCGCCTGGGTCCGCCGCGTTCGCCGCGACAACGTGATCGACGCCGTCGTCGTCTTCTCCTCGGCCATGGCGCAGTACGTCGAGCCTGGCGGCCCGGCGCCGGTGGTGGTGGATTTCGTCGATGTCGATTCCGCCAAATGGACCCAGTACGCGCCGGCGCACCGCTGGCCGATGTCATGGCTCTACCGCCGCGAAGGGGCGCGACTGCTCGATTTCGAACGGGCCACGGCGCTGCGCGCCGCGCGCGGCTTTTTCGTCACCGAGCACGAGACCGATCTGTTCCGCCAGTTGGCGCCGGAAGCGGCGGCGCGGGTCGAAGCGATCGGCAACGGCGTCGACGCCGACTTCTTCGCGCCCGAGGACGGCCGGGCCTCGCCTTATCGCGCCGACGAGGTGCCGGTGGTGTTCACCGGCGCCATGGACTACTGGCCGAACATCGACGCCGTCACCTGGTTCGTCCAGGACATGCTGCCCGCATTGCGCGCGCGTTGCCCCGGCGTGTGTTTCTGGATCGTCGGCCGCAGTCCGGCGGTGCAAGTCCAGTCCCTGGCGGGCGAGGGCGTGCGCGTCACCGGCACGGTGGACGACGTGCGGCCTTATCTACAACACGCGGCGGCGGTGGTGGCGCCGCTGCGGGTGGCGCGCGGCATCCAGAACAAGATCCTCGAGGCCATGGCCATGGCTCGGCCGGTGGTGGCCTCGGCGGGCTGTGCCGGCGTCATCGAAGCCGTGCCGGGCGAGGAGCTGCTGCCGGCGGCCGAGGCCGGAGACTACGTCGAGGTCGTCGCCGGCCTGATCGCCGATCCCGCCCGCGCCGCGCGCATCGGCGCCGCGGCCCGGCGGCGGGTGGTGGCGCGCTACAGCTGGGAAGCCAGCATGGCCGGCATCGACCGTTATCTCCAGCCGGCCAGCGGCGAGGCGGCGGCATGAGCGCCGCGTCCGCGGTGGCGGCCCGTGCGGCCTGGCGTGGCGCCCTGCCGGCACTGACTTTCGTCCTCGCTTGGGTCCTGTTCTGGTACTGGGACACGGCGCGCGCCATGGTGGTGATCTGGGCGCGCTCCGAAACCTTCACCCACGCTTTCCTCGTGCCGCCGATATCGCTGTGGCTCATCTGGCGCCAGCGCCATGCCTTGGCCCACTTGGCGCCCAGGGCATGGTGGCCGGTGCCGGCGGTGGCGCTGGTCGTCGGCTTCGGTTGGCTGCTCGGCGAGCTGACAGCGGTGAACGCCGTCACTCAGCTGGCGCTGGTATCGCTGCTGGTGCTCTCGGTCGCGGCCATGCTGGGTCGGCGCTTAGCCTGGGCCATGGCTTTTCCTCTGGCCTACCTTTTCTTCGCCGTGCCGGTCGGCGAGTTCGTGATGCCGCGCATGATGGAGTGGACGGCCGATTTCACCGTGCGGGCCTTGATGCTCTCCGGCATTCCCGTGTATCGCGAGGGCCAGAACTTCGTCATTCCCTCGGGCAGTTGGTCGGTGGTGGAGGCATGCAGCGGCGTGCGCTATCTCATCGCCTCCGTGGTGGTCGGCACGCTGTACGCCTATCTCAACTATCGCTCGCCGCGCCGCCGCCTTATCTTCATCGGTGTTTCCATCCTGGTGCCGATCGTGGCCAACTGGCTGCGCGCCTACATGATCGTCATGCTTGGCCACCTCTCGGGCAACACGCTGGCGGTCGGCGTCGATCACCTCATCTACGGCTGGCTGTTCTTCGGCGTGGTCATCCTGCTGATGTTCGTCATCGGCGCTCGCTGGATCGAACACCCGGATGCCGGCGAATGCGTCGGCGGGGCGCGCGCGCGCGAAGTTACCGAATCGAGCACTGCTGGCCGCTTCTGGCCCGTCGCCATCGCCATGGCGCTGGCGACGGCGCTGCCGCATCTCGGCCTTGCGACCATCGAGCGCCAGGAAGCCGCGCGCGGCGGCGTGCCGCCGCCACTGACTTTCGTCGCGCCGGACGGCTGGCAGGCCGCCGATGCGCGCTCGATCGACTGGCGGCCGGCATTCGCCAATCCGCGCGCCGAATTGCAAGCCGAATTCGTTCAGGGCGAGCGGCGGGTAGGTATCTTTGTTGGCTATTACCGCCGGCAGGACTACGAGCACAAGCTGGTCAGTTCCGACAATGTCCTGGTCAAGACCAGCGACAAGGTCTGGTTGCGGGTGGCGGGCGGCAGCCGGGAACTGGCATCGGGCGGCCAGCCGGTCAAGACGAGCACCGTCGAGCTGCGCAATGTCGCCGGCCAGCGGCTCGCGGTCTGGCAGTGGTACTGGATCGGCGGCCGGCTGACCAGCAGCGACCATCTCGCCAAGCTCTGGCAGGCGGTGCATCGCCTGCTCGGCGAAGGCGACGATTCCGCCGTGGTGATCCTCTACGCGCCTAAGGAGGACCAAGCCGCCCTGGCGGATTTCGCGGCGGGTGCCATGGTTTCGGTGGAGCGGACCTTACAGGCGGCGCGTGGCCCCTGATCGATCGTCGATGCGCGCCGACGCCCGCCCGCTGGTCGTGCACGTCATGTACCGTTTCGACGTCGGCGGCCTGGAGAACGGCGTCGTCAACCTCATCAACCGCATGCCGGCCGAAGCCTACCGGCACGCCATCCTCGCTCTCACTGAAGTCACCGATTTCCGCCGGCGCATCGCGCGCGACGATGTCGAATTCATCAGCCTCGCCAAGCCGCCTGGCCATCTCTGGAAGCTTTATCCACAACTCTATCGGCTTTTCCGGCGGCTTGAACCGGCCATCGTGCATAGCCGCAACCTGGCGGCGCTTGAAGTGACCATACCGGCCTGGGCCGCCGGCGTGCCGGTGCGCATCCATGGCGAACATGGTCGCGATGTCGGCGACCTCGACGGCTCGAACAAGTCCTACCAGTGGCTGCGCCGGCTCTACAACCCCTTCGTCACGCATTTCATCGCGCTGTCGCGCGATCTGGAAAACTACCTGCTCGATCCGGTCGGCATCGCGCGGCGCAAGGTCGCCCAGATCTACAACGGCGTCGACGCCGAACGCTTTCATCCAGCCGATGGGCTGCCGATCATCGACGGCTGTCCGTTCCGGCGACCGCAGCACTGGCTGGTCGGCACGGTTGGGCGCATGCAAACGGTGAAGGACCAGACCCTGCTGGCGCGCGCATTCGTCCGGGCGCTGGAGCGCGAGCCGGCCTTGCGGCAGCGGTTGCGGCTGGTGATGGTCGGCGAAGGCCCCTTGCGCGCGCAAGCGCAAGAGATCCTCGATGCCGCAGGCGTTGCCGACCTCGCCTGGCTGCCCGGCGAGCGCCACGACGTGCCCGACATCCTGCGCGGCCTCGACTGCTTCGTGCTGCCCTCGCTGGCCGAAGGCATTTCCAACACGATCCTCGAAGCCATGGCCTCGGGCCTACCGGTGATCGCCACCCGGGTCGGCGGCAATCCCGAACTGGTGCTTGAAGGCGAAACCGGCCGCCTGGTGCCGGTCGGCGATGCCGAGGCGCTGGCGTCGGCGCTGATCGACGATGTCCGTGCGCCGGATGATGCGCATGCCGCCGGGCAGGCGGGACGGCGACAAATCGAGCGGCGCTTCAGCATGGATTCGATGGTGGCGGCCTATCGGGGACTGTATGACGAGATGTTGACGATTCGCAAGCCAGTGAAGGTGCTAAACTAAGTCGGACTAAGTTTACTGGGGCCGTGTCATGTTCAGCGTCAATATTCACGAAGCCAAGACCCATCTGTCTCGATTGGTCGATCAAGCAGCCGGAGGCGAGGAGATCGTCATCGCCAAGGCCGGCCGCCCGGTGGCGCGCTTGGTGGCATTGACGGCTTCCGCCGCGATCCCGCGCCGGTTGGGTCGGCTGGCCGGGAAGCATGTGGTCCCGGACGATATCGACTCTCCTTTCGAACAAGCGATCGCCGAGATGTTCGAGGGAGCAAAGGCAGACCGTTGAATGCGCTGCCTGATCGATACGCAGATTCTCCTGTGGTCGGTTTACCAGCCGGAGAAAATTCCATCCGGTCTGGCCAGCCGCCTGATCGAACCGGCCAGCGAAATCCTGTTCAGTTCCGTTTCTCTGGCGGAGATCGCCATCAAGTTTTCGCTCGGACGTGCCGATTTCCCTTTCTTGCCCGACGAAGTCGGGAGTGTGGCGATCGAGACCGGTTTTACCGAATTGCCGCTGACATGGCGCCAGTCCGCCCGGCTGGCAGGCTTGCCTTGGCACCATCGGGACCCTTTCGACCGCTTGCTGGTCGCGCAGGCGCTTGAGGAAGGATTGAAGCTGATCACGACCGATGGGTACTTGAGCCGCTATTCCGATCTTGTCGAACGAATCCCCCGACAGGCAACAATCGGTTAACATGCCGCATTAAAAAAATATCGCAACACCATGAAATGGCGTAGAAAATAGAATATGTGCGGCATCACCGGCATTTTCGACACTCGGGGCAAGCGCGACATCGATCGCGCGGTGCTGCACCGGATGAACGAGTCGCAGTTCCATCGCGGCCCCGACGAAGGCGGGCTGCACCTCGAGCCGGGCGTTGGCCTCGGCCACCGCCGCCTCTCGATCATCGATTTGTCGACCGGCCAGCAGCCGCTCTATAACGAAGATCAAAGCGTCTGTGTCGTTTTCAACGGCGAGATCTACAACTATCAGGAACTTATCCCCGAACTGCAGGCGCTCGGCCACGTCTTCCACACGCAGAGCGATACCGAAGTCATCGTCCATGCCTGGGAAGCGTGGGGTGGGCGCTGTGTCGAGCGCTTCCGCGGCATGTTTGCCTTTGCGCTGTGGGACAGGAATCGAGAGACGCTTTTCCTCGCGCGCGATCGGCTCGGCGTCAAGCCGCTGTTCTACGCGCTGCTCGACGACGGCACTTTCCTGTTCGGCTCGGAACTCAAGTCCATCCTCGCGCATGGCGGGCTGAAGCGGGACATCGATCCGCTCGCCGTCGAGGAATATTTCGCGCTCGGCTACGTCGCCGAACCGCGCTGCATCTTCCGCCAGGCCAGAAAACTGCCGCCGGCCTGCACGTTGAAAGTCAGTCGCAACGGGACGGCACTTCAAGCGCTTGAACCTCGCGAGTACTGGGATGTGCGCTTCACGACCGACTCCCGGATCAGCGATGTCGATGCCTGTCATGAGCTTGAGCGACGCCTGACCGAATCAATCCGCCTGCGCATGATTTCGGAAGTGCCGCTCGGCGCCTTCCTCTCCGGCGGTGTCGATTCCAGCGCCGTGGTGGCGATGATGGCAGGCCTGTCGAACGAGCCGGTGAATACCTGCTCGATCTCCTTCGCCGATCCCGCCTTCGACGAAGCACGTTTCGCGCAGCAGGTCGCCGACCGCTACCGCACCCGCCACTTCGTCGACCAGGTCGAGAGTGACGATTTCGACCTCATCGACACGTTGGCGCGGCTCTACGACGAACCCTATGCCGACAGTTCGGCGATCCCGACCTATCGCGTCTGCCAGCTCGCGCGCAAACATGTCACGGTAGCTCTGTCGGGTGATGGGGGCGACGAGAGCTTCGGCGGCTATCGGCGCTACTGGCTGCACATGATGGAAGAGAAGATGCGTTCCGCGCTGCCGCACGGCCTGCGCCGGCCGCTCTTTGGCACGCTCGGCTGGCTCTATCCGAAGGCCGACTGGGCGCCACGAATGTTTCGCGCCAAGACCACTTTCGAAGGCCTGGCGCGCACCTCGGTGGAAGCCTATTTCCATAGCATATCGGTGATTCGCAGTGCTCAGCGCAGCCAGCTCTATAGCGACGCTTTCAAAACCGAACTGGGCGGGTACAACGCTTTGCAGGTCTTCGACCGCCATGCGGCGAAGGCCGGCACCGACGATCCTTTGGCGCTGATCCAGTACCTCGATCTGCACACCTACCTGGTCGGTGACATCAACACCAAGGTAGACCGGGCCAGCATGGCGCACTCGCTGGAAGTGCGTGAACCGCTGATGGATCATCCGCTCGTCGAATGGCTCGCGACGTTGCCCAGCAACCTGAAGCTGCGCGGCTCTGAGGGCAAGTACATGCTCAAGAAGGCGATGGAACCGCATCTGCCCCGAGACATCATGTATCGGCCAAAGATGGGGTTTGCCGTGCCTCTGGCGCGCTGGTTCCGCGGGCCACTACGGCAGCGCGTGCGCGACGTGCTGCAGGAAGGGGCGTTCCTCGACACCGGCTGGTTCAACCGGGATGCCGTCCGGCAGATTCTTGAGCAGCACGAGTCTGGCATTCGCGACCACAGTACGCCGATTTGGGTGCTGCTGATGTTTGATGCGTTTATTAGGAATCAGCAATGCGCATCGTAGGTAAACGAAATGAGCGCGTCATCAGCCTTGCTGCAAATTCAGACTTGCTGATCGAGGGCGCCCATTTCAATGACGAAATCCGCCGCATGCCTGGTAGTGATATCGCCGGCATGCGCAAGGGAGTCTATCGGTTTATGACCCATGCCGAAGCCAACCGACATCAGGATGCATGCATCATCGCCGGCATGGTCGAGCTGGCACGGAAGCGACAGCAATGAGCGAGTTCAGCCGTCCGGCGACCATCGATGACTTGAAGTTGCTCTTGCAGGAGTTCAACCGGCAACAAGTCGATTACCTGCTGATCGGCGGTTATGCATTGTTTGCGCATGGCTATCACCGGGCAACGACAGATATTGATGTGCTGGTGCCGGCGACCCAGTCTGCGGGAGAGAGGGTGAAATCAGCGCTGATGATTTTGCCTGACCATGCGGCCAAGGATATCGAACCGTCCTGGTTCGAGGAGGGAGAAAACATCCGGGTCGTCGACGAGATCGTTGTCGATATCATGCTGAGTGCCTGTGGAGAAACCTACGAAACATTGAAGCGTCATGTGCAGGAGATAGACCTTGAGGGAATTCCAGTGCGAACCATCGATCTGGAAGGTCTGCTCAAGACGAAACAAACGCTTCGCGACAAGGATATTGCTGATCGTGTTGTACTGGAACGTGCGATCAAAACGCTGCGAAATGATAGTCATTGATAGAACAAAATAAGCCCATGCCCACGCTCTATCTCGTCGCCGGCGCGCGACCCAACTTCATGAAAATCGCCCCCATCGTGCGCGCGTTACAGGCCCATGGCAAACTTGATTTCAAGATCATCCATACCGGCCAGCACTACGACCGCGAAATGAACGATGTCTTCTTCGAAGAGCTCGGCATTCCTGCACCGGATGTCTTCATGGGCGCAGGCGGCGGCAGCCACGCACAGCAGACCGCCAAGATCATGACTGCATTTGAAGAGCTCTGCCAGGCAAGCAAACCAGATGCCGTACTGGTCGTTGGCGACGTCAATTCGACGCTAGCCTGCTCCATCGTCGCCAAGAAGCTGCACATTCCCGTCGCACACGTCGAGGCCGGCCTGCGCAGCGGCGACATGAGCATGCCCGAAGAGATCAACCGTCTCGTCACCGACAGTATCTCCGACTGGTTTTTTGTTACTGAACCGAGTGGTGTCGAGCACTTGCGTCGCGAAGGCAAGCCCGACAGCGCAATCCATCATGTTGGCCATGTCATGGTCGACAACGTGCTCTACCAGGCCGACAAGCTGGCACAAACCGACACGAAATTCGAAACCTCAGATTTCAAGAACAAGCACACGCGCTATGGTGTGGTCACGCTGCACCGCCCCAGCAACGTTGATAGTCCGGAAATGATGGCGCGCATTGGTGGGGCGCTGAAAGAAATCGCGGTCGATTTGCCCTTGCTCTTCCCCGTCCATCCGCGCACGCGAGGCAATCTCGAAAAGTTTGGCATCGATCTCGGCGCGAACATCACACTCGTGGGTCCGCAAGCCTACATGACTTTCCTCAACGTCTGGAAAGATGCCGCCGTGGTGCTCACCGATAGTGGCGGCTTGCAGGAAGAAACCACGGCGCTGGGCGTGCCTTGCATCACCATTCGCGAGAATACCGAGCGGCCGGTCACGGTGGACGAGGGCACCAATGTGCTGGTCGGTACCGATCCGGAACGCATCGTTGCCGAAGTGCGCAAGGTTCTGCGCGGTGAAGGCAAGCAGGGCAGGCGTCCACATCTCTGGGATGGCAAAGCTGCAGAACGTATTGTCGAAATACTCTCCACCGCATTAGGACCACATCAATCATGAACAAGGTCACCAAGGCCGTCTTTCCCGTCGCCGGTATGGGCACGCGCTTCCTGCCCGCCACCAAGGCTAGCCCGAAGGAAATGCTGCCCATCGTCGACAAGCCGCTTATCCAGTATGCGGTGGAGGAAGCCGCCGCCGCCGGCATCACGGACATGATCTTCGTCACCGGTCGCTCTAAGCGCGCCATTGAAGACCACTTTGATAAGGCCTATGAACTCGAAGGCGAACTCGAACGCCGCGGCAAGACCCAACTACTCGAATTCGTGCGCGGTCTCTTACCCAGAAACATGAACTGCATCTACATCCGCCAGGCCGAAGCCCTCGGCCTCGGCCATGCTGTCCTCTGCGCCAAGCCCGTGGTCGGCGACGAACCCTTCGCCGTCCTCCTCGCCGACGACCTGCTCGATGGCAATGTGCCCGTCATGAAGCAGATGGTTGACACTTACGACTACTACCGCTGCTCGGTGCTCGGTGTGCAGGATGTGCCCAAGGCAGACACCGCCAGCTACGGCATTGTTGCCTCCCAGCCGCTCGACGAAAGAGTTGAGCGCGTCAGCGCTATCGTCGAAAAGCCAAAACCCGAGGTTGCCCCGTCGACACTCGCTGTCGTCGGTCGCTACGTGCTGACCTCGCGGATCTTTGACCACCTGGAAAAAGCCCAGGCCGGTGCTGGCGGCGAAATTCAGCTCACCGACGCCATTTCGGCACTATTGACCGAACAGCAGGTGCTCGCCTACCGCTACCTGGGCGTCCGCTACGACTGCGGCTCCAAGCTTGGCTACCTGCAGGCCACCGTTGAATACGCCTTGCGCCATGCCGAGGTGGGGACGGATTTTTCAGCCTGGCTGCGCCAGCTCAAAGATAAGGAAATCTCATGAAAGTATTGATCACCGGCGCAGCCGGCTTTATTGGTTCGGCCCTGGCCCTGCGGCTGCTGGACCGCGGCGACAGCGTCATCGGCATTGACAACCACAACGACTACTACGACCCGGCGCTCAAGGAAGCGCGGCTGGCGCGGCACGCCCAGCACCCGAACTACACCCACCTGCGCATCGACATCGCCGACCGCAAGGCGATGGAAGCCGCCTTTGCCACCCATCAGCCCAACCGGGTCGTCAATCTCGCCGCCCAGGCCGGCGTGCGCTACTCCATCGAGAACCCGCTCGCCTACATCGACAGCAACCTCGTCGGCTTTGGCCACATCCTCGAAGGCTGCCGCCACCACGGCATCGAACATCTCGTCTACGCCAGCAGCTCCAGTGTCTATGGCGCCAACACCACGATGCCCTTCTCGGTCCATCACAACGTCGATCACCCCCTGAGCCTCTACGCTGCCAGCAAAAAGGCCAACGAGCTGATGGCCCACACCTACAGCCACC
>ERZ1645187.2234-NODE-2234-length-17280-cov-8.234369_pt1 | contig 17280 bp, 19 predicted proteins | sample MGYA00575352_ERZ1645187 | MGnify/ENA primary metagenome ERZ1645187 (study PRJEB40837, sample SAMN11349314) | freshwater sediment metagenome | isolation source: river sediment | host: Sediment | place: India: Wazaribad , New Delhi | collected 2017-02-21 ... | reverse complement strand
CGATTTTCGCCATCCGTGCCGTTCCCCCCGCGGCCGCGCCCGTCAAACGCGCCGAGCCGCCGCTGCAAGCCAAGCCCCGCTTCATGCCCGGCATGGCCGCGCCCGCGGCGAAGCCGGCCCCGACGCCGATGATGGCGGCCCCCGCACCGGTGCCCCATGCGCCGAGCGCCTTCCTGCCCGAGTTCGAGCCCGCGCCCGCGGCCTATGAACCGGAGGCCTATGATTACGTCCCCGCGCATCTCGTGCAGGACGATCCGCCCTTCGAGATCGCCGATGACTGGTCGATGGAAGACAGCGCCTTCGACGAGAACGCCTTTGCCGATCTCGACGACGAGATCCCGCCGATGCCGGCCGCGGCGCCGCTCGTCGCGACGCGCGGCGAGCTGAACCGTCAGGTGATCCCGGCCGCGCCGACGCCCGAGCGCCGCGTGGTCGCGCCCGCCCGCAAGGTGGCCGCGCCCTCGAAACAGGCGATCGCCGAGGCCCAGCCGAAGCTGCGCTTCGAGGCGCCCGCGCACCCGGCCTATGAGGCGCCGCCGCTCAGCCTGCTGACCAACCCGGTCTCGATCCAGCGCCACGCGCTCTCCGACGAGGCGCTCGAGGAAAACGCGCGGATGCTCGAGAATGTGCTCGACGATTACGGCGTGAAGGGCGAGATCGTCTCGGTGCGCCCGGGGCCGGTCGTGACCATGTATGAGCTCGAACCGGCGCCGGGGCTGAAGGCCAGCCGCGTGATCGGCCTTGCCGACGATATCGCGCGCTCGATGTCGGCGCTCTCGGCGCGGGTCTCGACGGTGCCGGGGCGCTCGGTGATCGGGATCGAACTGCCCAACGCGCATCGCGAGAAGGTGGTGCTGCGCGAGATCCTCTCGGCGCGCGATTTCGGCGACAGCAACATGCGCCTGCCGCTCGCGCTCGGCAAGGATATCGGCGGCGAAGCGGTGATCGCGAACCTCGCCAAGATGCCCCACCTCCTGATCGCCGGGACCACCGGCTCGGGCAAATCGGTGGCGATCAACACGATGATCCTGTCGCTCCTCTACAAGCTCTCGCCCGAGGAATGCCGGCTGATCATGATCGACCCGAAGATGCTCGAACTCAGCGTCTATGACGGCATCCCGCATCTGCTCTCCCCCGTCGTGACCGACCCGAAAAAGGCCGTCGTCGCGCTGAAATGGGTGGTGGGCGAGATGGAGGAGCGCTACCGCAAGATGTCGAAGATGGGCGTGCGCAACATCGAGGGCTACAACGGCCGCGTCCGCGAGGCGATGGAGCGCGGCGAGATGTTCAAGCGCACCGTGCAGACCGGCTTCGACGAGGAAACCGGCGAGCCGATCTTCGAGACCGATGAATTCCAGCCCCAACCCTTCCCCTATATCGTCGTCATCGTCGACGAGATGGCCGACCTGATGATGGTCGCGGGCAAGGAGATCGAGGCCTGTATTCAACGGCTTGCACAGATGGCGCGGGCCTCGGGCATCCACCTGATCATGGCCACGCAGCGCCCCTCGGTCGATGTCATCACCGGCACGATCAAGGCGAACTTCCCCACCCGGATCTCCTTCCAGGTGACCTCGAAGATCGACAGCCGCACGATCCTGGGCGAGCAGGGCGCCGAGCAACTCCTCGGCATGGGCGACATGCTCTACATGGGCGCGGGCTCGCGCATCACCCGGATCCACGGGCCCTTCGTCTCGGACGAAGAGGTCGAGGAAATCGTCACCCATCTCAAGAGCTTCGGCCCGCCGGAATATATGTCGGGCGTGGTCGAGGGCCCCGATGACGAGGTCGCGAGCGATATCGACCAGGTGCTCGGCCTCAGCTCGGGCAGCGACGATGTCGAGAACGCGCTTTACGACACCGCCGTCGCGATCGTCATCAAGGATCGCAAATGCTCGACCTCCTATATCCAGCGCAAGCTCGGCATCGGCTATAACAAGGCCGCGCGGCTCGTCGAGCAGATGGAGGATCAGGGCGTCGTGAGCCCGGCCAACCATGTCGGCAAGCGCGAGATCCTCGTGCCCGAACAGTGATCTGGCAAAAACGTGAGACAGGCCCCGCGGGATGTGATCCGGCGGGGCTTTCTCTTTTGCGCGGGCGCGCTACAGTCACCGCCATGACCCTGCTTCGTTTCGCCCTCGCGCCCGTCTTCACGCTTGCCCTCGCGGTTCCGGCTCTGGCCGAGAAGATCCCGCTGGGCGAGCTGTCCTCCTATCTCAACGGCCTCAAGACCGCCGAGGCGAGCTTCACCCAGGTGAACGCCGATGGCTCGGTCTCGACCGGCAAGATGTATCTGCAACGGCCCGGCCGGGTGCGGTTCGAATACGACAAGGACAAGACCCTGGTGATGGCCTCGGGCGGGCAGGTCGCGATTTTCGACCCGAAATCGAACATGGGGCCGGAGCAATATCCGCTGTCGAAAACGCCGCTGAACCTGATTCTCGCGGAGACGGTCGATCTCGCGCGGGCGAAGATGGTAGTGGGCCATACCGCCGACGACAAGACCACGAGCGTCACCGCGCAAGACCCCGAGCACCCCGATTACGGCACGATCAAGCTCGTGTTCACCGCCAAGCCGACCGAGCTGCGGCAATGGGTGATCACCGATGACAGCGGCGGTCAGACCACCGTCATCCTTGGCGAGATGAAAAAGGGCGTCACGATCGCGCCGAGCCTGTTCAGCATCGTGAACGAGACCAACAAGCGGAAGTGATCACTTGCCGCAGCCGCTCAGCTGGCTGCGGTACATCTGCGCGCGCGCATCGACCTTGTCGGCGACCGCGACGAGCCAGGCTTTCGACTGGTAGCTGCCCTTGGCAAAGCCCGAGCGCCCCTCGTGATAGGCGAGATATTGGCTGCGCGCGTCCCATTTCGAGATCCCGAGCCGCTCGCTCGAGCCGGCCATGTACCAGCCCATGAAATCGGTCGCGTCCTGGATCCGGGTGCGCTTGGCGCCAAAGCGGCGGGTGTCCTTGCGGTATTCATCCCAGGTCGCGTCGAGCGCCTGGCTATAGCCATAGGCCGAGCTCTGCCGCCCGATCGGGATCACGCCGAGCGCCCATTTGTGCGGCGTTTTCGCCGTGCCGATGAAACGCGATTCCTGATGGATCGTCGCCATCTGCACATGGACGGGCACACCCCAGCGCGCCTCGGTCTTGCGCATGGCGGAGTAATAGGCCGGCTTCTCGCGCGCCAGAAGGCATGCGTTATCAAGATTTCGGGGGGCTTTCGAAGACCCACCCCCACATGCTGCGATCAGCAGCACGAGGCTCAGCTTCAGGATGTTTTTCATGACTGCTCGGGCCGTTTGGCTATTTTCCGCTATTTTACGCGTTTTTGCGGCCGGAGGAAATCACAATCCGTTTGGCCGAGGTTGTTAGCCTCAGGTCCACAGATTGTTTCCGCGCCAATTATGGCTGAATTATGGACAGGGGATAGGTTAGGGATTACTTAAAGCCCATGGGGGCCGAGATGCATACGACGCACGCGAAATATCACATCGGTCAGATTGTCCGTCACCGCAAACACCCGTTTCGCGGCGTGGTGTTTGATGTCGATGCGATGTTTTCCAACACGCAGGAGTGGTATGACGCCATTCCCGAGGACAGCCGCCCGGCCAAGAATCAGCCCTTCTACCATCTGCTCGCCGAGAACGATAACAGCTACTATGTGGCCTATGTCTCCGAGCAAAATCTGGTGGCGGATTATTCGGGCGAACCTGTCGACCACCCGGACCTCGGCGATCTCTTCGGGGATTTCGAAGACGGGCGCTATCCGCTTCAATTCCAGCTCAACTGAGCGTCCTCACTCCTTCGGCGGGCGCAGCGGCAGGCGAAACGCCAGCAGGTTGCGGCCATTCGCGCGGTGATAGCCGAGATCTTCGACCAGATCGCGGATCAGGAACCAACCGAAACCGCCCTCGGGCAGATGTTCGGGGCGCGGGCGCTGGGCCTCGCCATCGGCATGCGGCACGAGGCAATCGCCGGGCAACTCGACGCCGTCATCGCTGACCGAACAACTCAGCCCGCGCCGGTCGCGCACGATCGAAAGGGTGATCGTCCCCTCGCCGCTCTCGCCATAGCCATGTTCGACGATATTGTTCAGAACTTCGGCCAGAACGAGCTCCAGCGTGCCCGATTCATCGAGGGAAAGCTGGCGGTAGAAACGCGCAAGGGCCGCGCGCAGCGCACTGCGCACAGCGAGCGGCTCGGCCGGAAAGCTGTGGTGGAAAATCTGCGCTTCGGGTCGCTCGGCATCGCGCCCCGGACGCGGTTTGGAGGTCGCGCTGCGGTTAGCCAGCATTCCGGATCCCCTCCGATGCGGCCTCGCCGGCGCTGCTGTGAATACGGAAGACCGAATCCATCCGGGTCAGGCGGAACACCTTTTCCACATTCGGCGTCAGCCCGGCGAGCTCGAGCTTGCGGTTGGGCGCGAGGGCTTTCATCACCGCGACCACCGCCCCAAGGCCGGAGCTGTCGAGAAATTCGACCCGACTCATGTCGAGAATGATGCGCGGCGAAGGCTGCGACGCAACTTCGCGCATCTGATCCTTGAAGCGGATCGCAATCGCTGCGTCGAGCCGCTCCTCGTCGACACGAACGACGAGTGCACCACTCCGAGCTTCGGCATACAGGTTCATCTTGAGGCTCCGACTTCGGTTTCCCTGCCGTCAGACTAGCCGCCAATACTTACCATTCCGTATCCGGATATAAGCAATTTTCGCTATCCCGCGGTGACCGGCGCGAAGCCCTCGAGCGAATGGCCGGCCACTTTGCGCAGCAGATCGACAAAGCCCGCGACCTGATGCGCCGCCGTCGCGCGGCCCTTTTCGGCGCTCGCCGCCGCCGCATCGCCGACCGTTCCCGCCGGGTTCAGATCCGAGGCGATCCAGCCGTAAGATATTGGCCCAATGGGAGAAATCTCCGCCCCCTCGGCGCTCGAGGGGAAATCGCGCGCGGCCGCCATATCGACCGTTTCGGGCGCGAAGGCGAGCATCAAAGAGGTCTCCATATCGCCGCCATGGATCCCGAAGGCGCGCTCGCGCGGCCCATAGAGCCCCTCGGGCTGGCCAAAGGCCGTCCACTGGCATTTCACCGCGAGCATCCCCGCCCGCACCCGCAGCTCACGCGCAAGGATCGAGACGAGATCGACATTGCCGCCATGGCTGTTGACCAGCACGATCTTGCGAATCCCCGCCCGCGCGACCGAGAGCCCGATCTCGGTCCAGACCCGCAGCGCCGTCTCCGCGCTGAGCGTCAGCGTGCCCGCCGCCCACAGATGCTCGTTCGACTTGCCCACCGCCTGCACCGGCAAGATCCGCAGATCGAGATCCTCGCCCGTCCCCTGCCGGCGCAGCTCGGCCAGCATCCCCTCCATGATCAGCGTATCGGTCCCCACCGGCAGATGCGGGCCATGCTGCTCGATCGCCGCCACCGGCAGGATCGCGATCGTGCGCATCGGGTCGATCTCTTTGAATTCCGGCGCGCGAAACTGCGCCCAATCGGTGCGGCTCATGGCCGGGTCTCCTTCGGGGTCTGGCCGATCAGACGGTCCATCTGGCGGGCGACGCGCTTGAGGTGGCGCGCGCGGGTGGTGGGGGTCGAGCTGTCCATCAGGTAATGCATCGCGAAGGCGGTGCGCTTGCGCCGCGCACAGAGCAGCCCGACCCCGCGCATCAGCGTGCGCTTGCCCGGCGCGCCGATGAAGAAGGTCAAAAGCCGCGACGCGCCGCCGGTGGTGAAGACCCCAAGCCGGGTGATATGGCGCAGCCCCGGGCGGATCGTGGCGTTCATCGCATCGGGCATCAGGAAGGCGACATCGGGCAACAGCACCCGGTCGAGCCAGCCCTTGAGCATCGCCGGCAACCCATACCACCAGGTCGGGTAAACGAAGATCAGCGTATCGCACCAGCGGATCGCCGCGACATCCTCATCGACCGGCGCGATATTGCCGGGGCAATCGAGATAGCCCTGCCATTCGGGCGGGCTCAGCACCGGCGAGAAGCCGCGCGCGTAAAGGTCGAGAAGCCGCACCTCGGCCCCCGCGCGGCGGAGCTTTTCGAGCACCAGATCGCGGATCGAGGCGTTGAACGAGCCTTCCTGCGGATGGCAGTAAACGACAAGCGCACGCATCAGAGCCGCTCCATCTCGGCGCCCACGCGGGCAAGGAACGCGGCGCGCTTTGCGTCGCTCGCGCGGTTCATGTCGTAAAGCGCGAGATAGCGCAGCGTTTCCGCCTGGGTCGCGTAGCGCAGCGCCCGGCTCACCACCTTGCGCGGCGGATCGCCCGCCCCGAAGGCCCGCCAGCGCGAGCCGCCATAGGTCGTCACCGCGGCGAGCTTGCGGATCTGCGTCAGCGCCGGTTTCACGAGGCCGTTCTCCATCCGAAACGACACGCCGGGCAGGAACACACGGTCGAAAAACCCTTTCAAAATAGCCGGATAGCCGAAATTCCAGACCGGGAAGACCAGCACCAGCGCTTGCGCCGCGCGAACCCGCTCGACATAGGGCGCGACCGGGCCGGTATTGGCCGAAAGATCATGATAATCGCGCCGCTCAGCCTCGGTCAGGACCGGGCTGAACCCCTCGGCGTTGAGGTCGCAATCATCGACCTCCCAACCCCGCGCAGTCAGGCGCTCGACCACGGTGCGGTGCAGGCTCGCCGAGAAGCTCTCGGGGCAGGGATGGGCAAAGAGAACAAGCGCGCGCGTCATGCCTGCCTCCTGCGCGCGTGGGGGAGGTCGCTGCGTATTTGGACCAAGAAGAAGCCCGCAGTTTCTTCTTGGCAAAAATACGCAAAATCTGTCGGTCGGGCTGGGCGCCGCGGGCAGGTCATTGCGCGGCCCTCATCCCCGCATAGGCATAGATCGTCTCATAGGACCAGTCGGGCACATCCCAGGCGATCATTTTGCCGGGGTTCAGCAGGCCCTTCGGATCGGCCTCGCGCTTGAAAGCGAGCTGGCGTGCATCGGCGGATTGGCGCCCGCCTTCCTCGAGCGTGTAGCGATGCGGGTTGAAGATCATCGCGCCCATATCCTCATGGATCCGCACGATGTCCTCGAGCCGCTCCTCGGTGGTGAAACGCACGAGCGTCAGCCCCGCATAGATTATCTGGCCGTTTTCCCGCGTCACTTCGAGATGCTGCATCAGCTCCGAGCCGAAATGCGCGCGCACGCGGGCGATCGTCTCGAGGTAATCGGGCCCGTGATAGCGCACCTGAAGATAGGTGATCCGCGGCTCGACCTTGAGCGCGCGCAGCGTGGTGTGGTTCCAGCCGTATTCATAAGCGGGCCCCGGGTCGCGCGCCCAGTCGGGAGCGTCCGAGCGGAAGATCAGCTTCGCCGCGGGCCAGCGCGCGAGGAAGGTCTCGAAGGCGGGCATCGCATGGGGCGCGACCATCACGATGACGGTGGTGTCCTCAGGCGTGACATGGCCCTTGAAGCGCTGGAAATAGGCCTCGGCGATCGGCGCCTCGCAGACGGTGACGAGCTTGAGGAGGATCCCGTCCTCGGCGGCCAGCGCCGCGCCAAAGGCGGTGGCCATCTCGAAATCGGGCAGGGTGACGAAGCCCGACACCCAGCCATAGGCGGGCGCGAGCGGCATCTCGATCTCGGTGATGATGCCGTTCGTGCCATAGGCATGGCTGACGCGGTGCAGCTCCTCGCCGGTGAACTCGTGGATCTGCGGCTCGGCCTCCATCGTCACCACCCGCAGCCGGATGATATTGCCCAGATCGCGCAGCGCGCCCCAGCGCACCGAGCCGACGCCCCCCGAGCCCCCCGCGATGAACCCGCCGAGCGTCGCCGTCGCCGCCGTCGAGGGCATCATCCGCAGTTCCTGCCCCGAGGCCGCGCGGGTCTGCGCATCGAGCTCGCGGATCACGATCCCGGGCTCGGCCACCACGCGCCCGGGCGCGATCTCGCGGATCTTGTCGAGATGTTTGAGATGCATCACGCAGCCGCCCGCGAGCGGCATCGCCTGACCGTAATTGCCGGTGCCCGCGCCGCGCACGGTGACCGGCACGTCATGGGCGTAACAGGTGCGCAGCACCTCGATCACCTCGGCCTCCGAGCGCGGCGAGACCACGAAATCGGCCACGACATGATCGAGCCGGGCCTTCAGAACCGGCGAATACCAGAAGAAATCGCGGCTTTTCGATTTCACCGAGGCGGGGTTTTCATCGAGGTCGAGATGGGCGAGGGCGGCTTTGGCGGCGGCAAGGTTCATGACATCAATCCATCGAGTTCGGCATAATCGGGCAGGGTTCGGTCGATCTGGCAGCCATCGCGCAGAACGATCCGGTCGGCTTGCGGGCGGGCGAAAAGCTCGCTCCAGCTGCGCGCGCGGGTGATCACGAGATCGGCGGGCGCGCCGGGGGCGAGCGAGGGCGGCGCCACCCCGCAGGCGGCCGCCGGGTTCGCGACAAAGGCCCGCGGCCAGGCGGCGCCGGCATGATCGAGATGCGCGATCCGCGTGGCCTCGCGCATCACCTCGAGCATGTCGAGATCGCCATAGGCATAGAACGGGTCGCGCGTGTTGTCGGAGGCAAAGCTCACATTGATCCCGCGCGCGGCCATCTCATGCACGAGCGTCACCCCCCGCCAGCGCGGCGTGCGGCCCGCCACGCGGTCTTGCAGATACATGTTGCACATCGGCAGGCTGACGACATCGAGCCCGGCGCGCGCCACCAGATCGAGGGTCTTCTCGGCCTCGGCCTCCTCCTGCACCGCGAGCGAGCAGCAATGGCCGACCGTCACGCGGCCGGTAAAGCCCGTCTCGAGCACCACCTCGGCAATCGCGCGCAGCGTCGCCACGCTCGGGTCGCCGGTCTCATCGACATGGAAATCGGTATCGAGCTCGTGCCGCACGGCATGGTCGAAAAACGCCCGCAGGCGGCGTTTGAGATCGGGCTGCGGGTAGGTCACGCAGCCAAGCACGCCCCCCGAAGCCGCGACGATCTCGGCGGTGCGCGCAAAGGGCCCGCCGGTATCGACCAGATCGATCGGCACGAGGCAGGCGCCCTGCAGCTCGATCCGCCCCGCCCAGCGATCGCGCATCTCGGCAAAGACCGGGAAGGAGATTTCGTCTTGCGGCGCGAGGCTGTCGAGATGGGTGCGGATCGCGCGGGTGCCATGCGCATAGGCGCAGCGCAGCGAAAACTCCATCCGCGCGGCGACATCGGCGGCCGACCAATTCGCCACCCGGTCCGCGCCCACGCTCGCCAGCGCGCCGCCGAACGTGCCATCGGGGTTCGCCGCGCGCGGCCAGATATGGCCCTTGTCGAGATGGGTATGCATGTCGACAAAGGCCGGAAACACCATCGCGCCGCCCATGTCGATCTCGGGGCAGGGGCCGGTCTCGGCCACGATCCGGCCCTCGGCGATGCTCAGATCGAGCCGCACGAGATCGCCATCTTGATCGAGGAGGCAGGCCGGGGTCTTCAGGTTCAACAGACGATACGTGCCGCTGGGCAGAACGCGGAAATCCATCAAATCTCCCGTTTGAGGGCACTTTCGTGCCATTTGTGAAGAAGCAGATGCGTGACGAGGCTGAGCACGGCAAAGATCACCACGCCGGTGAGCGCGATCAGCGCGAGGGCGGCAAACATCCGCGGGATATTGAGCCGGTAGCCCGCCTCGAGGATGCGAAACGCAAGCCCCGAGCCGATGCCGCCGGTGCCGGCGACATATTCGGCGACCACCGCCCCGATCAGGCTCAGCCCCCCCGCGATCCGCAGGCCCCCGAGGAAATAGGGCAGCGCCGTCGGCAGTTGCAGATAGCGCAGCCTCTGCCAGCGCGTCGCGCCGTAGATCTTGTAGAGATCGCGCAGGTTGTGGTCGGTCGAGTTGAGGCCAAGCGTGGTGTTCGACAGGATCGGGAAGAAGGCCACGAGCCAGGCGCAGAGCAGCAGCCCGACGATGCGGTTATCGACATAGATGAAGATCAGGGGCGCGATCGAGACGACCGGGGTGACCTGCAAGACCACCGCGAAAGGGTAAAAGCACATCTCCGCCCAACGCGAGAGCGAGAAGAGCACCGCGAGCCCCACCCCGCCGATCACCGCCACGGCGAGCGCGGCGAGGGTGATTTGCAGCGTGACGAGAAGCGCCGGGCCGAGGATCGGGAAATCCTTCACCAGGGTCTCCGCCACGAGCCCGGGCGCGGGCAGGATATAATGCGGGATCGCGTTCCAGACGGCGATCCGGTCCCACAGCAGGATCATCAGCGCCACCGTCAGCGCGGGCAGCGCCCAGCGCGCGATCTTCTCGCGCCGCCGCGCGCGGGCGCGGGCGATCTCATCGGCGTCGCGCAGGGTCTCGACGAGGCTCATGCGGTCTCTCCCATCGCGGCATGGAGCGCGTCCGAGGCGGTCCGGCAGAGCGCCGCATATTCGGCCGAGGTGCGGAACGCCTCGCCGCGGGGGTAGGGCGCGTCGACGGTGAGCTCGGTCGCCACCCGCCCCGGCCGCGCCGCCATCACCACGATCCGGTCGCTCAGAAACACCGATTCGAACACCGAATGGGTGACGAAGATCACCGTCGAGGCGATCTTCTCCTTCAGCTCGAGCAGATCCTTGTTGAGCTTGTGGCGGGTGATCTCGTCGAGCGCGGCGAAGGGCTCATCCATCAAGATCAGCTTTGGCCGCGTCACCATCGCCCGCGCGATCGAGACCCGCATCTTCATCCCGCCGGAGAGCTCGCGCGGATAGGATTTCGCGAAAGCCTCGAGGCCGACGAGTTTCAGCGCGAGGTGAATATCCTGCGCGACCTCGGCGAAACTGCGGCCCTTGAGCCGAAACGGCAGATAGACATTCTGCTCGACCGTGGCCCAGGGCATCAGCGTCGGCTCCTGAAATACCACGCCGATCTCCGCCTCGCCGCCGGCCCAGGCGATCTGCCCGCGCGTCGGGTGCATCAGCCCCGCAATCAGCCGCAGCGCGGTCGATTTCCCGCAGCCCGAAGGCCCGAGCAGCGAGATGAAATCGCCCTCGTTCACGACAAGGTTCATCTCCTGAAGCGCCACGACATCGCCGCCGAAGACCTTGTCGACGCCCGCGATCTCCATCAGCTTCGGCCGCTCGCCCAGAGGCTTCGGCCGGCGCCACGTCACCACCATCGGTGCACCCTTCCCCTTCGCGAAAGCGGGCCCGAAGGCCCGCCCAAGGCCTTACTTCTTGAGATCCATCCCGACGCCTTTGTTCACGAAATCAAGCGTGTAGGCCTTGGTATACTCGAGATCCGCCGGCACCACGCCCGCCGCGACCATCTTGTCGAAGAAGTCCTTGATATGGGCGTCCGTCATCGTGCCGATCCCGGTCTCGAGCGCCTCGCCCGAATCGACGATCCCCGCGGCCTTCATCTGCTCGATGCCGAAGGCGATCTGCTCGTCGGTCATGTCGGGGTTGTCTTTCTTGATCATCGCATTGGCGGCCATGTTGTCGCCATAGAGATAGCGGTACCAGCCCTTGATCGAGCCATCGACGAAACAGCTCACCACCTCGGGCTTCGTGGCGATCGTGTCGGCCATCGTCTCGATCAGCGTCGAATAGCTCGAATAGCCCTGATCGGCGAGCAGCCAGACATCGGGTTTGAACCCGCCCTCCTTCTCGACCATCAGGGGCTCGGAGGAGAGATAGCCCTGCATGCCGCTCTCCGGGTCCGCGATGAACGGCGCCGGGTTGAAGGTGTAGACCTGCCGCTGCTCGGGGGTGAAACCAAAGGCGTTGATCATCCACTGGTAATAGGAAGCATAGCCCGCATCACCGAGGTAAAGTTTCAAGTTTTTCAAATCTTCGAAATTCTTGGCCTTGCCCGGATGGGTCAGGATCACCTGCGGCTCCTTCTGGAAACTCGCCGCGACGGCCACCACCGGGATCCCCTCCTGCACCGCCGAGAATTGCTCGAGCAGGCTGCCGCCCATGTTGAAATCGATCTTGCCCGCCAGCATCAGCGCGCGGTTGTTCACCTGCGGCCCGCCCGGCTGGATCGTGACATCGAGCCCGCAGGCCGCATAGGTGCCGTCTGCCACCGCCTGATAGAACCCGCCATGTTCGGCCTGTGCGAGCCAGTTCGTGCCGAAGGTCACGGGCGTGTTGGCGGCGGCGGCGCCGGCCGCGGTGGCGCCGATCAGAAGGGCGAGAGCGAATTTGGTCATGGGAGCTCCGGGGTGTGAGATGTTCGTCCCCAACACTAGGCCGGGCCTGCGCGCCGCTCAGGGGCGAGAATGAAAATTCGCCCGAAGATTTCAGCCGCGCCCGGCCATTGGGCGGATTTTCCCGCAGCGCGCCGGAAATTTCGGCGCAGGCGAAATATTTTGGCCCTTTGGTCAAGAATGCTGGTGAGTCGCCCCCGCCCCCGGCAGGCTCGGCCCGAAGAGGAGACCGCGATGAGAGAGCTGACCCCCCCCGAGATCCGCCCGCCCTTCGGCCGCTATGCCCACGGCGTCGAGGTGCCGCCGGGGTGGCGATTCGTGACCACCTCGGGCCAGCTCGGGCTCGGCGCCGATGACCGCGCGCCGCCCGATATCGCCGCCCAGGCGCGGCTCTGTTTTGCCAATTGCGCGGCGATTCTCGCGCAGGCGGGGATGGGCCCGGCCGATGTGCTGCGGATCAACGCCTTCGTCACCGAGCGGGCGCATTTCGCCCCCTACATGGCCGCGCGCGATGAATGGCTCGCCGGGGTGGCCCGCCTGCCGGTCTCGACGCTGGTGATCGTGTCGGGCTTCACACGGCCCGAATTTCTCGTCGAAGTCGAGGTGACGGCGGCCGCGCCGTGAGATAGCGTCGCGCAAAACGAGGAGCGCGGACATGTGGGATACGTTGATGGCCTTTCCGACGGCGACGCTCTTGGCGTTTCTCGCCGGGGCGCTGGTGCTCAGCCTGACGCCGGGGTCGGATGTGCTCTTCGCGGTGGCCTCGGGGCTTCAGGGCGGGCCCAGGGTCGGCGCGGTGGCGGGGTTCGGCGCGGGGCTCGGCGGGGTGTTTCACAGCTGCGCGACGGCCTTCGGCCTTGGTGCGCTGGTCGCGGCACATCCGGGCACGCTGCTGATCGTGCGCTATTTCGGCGCGGCCTATCTCTTGTGGATCGCCTGGTCGACCTGGCGCGCGGTGCCGGTCTCGCCCGATCATGTCGGCGGCGCGCTGAGCGTGCGCGCGGCCTTCCGGCGCGGGCTTCTGAACAACCTGATGAACCCCAAGGTCATGCTCTTCATGCTGGCCTATCTGCCGCAGTTCACCGACCCGAAGATCGGCCCGATCTGGCAGCAGATCCTGATCCTCGGCGCGATCGTGGTCTGCACCGGCACCGTGCTCACCGCGATCTACGGCGCGACGGCCGGCTGGCTGGGCGCCCGGCTCGCGCGGCGGATGCGGCTTCTCAACCGCTTCGCGGCGCTGCTTTTCGGCGGGCTCGCGGCGCGGCTCGTCATCGACTGACTTGATTTCGCGCCCCGCCCGGGCCATCTCCGCGCCATGAACGATTTCGTCTATACCCCCACGGCCGAGCAGCCCCGCGTGATCCATGCCGATCACGAGATCCTTGTCGTCGACAAGCCCGCGGGGCTCCTGTCGGTGCCCGGCAAGGGCGAGGACAAGGCCGATTGCCTGATCGAGCGGCTGCGCGGCGCCTTCCCCGAGATCTTGCTCGTGCACCGGCTCGACATGGATACCTCGGGGGTGATGATCTTCGGGCTGACGCCCCATGCCCAGCGCCACCTCGGGCTGCAATTCGAGAACCGCCAGACAAAGAAACACTACCTCGCGCGACTCTGGGGGCATCTGACGCCCAAGGAAGGGCGGGTCGATCTGCCGCTCATCGTCGATTGGCCGAACCGCCCGAAACAACATGTGAATTTCGAGACCGGCAAGCCCGCCCAGACCGATTGGCGCGTGCTGCGCCACGACCCGGATGGCACGACGCGGGTGCGGCTCACCCCGCTGACCGGCCGCAGCCATCAGCTGCGCGTGCATATGCGCGAGCTCGGCCATGCGATCCTCGGAGACCCGCTTTACGCCGAGGGGCCGGGGCGCGATTTCCCGCGCCTGATGCTCCATGCCGAGAGCCTGCGCATCCGCCACCCCGATGGCGGCGCACATATGACCTTCACCGCGCCCTGCCCATTCTGACCGCTCAGGGGCGCTGCCCCTCGGCCTGCGGCCTCACCCCGGGATATTTGGACATCATTGAAACGAGGGGTTTCTCCTTCAATGATGCAAAAATATCCCGCAGGGGGTCCGGGGGCGGCGCACGCCCCCGGCTTCAGCCAAGGTGATCGAGCTTGGCGAGGTATTGCGCCTCGCGTTCAAGCGCGCCGAGCCAGCTTTTCACGAGCTTCGGATCATGCGGCGCGGGATGCACGCCCGCCGGCATCTCATGGCGCAGGATCGATTCGACCGCGAGCGACACCGTCCCCGACACGAGCCGCGCCATCGCCGAGCCGCGCGCATCGCCCTGTGCGTCGAGCACCCAGGATTTCTGCCAGACCGGCCGCCCCTCGGCCTTGGCGGCAAGCGACACGACCAGAACCGCGCGATCGGGCTCGCCCGCCTCGTAAGGGTAGGCGCGCCAGAGTTCATCGGCGAGGGTCGCGAGGCGCTCCTCGGCCTCGGGCCCCTCATCTTCAAGCGCGCGGAACACCGGCTCCCAGGCCTCTGCCCAGCCCATCAGCCGGATCGTGCCGCGCACGAAATCCTCGATCTTCCAGGCCGGATCGAAGCGGTATTCGTGCAGGAAGGGCAGGCTGTCGCGGTTGGGGTAGACCTCGAAGGTCTCCGGGCGCGGCAGCGGCGCGTCGTAGCGGCTCACCGCCTCCCAGGGGCGTTTCACGCTCAGCTCCGAGAAATGCCGGATCGAGCGCGAGGGCGATTTCAGCGCCCGCAACACGCCGAGCGGCGACCAGCTGAATTTGTAGCGAAACGCGTTGGGGTGCGCGGGCACGCCGCCGCAATAGCTTTGGAAGGAGAGCGTGTTGCCCGGCGCGAAAGCGGCGCTCGCGAGGTAATCGGCGACGAGATCATGGGCCATCAGATGGTCGATCCCCGGGTCGAGTCCGACCTCGGCGACGAAGCTCAGCCCCGCCGCCCTTGCCGCGTCATCGAGCCGGCGCAGCCCGTGCGAGAGATAGGAGGAGCAGGCGAAATGCGCGCCATGGGCGAGCGCGATCTGGGCGAGTTCATGGTGCATGTCGGGCGGCAGCATCGAGACGATCACATCGCCCGGTTGCGTGGCCGCGCCCAAGCCCTCGAGCGAGAAGCGCGCGATCTCGGCCGCGCGCCCTTCGAGCAGCGCATAGGCCGCGGGCTCGTCGATCGTCCAGACGGTGAGCGCGTGCCCCGCGTCGATCAGCCGGCGCAGCCCCGGCCCCGAGCTCAGCCCCGTCCCGCACCAGTGAACGCGCATCCCCGTCTCCTTCATGGCGCGACCGCGCGCTCGCTCAGCCGGTAGCCGCGTGCGATCGCCCGGCCGCGCCAGCGATCCGCCGCCTGTGCCGCCTCGCGCAGGTTGCCAAACCAGTTCACCCGCGCGCCCGCGCGCCGCCCGGCCCGGCCCCATTCGCGCAAGACCGAATATTCCCCGAAGAGATTATCCGCGATTTCAACGCGGTAGAAGCTGCGGGCGGTGGGGCGATGGAGCAAGATGGTGAGCATGGCGGGCCTTTCTGAGGCAGGGAATCAGAACCCCGCCCCGGATGCCAGCGCAAAATCACTCCCAGCGCACCTCGCCCAGAAAGATATAGCCCGCACCGTAGATCGTCTTGATCAGCCGCGGGTTTTTCGGGTCTTCGCCGAGCTTGGTGCGCAGCCGCGAGATCCGCACATCCATCGCCCGGTCGAAGCTCTCCCCCGCGATGCCGCCGAGGTTTTCCTGCATCTGCGCGCGGGTCAAAAGCCGGTTCGGCGCGTCGAGGAAAAGCCGCAGCACCTCGCCCTCGGCATGGCTGAAGGGGGTCTCGCGGCCCTCGGCGTCGATCAGCACATAGCGGTCGAAGGCCGCGCGCCAGCCGGCGAAATGGGCGATCTGGGCGGCGGGGGCGGCCTCGGCGCGGGGCTTGCGTAGCCGCGCGCGCAGCCGCGCCACCACCTCGGCGGGGTCGAAGGGTTTGATGATGTAATCATCCGCGCCAAGTTCGAGCCCGGTCACCCGGTCCTGCACCTGCGCGCGCCCGGAGATGATGATGATCGCCGCCCCCGATTCGAGCGCGAGCCGATGCACGAGCGCCAGCCCGTCGCGATCGGGCAGGCCGAGATCGACGAGGCAGGCATCGAAGGCGGTGCGTTTCAGCGCCGCCTCAAATTCGGTCGCGCGGCCATAGGTCGTGGTGCGAAAGCCCGCCTCGGTCAGCGTTTCGGCGAGCATCCGGCGGATCTCGGGTTCGTCGTCGAGAATGGCGACATGGGGCGCGGTCATGTGCGGGCTCCGGCAAGGGTCGCGGCGAGGGTCGCCGCGTCGAAGGGTTTTTGCAACACCGGGCAGGGTGCTGCGGCGCGCAGGTCGTTGCCCGGCGGCAGCGAGGTCATCAGCACCACCGGCACCCGCCCCGCCAGACGCCGCGCCAGATCGACGCCGGTCTCGGGCCCGGCGAGCTGGATATCGGAGAGCACGAGCCCGATATCGGGCAGGCTCAAAAGCGCCTCGGCCTCGGCGACGCTGGTGGCCTCGATCACCGTATGATCCATCGCGCAGAGCATCTCGCGGGTATCGGCGCGGATCTCGGGGTTGTCCTCGACCAGGAGCACGAGCGTCGGCGCGGCGGGCCTTGCGGGGCGGCGCATCGGCAGCCGCAGCGTGATCCGCGCGCCGCCTTCGATCGGGTTTTCGAGGCGCAGCGTGCCGCCGGCGAGTTTCGTCTGGTCATAGACCATCGACAGCCCGAGCCCCGAGCCCTCGCCGCCCTTGGTGGTGAAGAACGGCTCGAGCGCGTGCTCGAGCGCCTCGCGCGAAAACCCGGGCCCCGTGTCGGAGACCATGATCTCGATCCAGGTGTCGCGCACCGGATGCACCTCGACGCGGATCCGCCCGCCGCGCGGGCCCATCGCGTCGCGGGCGTTGAGCATCAGGTTCAGAAGGCTGTCCTGGATCTGGCCGGGGTCGAGCAGCACCGCACCCGGGATCCCGCCGACGAAGGTCTCGAGCGTGACGTGATCGCCAAGGCTCGGCCGTGCCATCGCCGCGAGATCCTCGATCAGCGGGCGCAGCTCGACCGCCTGGGGGCGCAGCGCGCGCTTGCCCGAGATCGCCGCGATCCGGTCGAGCAGCGCGCCGCCGCGCCGCGCCGCCGCGAGCGT
>ERZ1645187.2233-NODE-2233-length-17280-cov-13.074253_pt1 | contig 17280 bp, 17 predicted proteins | sample MGYA00575352_ERZ1645187 | MGnify/ENA primary metagenome ERZ1645187 (study PRJEB40837, sample SAMN11349314) | freshwater sediment metagenome | isolation source: river sediment | host: Sediment | place: India: Wazaribad , New Delhi | collected 2017-02-21 ... | reverse complement strand
CGCACAGCGCCAGCGGGAACGCGCCGTACCGGCTGATGTAGCGGGTACTGATGGTTACGTCCGAGTCGTACCAGGTCAGTTCCCGGAACTCCTCCTCCAGCTGGTGGAATAATTCGACCTGATGCGCCGGGGTGTTCACGTCAATACGCAGCACTTCCACGGGGTCCGCGGCAAACACATCCTGCTTTAGCTGGCGCTCAAGCGCGCTGACGCAGCTTTCCTTGCGCAGGCGTTTCCACAGCCGGCGCAGATCCTCGCGCGGTCCGGCAGCGTAAAACGCCACCGGAAAAGCCTGCGTGAAACACACCCGCCGGTCGTCCGTTTCGGAGATAAACCACAGCGTCAGGCCATCCTGCTGATTCAGGTACAGGTCGAGCAGCCAACCGCGGAAATTTACGGCGTTCACGGCGCCTCTTCAAACGCGGTGTAGGCGGCGGACGCGCGCGGTTCCGCCGCTTCTTCCAGGAGCTCCACGGCGGGAGGGGCTTCGGGCGCTAGAACTGCCAGCGTTTCGTTGAGCAGCGTGAGAAAACGCGCTTCTTTGCCGCTGTCCAGCTTTATGCTGGGGTCCGCGCCTTCCGGGATGCTCTCTTTTTGGAGCGATTTCAGCTGTTTGTACACTTCCAGCAGGATGGCGATCAGATACATGTCCAGCGGGTACAGATTGGACGCGTACGAGGCTTCCGCCAGGTGCAAACGGGAAAGCACCAGCAGTTCATCCAGCAGCAGCTGGTCCTCTTTGCGCAGCGCGCGCTGAAAGCGTTTTAGGGCGGCTTCTTCCTGCTGCCAGGTTTGGGTAATGGAAGCAATTGTGCGGCCCATCAGGTCCTTTCTAGAACAGCGCCGGTTGCAGCCCAAAGCCGGCCGGCAGCGGAACCGCTTCTTCCCAGGCGGCGCTGGCGCTGGCGCGCAGCTCTTCCATCAGGCATTCACGCGCCGCGGAGATGGGCGGAATAGGCCGCAGGCTTACCAGCACCGGCGCAAACTGGCTGAGGCGCTTCAGGCAGGCAATACTGCGGGTAAGCAGACGCTGGCAGTCTTTCAGCTTCACGTCTTCGTCCAGGAAGGTTGCCAGCAGGTCCAGAATGACCAGCGGTTCGCGCGGCGGGGCGGCCGAAACGGCTTCCAGCATTGCCAGCACCTGGTAGCAGGTAAAGGCGCGTGAGAGGCGAATTCTGTTCATCACGCCGACCGGGTCGCTGGTGAATGGCCGGATGGCCCGGGCCACCGCGTACATATTGGACCGGTTACCGCAATCCAGCAGGGTCACAGGCTGTTTCAGGGCCAGGGCGGCCACCAGTTCCAGCATTTTTTCGGACATCGCGTGGCTGCCAATCACCAGCAGCAGCTGGGGCGGGAGGGGCAGTGAAAAAGGGAGTAACGCGGCATCTGTTCTCATGCCCTTATTATATAGAATATTTGTTCTATGTCAAGAGATTGTTAGAACGACTGTGCTAATTCTACATATTTTCAGTCAGCTAAGATAGGGCAGGGTGGGTATAATTGGGCATTGAAATTATTTGCGTAGAGGACGAATGACAAGTATCAAAGGTAGTGAAAGCGGCGCGACCGCGCGCAATCGCATGAGCAAGTCCATTGTGCTGGCAATCCGGCTGTTGATGCGGCAGAAATCGCCGGATGCTTCCAGCCGGGATCTGGCGGCATACGTGGTTCTGGCGCTGGAAAAAATCAGCGAATCGGTGGAAACAAGCGCTATCGCCTGGGAGAAGCGCGATTACTGGCTCAAAGCGGACCGCTTCCGCCAGGAGTGGGCCTGGTGCGAACACAGCGCGGAGGCTTTGGCAAAGGCGCTGCGCGCGGATGACTGGGCGGGCGCGGCGCAGCAGTTAGTTGGGATCGGGCAGCGCTTTAGCACGGTGGAAGTAAGCGAGAATAACCGTCTGGGCGAGCCCTGGAAAGGCGCGTGGGAAACTTTTCTGCGCCGCTGAGCCAGTCGATTGGCTAAATTTCCATTCAACAAGAGGTAGGGGAGCAGCTGTTTGGGAATTTCTATTTTATGGTTATGATAAGTATCATTATCATAAGCTAATAATTGTCCAAATACGACGGGAGGGGAGTGTTTGTGTGCAGAGCAATGCGTGGCAATTGATATTTCAAAATGGACGCAAATGCGCGGTAGAATTTTTTGCTAGGCAATTCTCAAGCTGCCCGCGCTTAGTTGTTTTGGGATCATGTACGCTTGGCGATAACCAATTCGGAATCTACTCACTCTGGCGACCAGAAATCACCATGGCCCCTGGCTGCTTTCTTTAGGCGGCTATAGCGTTTTCCACTTCAAAACCCGCTAAAGGAATAGCACGGATTATTGCCGTTAGTTAATAATGACCCTCTGATGTTGATAATTAGTTTGTAGTTTTGTAGTAAAGAAATTATCAGGCTGAAGCAGCTTAGCGTTGCCGTACGAACTTGCTCCCCCGGAAAAGACATACAGGGTATAAGAAGAGCAACGCTAAGCATAATGAAAACGATTCCTTATAAACAAAGCTATACGCAATAGTATGTTAATTATGGGCTTGATAAACAATACTGATAAAATTATCACAACCTTGACTCGAATAGCAGTATAATTACAATATGGATTCCACAGTAACAGTCAGCCAGGCTCTTATAAGATATCTTGCCTCAGTTCGTCTCTCGCGCAGCGCCAACACCGCCCGCACCTACACCAACGCGATGAACCTTTTCAGCCAGGTCCTGAGCGGGCATAAACTGGACCTGGAAGCTATGCCAGTCAGCGCGCTTACCGAAGAACCGGTTATCTGGATTATCCGTGCGCTGAAAGATATGGCCCCCTCCACCGAGCAGTGCTACCTGACGGCTGTGGTAGGTTTCTACGAGTTCCTGGCGGGTGAAAATCTGGCTCCCATCAATTTGCCCCGCATTCGCCTGCTGATCAAGCAGCGCGCCCGCAAGCCCGGCATCCGCCTGCCCCAGTTCCCCAAATCAGCGATTGAAAAAGTGCTGGATTACGCCGGCGGATTGAACCTGATTGAAACGAAGGAACAAAACGAGCATCTGATCAACCTGCGCGACCGGGCTTTTTTGCTCACCCTGGCAGACACAGGCTTGCGCGTCCACGAAGCCTGCAACTTGCGCCGCGGGGACATCGACTGGGATGAATACCGCGCAGTCATTATAGGTAAAGGCAACCGTGAAGCAGTTCTGCGCTTTTCAAGGCGCAGTATCATCGCATTAAAGGATTACCTGCGCCTGCGCGCTGAGTTGGACGGGGGCAACGGAAAGGCGCTGGCAGCCTTGCCGGTATTCGCGCGGCATGATAAGGGCAGCGGTAAAAAGGTCAAACCTATTTCCACCACTACCGGGCGGGAAATTGTGAACCAGCGCGTGGCGGAAGCGGTTGGTCCCGAAGCGGTAGGCTCCATCACGCCGCATTCTTTCCGGCATTACTTTGTCACAACGGTCTTAATCGCCTCTGGCAACCTGAAACTGGCGCAGGAGCTTGCCCGCCATCAGAACATCGCGGTGACGCAGCGCTACAGCCATTTAAGTGATGCTGAACTGGATAAAAAGTATCTGGAAATATTTGGATAAGCGTCTTAGTGGTATCATCATTGCCGACAATCAAAGACGGAGTTTGGCAATTTGAACTATGAGCGATTATCGGATAACAACTCACCCTATCTTACCGATTAAGCCAGAGACCACCCTTTCTTTTTATTGGAATGACCAGCAGTTACAGGCAAAACCCGATGAAATGATTTCCTCAGCGCTTTTCGCGCATGGAATTCACATCTTCGGGCATCATCCCAAAGACGATTCCCCCCAAGGCATTTTTTGCGCGAATGGGCAATGTTCGCAGTGCATGGTCATCGCGGATGGACTGCCTGTGAAAGCGTGCATGACGCCAGTAAAGTCCGGTATGCGCGTCTATCCCGCGGAAGGTCTGCCTGTGCTGCCGGATGTGGCGGCGGAAGCGGCACAGCCCGCCCCGACCCCGCGCAAAAGCGTCGAGGTCTTGATTATTGGCGGTGGGCCGGCCGGGCTCTCCGCGGCGCAGGAATTAGGCAAGGCCGGTGTTTCAGTTCTTCTGGTGGATGATAAGAACAAATTGGGCGGCAAGCTCGTATTGCAAACCCACCGCTTCTTTGGTTCCTCTGAAGCTGTTTATGCCGGCACACGCGGAATAGATATCGCCACAAAGCTTGAGGCACAGGCGCGGGCATATCCAAGCGTCGAAATCTGGGAGAACAGTACTGCGCTGGCGATTTTTGAAGATCACAGCGTCGGGATCCTGCGGGCTGGCACGCAGTACGTTTTGGTGCAGCCGCAGGTGCTGCTGGTAGCTGCTGGCGCGCGCGAACGCAGCCTGGCATTCCCCGGGAATACTCTGCCGGGCGTTTACGGTGCCGGCGCGTTCCAGACACTGGTAAATCGTGACCTGATCCGACCCTGTGAGAACCTATTCATTGTGGGCGGCGGTAACGTGGGGCTCATCGCGGGCTATCATGCCATCCAGGCTGGCATCCATGTAGCTGGACTGGTGGAAGCAGCCCCAAATTGCGGCGGTTACCGCGTTCATCTGGATAAATTGGTCCGTTCGGGTGTGCCTGTAATGACCTCGCACACCGTGCTGGAAGCTATAGGCGACCAGAGCGTAGAAAAAATTCGGATCGTCCAGGTTGATAAGGACTTCAAGCCGATCCCGTCCAGCGTGCGTGAATACGCCTGCGATACCATCCTGATCGCGGTTGGGCTTGACCCGGTGAATGAGTTTATCCGTAAGGCGGAAGAGGTTGGGCTGCCAGTTTTTTCCGCTGGCGACGCACAGGAAATAGCGGAGGCCTCTGCGGCGATCTTTTCGGGCAGGATTGCCGGCGCGCAAATCGCCGAGCGGCTGGGCAAAAGCCTGGCGCCGATACCGGATGAGTGGATCCGGCTTGAGGAAATTCTCAAATCGAAACCGGGCGCGCTGCGGGAAGAAGATTTGCCGGCGGCGCATGCAGGCGTCTTCCCGGTGCTGCACTGCAACCAGGAAATCCCCTGCGACCCTTGCACAACTATCTGTCCTAAAAACCTGATTCAAATAAACGGGCAGGATATCCGTAAAATTCCGCAGTTTATACGGAGTGAAGCGGAGGAATGCATCGGCTGTCTGCGCTGCGTTTCGATTTGCCCTGGTCTGGCGATTACGTTGGTGGATTTCCGCAAACGCGTCGGGACAGCCCTGGTTTCCCTGCCTTACGAACAGGAAATTATGAATCTCAAACCTGGCAGCTTAGTTGTTGTGACTGACACAAGCGGTACGGCGTTGACCTCTCTTCCGGTTAAATCCATCCGTCAATTACACGGCTTTTCGGGTACACACGTCATCAGCGTAGAAGCTCCAGCGGAAATTGCTGCACGCATAGCAGGCCTGCGCCTGATCCCATTCTCCGAACCGAGCCCGGTCTTTGATGAGACCGATGAATTTTCTCCGGATATGGCGGATGATGCGTACGTATGCCGCTGCGAAAGAGTGACAGCCGGCGAAATCCGTCAGCTTATCCGTTCCGGGATTCGGGATATCAATCAAATCAAGGCGCTCTTGCGCGTCAGTATGGGCGCTTGCGGCGGTAAAACTTGTTTGAATATGGTCAAACGCATGTACCAGCAAGAGGGCATCCCCCTCTCGGAGGTGGCAGAACCGCCGATACGTCCTGTATTTGTGGAAATGCCCATCTCCCTGCTGGCGCAGCTCCCTCCAAAATCAGATGGCGGTGCGCAGTGACACCCTTATCCTCTTATGACGTGATCATTGCCGGCGCCGGCTCAATCGGCACGCCTACCGCCTTCTATCTTGCTCAGGCAGGGCTGCGCGTTCTGGTATTAGAAGCCTTACCCAGCGTCGGTCAAGCTTCAAATAAACACGCCATAGGCGGGGTGCGTGCTACCCATTCAGACGCTTCTAAAATATATCTATGCGCAGAAAGCATAAAGATACTGTCCACCTGGCAGGAAACTTATGGGGATGATATTGAGTGGCGTACTGGCGGTTATTCTTTTGTCGCCTACGAACAGGGAGTGAAGAATACCCTCCAGGATTTGCTAGCCTGTCAGAAAAGCTTTGGTTTGAATATTGATTGGCTTGATCCGCAAGGGATCCGAAACATCATTCCGGATATTCAAGCGGAAGGGCTTCTGGGCGGGACTTTTTCACCGGAAGACGGCTCAGCCTCTCCGATGAAAACTAACTTCGCTTTTTATTCTCATGCAGCAGCAGCCGGTGCGGAATTCCACTTTAATGAGCCTGTCCTGACGGTGCAAACAAATCAAGGACGCATTCAGTCTGTAACGACCTCCCGCAGCACTTATGCCTGCAAATACCTCATTAACGCTGCGGGCTCCTGGGCTTCGGAAATATCCGCTCTGGTCGGCGTACCTTTGCCGGTGCAGCCCGAAGCGCACGAAGCCGGGATTACAGAGCCTGTCCAGCCAATGTTTTCCGCGATGATTGTGGATATTCGCCCGAGAGAAGGCTCCAGCAATTTCTATTTTTACCAGCACCCGACCGGGAAAATCATTTTCTGCCTGACCCCCAGCCCGCAAATCCTGGGGAATCGCTGCCTGGATACCAGTGATTTCTTACCATTGGCTTCCCAAAGGCTAATTGATCTTATGCCAAAGTTGAGAAATTTGCGTGTGCGCCGCACCTGGCGCGGCACCTACCCCATCACCCCTGACGGACTGCCATTTCTGGGCACGACCGAAGCGGTGGAAGGCTACCTACTGGCTGCTGGCGTGTGCGGTCAGGGTTACATGCTCGGCCCGGGTGTTGGCAGGCTTTTGACCCACTTGATAGACGGGCGCCTTAACAGCTACGAGGAAGAATGCTTGCGCGCCCTGCGCTTGGACAGATCCTTTACAAGCGCTGAAAAGCTAAAATGATTTTCTAGTTTTATGGCATACTTTGCGCATAAATATGGATTTTGAAAAGGTTTTTCATAAATTTCCTGCGTCTTACACGACGGCTGATATCGAGCTGATAAAGTCGGCGTATTTCCTGGCAGAAACCGCTCACCAGGGACAAACGCGCGCCTCAGGTCTGCCGTACATATCCCACTGCGTTGGCGTTGCCAACATCCTTTTGGATATTGAGGTCGCGCCCAGCCTGGTTGTGGCAGGTTTACTGCACGATGTCGTGCTTGACACCTCCGTGACCTTGGACCAAATCCGAGAACAATTTGGGGAATCCATCGCGAAGTTTGTGGAAGACCTGACCCTGATAACCAGTCTGCCGCATGTTTCCCGTGGAGATCAGCACATTGAGGAAAGGACAGGCCCTCAAACTCCGGACCTGAATACAGGCAGCCGGAAAGCCGAATATGTTGTAGAGACATTGCGGAAGATGCTGCTTGCCATTGGCAGTGATTTCCGCGTGATCATTGTCAAGCTGGCTGACCGCTTGCACAACATGCGCACGCTTAAAGACATGCCGCTGGACAGGCAAAAGCGCATCGCAGAAGATACCCTCGAGATCTATGCGCCTTTGGCAAACCGACTGGGCATCTGGCAGATAAAGTGGGAGCTGGAGGACCTGGCTTTCCGTTACGTAAACCCGGAAGAATACAACAAAATCGCTGAGAAGTTAGCGACCCAAAGGCTTAAACGTCAGGAAGAAATTCAGTCGATAATCCAGAGACTAAGCGCTATACTCGAAAAATCCGAGGTAAAAGCTGTCATATCCGGCAGACCCAAGCACATTTACTCAATCTACCGGAAAATGCAGCGAAAAGACGGAAATTTTGAAGCTATTCGTGATTTACGGGCTGTGCGCATCCTGGTGGATGATGTGGAAACCTGTTATAAGGTGCTGGGCATCATGCACATGCAGTTTACGCCAATCCCCGGCGAGTTTGATGACTATATTGCGGCCAAAAAGCCAAATAACTACCAATCCTTGCACACAACGGTTATTTATAAGGACGGTAAACCGCTGGAAATCCAGATCCGGACCCACGAAATGCACCGCAACGCGGAGTTTGGCGTTGCAGCGCATTGGCGCTACAAAGAAAAGTCTGCGCTGATCAGCGATGATTACGAACAGAAAGTCAGTCTCATCCGCAACCTGCTCTCCTGGAGCCAGGAAGTGGAAGAAGACACCGACGCTTTGGACGGTTTGCCTTCCGACGTGTTCCGGGATCGTGTTTACGTCATCACCCCCAGGGGTGACGTGGTCGATTTACCATTTGGCTCGACGCCAATAGATTTCGCTTATCAGGTGCATACCAATGTAGGCCACCGCTGCCGTGGGGCAAAAGTAAATGGCAAGCTGGTGACTTTGGATTACAAACTGCAAACCGGGGATAAGATCGAAATCCTGACAGCTAACCGGGGCGGACCCAGCCGAGACTGGCTTAATCCAAGTCTTGAGATGGTCAAGAGCGCCCGCACCCGCTCAAAAATCAAGCAGTGGTTTAAACAGCAGGACCGCGACCAGAACCTTGAGCACGGAAAGATGCTCATCGACAAAGAATTTAAGCGGCTCGGAATAGGGCAAATTGATCTGCTCGAATTCCTGGACTATTTCCACGTCCGCTCGGTAGAAGACCTGTATGTCGGGATTGGCACCGGTGATATTCCGATTGGCAGACTGGTAAACCGTATTGCGGAAACGCAAAACCCACCCGAGTCTGAAACGCTTGAACTTGTGCCGAGCATACCAAGCAGAGCTAAACCCGGTGATACTGTCATCGTGATGGGTTTAAAAGGCTTGGCTACCACCATGGCGCGCTGCTGCAGCCCTATGCCGGGAGACGAGATAATCGGTTATATCACCCGTGGGCGCGGAGCTACCATTCACCGCTCCGACTGCCCTAACATTTTGCGCGTGACAGACAAAGAACGGTTGGTAAAGGTGGACTGGGGTACGGAAGAAAAAACCTTTCCGATTCCGCTTCAAATTAAGGCGTACGACCGGCAGGGGTTGATGACAGATATCTCAAACATCATCTCCAGTGAACCGGTGCGATTGATAGACCTCTCTTTAAACAACCGCCAAAACCTGGTGGTAATCAATCTTGTGCTGGAAATAAGTGGAATCAGCCAATTAAGCCGGCTGCTTGTCAGGCTGGAGAACCTCCCTAACGTTATCCAGGCGATTCGCGTCCGACCGGGTTGACAATGCGCTCACTTTACGGTTGTATGAGTCTAAGGTAAAATGCCATCCGAAAACAGCTTTCCCATAAGGAGATTTTGATGCCAAAAATTCGTTGCCATTATCTTGATTGTCTTTTTCTGGATGACCGGTATTGTTCTGCCGCAGCTATCGAGTTGAACCCCGATACCGGCTGTCAAACCTACACTCCTAATGAAGAAACAGAACTTGGAAACTGGGAAGAGGAAGAAGAACTGGACGATTGGGAAGCCATGGGCACGCCGGATGAGCTCAGCGGGGACTGGGACGACGACGATGACGATGACGATGATCTGGATGATGACCCCGACTCTTTCTAAGTGTTAGCCAGGGTAGCCCTGCTACCAACATGCTAATAAACGAATCAATTGAAAGCGAAGTGAAAAATGGATAATTTACGGCCGATGATCGCGTTGAACGTTTATCTGCTGCCTGAGTTCCGTCAGGAAATCCTTAGCATGGTTATCGCTGGCATGTCTGCGCTGCCGGATGAGATTCGGCGCCCGGTTTTGTCTGCAATCCGCGAGGAAGTAAAAATCAGCGGCTTTCGTAATCCATTAAGTGCGCCCCATGCGGTTCTCATCCGTCAGATGGAGTCTGTTTTTATCAAGCAGTCCCGCTTCATCAAGGCGATTCTGAAAGCCTGGGCTGCTTTACAGCAGTCGTCCGAAGCCGCTGTGGGTTCTGTAATCCGCTCGCTTTCCTTCCAGGCAAATGACCAGGTTCCTGAATACCCGGATCCTGAAAACGCATTTCTGATTGGATGGCCAGAAGGCTTGAACTACCAGAAACTAGCGGACCTTGTTTTGGCGCAGGACCCAAAACTATCCGCCAGCACGAACACACTGGCATTGCTTACGATCTGGCTCTCGGGTTGTCTGCCAGATCCTATCCCAGCTGGCGAACCTGCCTGAGCTGTGCAATCTTTGGAGGAAGAATGGAAGAAAAACATTCAGGATCTACTACCATCGCCCCGACCGTATTGAACACGATCGCGCGCCTGACATGCTTGGGTACACCGGGCGTTACGGCGATGGCGCCAGCTTTCACTGTTGCAGCACGGACAAGCCGCACCGACACTGAGGGCGTGAAAATTGTTGTCAAGGACTCGATCATCTACGTGGATGTATATGTTGTAATTAATGGGGCTGAAAATGTGCGGGTTGTCGCTGAAGCTGTTCAACAACGCGTAACCAGAGCAATCTCGGAAATGGTTGGCATGGAAGTTGCTTCTGTTAATGTACATGTTACCGATGTTGAGCTTGAAGCATAGGCGTTTATGAAATCCAGAACCAAGGCGCGCATCGCAGCCTTGCAAACTCTTTATGAGGTCGACCTGACCGACCATCTGTTGGGCAGCGTCCTCGCGGACCGCGCCATTGACAACGATCTGGATGAGGCGCAGTACAACTTTGCGCAATTGATTGCCCAGGGTGTCTATGAGAACCGAGAGCGACTGGATGAGCTGATTGCTGCCCACGCACCGGAGTGGCCCTTGGACCAGGTGGCAGTGATTGACCGCAATATTCTGCGGATTTCGCTCTGGGAAGTGGCCTTTTACCGGAAAACTCCCCTTAAAGTCGGCATAAATGAAGCAGTAGAACTCGCGAAATCTTTTGGGACCGACAGTTCCCCCCGATTTATTAATGGAGTACTGGGCAGCCTGGCTGAAAATTTTGATGCGCTGCTAAAATCCATTCCAAAGTAGAGGTAGCCTATGGGGCAGAAGACGGTTAAAACGCTCATTGTAATTCTCCTTACCGCAACCGTTCTAAGCCTGACCGCCGGGTGCGCCCTGAACATTTCGCCGCGCGGCACGGTCACCCAAGAGCCGGAACCTGATTTTCCCTCCAAAGTACAGACGGCAGAACTGGTGCCGGTGGCTTTTTTCGTCGACCTTCGTCAAAGCTATTCTCCCGAAACTGTCCTGGCGCTTAACGTCCTCGATGAAGTAACAGGACTTGATTTCAACATCACCCGCTATGAATTGAGCCAGATTTCTGAGAACAAATACAGCGCTACGCTCCTGCTGCCCCTGGGTGCAGTGGTAAAGTACCGCTATCAGAGCACATTTCCGATTGACCAACCCGAGGCCGCGGCAGACGGCAGTAAGGTGATTTACAGGGTTGTGGTTGTCGCCCGCAATCTGCAGGTTTTTGACAGCATCTCCGCCTGGCCGGAGCTTACATATTCGGGCTCCACCGGAAAGCTGACAGGCATTGTCTCAGATAAACAAACTCAGAAACCCCTGGCGGATTGCTTGGTTTCGGTGGCGGGTTACCTGACCTTTACAGATATGACCGGACGATTCTTTTTTGACCACGTGCCGGAAGGTGTCCATATGGTCTCTGTTGTGTCATTGGACGGAAAATACCAATCCTTCCAGCAGCAGGCGAATGTTATCCAGCAACTTTCCACGCCAGCGGTCATAGCGCTGACACCCCTGCCAGAAGTTACAGTCAAGCTGGTCGTCAGCCTGCCTGATGAAGCTCTTGGAGCGCCGCTGCGCATCGCGGGTAATCTTTATCAGCTTGGAAATGTGTACAGCAGCCTTGAATCGGGCGAGAGTACACTTGCGGCGCGCATGCCGCTGCTCACCCGTATGGACGACGGACGCTACACTATCTCTATTAAGCTGCACGCGGGGAATGACCTGGTATACAAGTACACCCTTGGTGACGGCCTCGTGAACGCGGAACGGGACGAAGAGCAGAACCTTGTCCTCCGGCGCTTCATCGTCCCGGATAAAGACGTCACAGTCTTTGACAAGGTAGCTACCTGGAAGCAAGACGGAAGTAATCCAGTGAATATTCAGGTTAGCGTCCCGGAGAACACGCCTGCCAGCGATTCCATCTCTATCCAATTCTTGCTCAATAACTCCTGGCGTCAGCCTATCCCGATGTGGCCTGTGCGCACCAACGCATGGATGTACCTGCTTTTCACGGGAATTGCCGACCCGAACTTAATGCAATACCGTATTTGCCGTAACGACCAATGCGAGCTGGCATATGACGAAGGCAGCTTTGCGGCTCCGATATCTGTGGGCCGGGAACCCGAAAACGCTTACGTTGTTTCCAAGTGGCACTCATGGGAAGGACCTGCTCCAAGAGACCTCGCCTCTAGCCCAGCGCTTGAAAACGGCCAGCTGTTCGGCGTGGAATTTACACCCGCCTATCAGCCCTCCGATCTCAACCGTTACCGCAACATATTCACGGAATTGAAGCAAATGGGTGTGAACTGGGTCATCTTCTCACCCTCCTGGAAGGTGACAGATCTTGATGGGCTGCCACACCTGGAACCCAATCCCGCCGGCGGCATGATGATCATGGACCTGGCGCAGTTAATCCAACTCGCAAAAGAACAGGGATTAGCTACAGGGCTTTATCCAAAACTAAATTTCGCCCCGGATGCTAGCGCATGGTGGAAAGCAAGCCAACGAGATGCGCTCTGGTGGCAGCAGTGGTATCAGGAATACGAGCACTTTGTCATGAGCTATACGCAATTGGCTGCTAATTCGGAGGTAGACCATCTTATTCTGGGCGGCGCCGAAGTCAACCCAAGCTTACCTGGCGCGCTGCTCACCACCGCCACTAATTCCGGCACGCCTAAAACTTCCGAAAAACTCTGGACAGAGCTTCTACGAAAGGTAAACACCTATTATCAGGGAGAAGTCCTGTGGGCTTCCGCGGTCGAAGACGGGGCAATTCCTATATATCGTTTTTACTCTGAAGTGGATGGATATTACGTACAGCTTCAGTTCCCTGCTGAGAGCTACGCCTACTATGACGCTGATACTGCAGCAGGTTTTATCGAAGGCACATTGGCAGAATTCCGCGATGAGGTTGATGCACCAGTGTACGTCGGGCTAAACGCGCCGTCTGCGTCAGCCGAAAGCTTCAGCTGTCAATCCGCGGACTGCCTTAGGAGCCCTATGGCAGGCGACTGCTCCACCCAGGACGTGGACCTGGAGCGTCAGAATTACTTCTATCAATCCTATTGGCCTGCGCTGCGTGCTAATAATTGGGTAAAAGGCACTGTAACGCGCGGTTTTTACCCAATCGTGATGCTGCAAGACTGTTCTTCATCGATTTATGGCAAACCCGCGCTCGAGACAATTCTCAGATAACCTATATACCAATATGAAAAAGGACTGAATAGTGATACCAAATGACATGCACAGTGTAATAGGATTAAATTCAGAGCTCTCAAAATTAGGAATAAAGCAGTTAGGAGATGTACTTTTTGACGTTAGCCGCGCGGAGGTCATCGAAGAAGCTGTAAGGAACGGAGAAGGTCGGTTTTCTGCCAGCGGGGCTTTTGTCGTGGATACCTCCCCCTACACCGGCAGGTCTCCCAACGACAAGTACCTGGTGCACAACGGCGATCCAGATTTATGGTTCGCTTCGGGTACCCAGGCGATAGACATGAAGCAATATCAGAGCCTCAAGGCGAAAGTGCTCGCATATCTGGAAAATCGCAAGCTGTATGTTCGCGACATCACCGCTGGTGCTGACCCTGCTCAGAAAGCGCGTCTGCGCGTCATCACGGACCTGGCCTGGCAAAATCTGGCAGCGGCGAATATGTTCATCCCCGCGAAAGAACCAGTACCGTTTATCGATCCCGACCTGACGATTATCGTTGCAAACGGTTTTGCCGGCGATCCGGTGGCGGACGGACTGCGCTCACCGGCCTTTGTTATTATGAATTTCGAAGAAAAGATCGTACTGATTGGGAAGACCTCTTACGCGGGCGAAATAAAGAAATCTGTTTTCACATACATGAATTACGTTTTACCCAAGCGCGGCGTCCTTTCCTTGCATTGCTCCGCGAACAAAGGCAGCCGTGGAGAAACCGCCCTGTTCTTCGGGCTGAGCGGAACCGGTAAGACCACGCTTTCCTCGGATCCCGAACGCGCCTTGATTGGCGATGACGAACACGGTTGGGGCGATGACGGCATCTTCAATTTTGAGGGCGGCTGCTATGCCAAAACCATTCGTATCAACCCTGAATTTGAACCACTGGTCTGGTCCGCAATCAACCGCTTCGGCACCTTGATAGAAAACGTACCCCTCGACGTGAACCGGGTACCAGATTTTGACAGCAGCGAGATTACTGAAAACACCCGCGCGGCTTATCCCCTTCACTATATTCCAAACTACGAGCCCTCCGGCATGGGCGGGCACCCTGAACACATCTTTTTCCTGACTGCCGACGCCTTTGGTGTTCTGCCGCCGCTAGCCAGGCTCGACACGGACCAGGCCATGTACTACTTCCTGAGCGGATACACCTCCAAACTGGCTGGGACAGAAAGAGGATTAGGCGAAAAGCCGGAAGCGACTTTCTCAACCTGCTTTGGCGCTCCTTTCTTGCCGCTCAAGCCTGCTATCTATGCTAACCTGCTTGCAAAGAAACTGGAAAAACACCATACCAAGGTCTGGCTGCTGAATACCGGCTGGTCAGGCGGAGGCTTTGGCACCGGGAAGCGCATTGCACTCCCACTCACGCGGGCGATGATCAGCGCCGTGCTGAATGGCAGCTTGGACGAAGTTCCTACCCACGCACATCCGATATTCAGGGTTTCCATTCCAGATCAAGTTGCCGGCGTTCCGCAGAATGTGCTCAACCCCGAACAATCCTGGACCGACCAGCAGGCTTATACGCGCGAAGCGCTGGGTCTGGCTGGAAAATTCGCTGAGAATTTCAAAAAATACCAGGCTTCAGTGCCGGATAGCGTCTCAGCATCTGGACCCGTTCGGCCATAACTGAAATCTGAAAAGGAGACATCATGGAAAAATTTATCATTCGCGGGGGGAAGCCACTATCTGGTACGATGCGCCCTTCCGGAAATAAAAATGCTGCTCTGCCTTTGATGGCTTCCTGTTTATTGACAGAGGAACCGGTCGTTCTCCATAACTTGCCGGATATCACCGATATACGCACGATGCGCCACCTGCTTGAAAGCCTGGGAGTGAAAATCCGGCAAATTGGGGACAGCTCTTCGTACGAGCTGCATGCCAAGGAAGTACATCCTTCCGATCTTGACCCCGACATCTGCCGGCAAATCAGGGCATCCATTCTTCTGGCTGGCCCGATGCTTGCCCGCTCGGGAGGTCTGGTGCTTCCCCCTCCCGGAGGGGACGTGATTGGCAGACGGCGCGTGGATACGCACATCCTCGCGCTTAGCAAATTGGGAGCGACTTTTTCCTACAATGGTACCTTCCAGTTCACCGCCCCAAAACTTACCGGCGCGGATATTCTGCTGGATGAAGCCAGCGTCACGGCGACTGAGAATGCCATCATGGCGGCTGTCAAAGCTGAAGGACGCACCATCCTTCGCAACGCCGCTTCCGAACCGCATGTTCAGGAACTGTGCCAGATGCTTAACATCCTTGGCGCGGATATCAAGAACATTGGCTCTAATACGCTTGTGATTGACGGGGTGAATGAGCTTGGCGGGGGTGAGTTTACTGTAGGTCCGGATTATCTTGAGGTCATCAGCTTCGTCGGCGCCGCGGTGGTAACACACGGCGAGATCAGAATAAAAGACGCCGGTGTACAGCATCTGGGCATGATCAAGCTCGTCTTGCGCCGCTTGGGCGTAGATTTTGATTTCATTGGCGATGATATTTTGGTTGGCGCAAACCAACGCCTGGTAATTGAACCGGACCTCGGCAATGCCATCCCGGAAATCAGCGTGATGCCTTGGCCGGCGTTCCCAACCGACCTGATGAGCATTGCGATCGTGATCGCTACCCAATCCACCGGCAGCATCCTCTTCCACGACTGGATGTACCCCAGCCGCATGTTCTTCACCGATAAGCTTGTGTCAATGGGCGCCCAGATTGTCCTGTGCGACCCGCACCGCTGCATCGTTCAAGGACCTACCCGGCTGAACGGTGAAAAACTGGACAGCCCGGATATTCGGGCTGGCATCGCATTGGTATTGGCGGCTCTGTCCGCGAACGGCACTTCGACTATACGCAATATTACGCAAATTGAAAGGGGTTATGAGCGCATCGACCAGAAGTTGGCCGCCCTTGGCGCTGATATTACCCGCGAAAATTCCTAAAGGAATCTATTAACGACAAAACAGAGGGCTTATACCCTCTGTTTTGTTTACCTGTATAGTTGCTTACTTTGCTTGGCTGTTTACAACATCCAGGAACTGGTTAATAACGTCCCGCAGCATCGGTTCGGGGAGCGCGCCAACCTGACGGTGGACAATTTTGCCTTTGGCAATCATCAGCATGGTTGGAATACCTTCCACATGGTATTTGCCGGCCCATGCCTGGTTTTCATCGGTGTTAACTTTTGCCACAATTAGTTTATCGGCATATTCTCTGGCGATTTTTTCCAGGGTTGGCGCGACCATGCGGCATGGTCCGCACCAAGGCGCCCAAAAATCCACAATGACCGGGATTGGGGAATCCAGGACTGTTTTTTGAAACGCGGCATCGGTTACATTGATTGGTTCACTGATCATGATAATTCTCCTCTATTATTGAATTTTTTCAAGTTTACACGGAACTTGTATTAAATGTTTATTAACCTTATTCAAACTAGCCCCACCCTAGTTTTGCGAGAAGTGGCGGCCCAAGAATAATAAGACCAACTGCGATGGCGACAACAGCCGCGATTAATACCGCGGCGGCACCCACATCCTTGGCAATCCTTGCCAGCGGATGGCGCTCAGGGCTGGCAATATCCAGAATAGACTCCAGGGATGTGTTCAGGAATTCCGCGATCCACACGATACCAATCACGAGAAGAATGATCGCCCATTCATAACGCGATATTCCCAACCAAACTCCAACGGCGATGACCAGCGTGGTGGCCGCCAGGTGGATCCAGGCGTTCTTCTGCGTGCGCAGAACGTAGGCCCAACCTTTAAAGGCAAATTTGAACGAATTAAATCGGGAAACAATAAAATTTCTGAGTCTAGTAAGCATCTTTTTCATCGGCGCCGCACAATTGCAGGGGTTAACTATAACCTAAAACACGCTTTCCTGGCTTTGATCATTGTATAAAATCAGCCTTTGCAAGATGAAAAATGAGATACAATAGAGACCGCGCGGGTGTAGCCAAGTGGTAAGGCAGTAGCTTCCCAAGCTACCATTCGTGGGTTC
>ERZ1645187.2232-NODE-2232-length-17282-cov-19.320717_pt1 | contig 17282 bp, 19 predicted proteins | sample MGYA00575352_ERZ1645187 | MGnify/ENA primary metagenome ERZ1645187 (study PRJEB40837, sample SAMN11349314) | freshwater sediment metagenome | isolation source: river sediment | host: Sediment | place: India: Wazaribad , New Delhi | collected 2017-02-21 ... | reverse complement strand
CATGGGCCGTGCCGGTCGTGCGCTGGATCGGCGCGCGGATCGCCGCGCATCTGCCATCGGCGGAGCGCGGAGCGCCGCCGGAAGGGATCGCGCCATGACGATCGATCCTGACCAGGTCGCGCGGGCGTTGGATGGGTCTGACGCCGCGATCGCCAGCGACGATGCGCCGCCAGCAGGGCAGGGGCCGGCCGATCCGATGGATGATTTCGGGCCTTCGGAACTTGCTGGCGAGGATGCGAGCGTTGACGCCGGCGTCGTGCGGCGTTGCGCCGCCTTCGATCATTCCGACACGGACAACGCGCGCCGGTTGCTGGCGCATTTCGGCGCCGACCTCGTCGTTGTTGCGCAGGAAGGCGTCGCCGGCGGCGACTGGGCGTCCTGGTCCGGCACGCATTGGGATCTGGCTGGCGGCGCGGCCGGCGCTGCGCGCATTGCGCAGAGGCTTGGCGGGCGCATTGCGCTCGAGGCGGCCTGCCTAGAACACACGCCGCAGGAAGCGGAGGCGCGCTCGGCCGCGCGCGGGTTCAGCCGCGACGACAAGAGCGAGGCGGCGTCGAGCGCGCGTGCGGCGGCGCGCGATGCTGAAAAAGCCTTAAAGGCGCGCCGCACGGCGCGCTGGCGCTTCGCCGTCACCTCAAAGAACGTCGGCCGGATGCGCGCGACGCTCGAGGCGGCCGCGCCACATGTGCGGCGGCCCTCGGAAGATTTCAACGCCGACCCGCATCTCGTCGCCTGTGCGACGCATACGCTGCGGTTTGTGGAGGCCGGCGCCGATCCCGATACCGACGGGCGCACGCTTCTCTGGCGGATCGACGCCTGCCAAGGCCATCGGCGCGAAGACCTGATCACCGCTTGCGTGCCTTACGCATGGACCGCCGCGCCGGCCAACGCGGCCGCGCTCGACCTGGCTGGGCTCGACGCGCTGCCCGCAACCCTTTCGCCGAAGTGGACGGCGTTCTTAACCCGCTTACTCCCCGACGAACATGTGCGGCGCACGGTGCGCGCTTATTGCGGCGCGAGCCTGCTGAACGTGCCGCTGCAACGGATTATGTTTCACTACGGCGCCGGCGCGAACGGAAAGTCGGTGTTCCTCGAGACGCTCACGCGCGTGCTGGGCGAGAGCTTCGCGATCGGGCTGCCGCCCGAATCGATCACCGGCGAGGGGCAGCGCGGGGCAGGGGCGGCATCGCCGGACATCGCGCGGCTATTCGGCAAGCGCATGGTGCGCGTGCTCGAAATGCCGGAAGGCAAGCCGCTGCACGAGGATCTCGTGAAGCGCCTGACCGGCGGCGAAAAGTTTCCGGTGCGGTCGTTGTTCAAGGGTTATTTCGAGTTCGTCAACCGCGCCAAGCCGCATATGTCCGGCAACGGCTTTCCGACCATCGACGGCACCGACCACGGCATCTGGCGGCGCATGCTGGTGGTGCATTGGGGCGTGACGATCCCCGAAGGCGAGCGGCGCGAATTCGAGGAGGTTGTCAGCGAATTCGTGGCGGAGGGCGAGGGCATTCTCGTGTGGCTTGCCGCCGGCGCGCTCGATTTCCTGCAGGGCGGTTTGCCGATCGCGCCTGCGATCTTCGCGGCGACGGAGCAATATCGCCGCGACATGGACCCGATCGGCGAGTTTCTGACCGCCTGCGTGCGCGAGGAGGCGGGCGGGGCGGTGCAGGCGCGCTCCATGCACCGCGCCTATGTCGCTTGGTCGGAAGCCAACGCGCGGCGCGCCAAGAGCGAGACGAAATTTGGCAAGGAGCTGTCGAAGCGGCTCACGCGCGAGGCGCGCAAGGGTGTGAACTATTACCTCGACGTGATCCTGCACGACGTGCCGACCCCGCCGCCGCCCGACGCGCCGCCCATCGGAGACGACTGGTGAGGCCCGCAACCCGGTTTCGCGCGCAATGTAACGGTTAACCCTCCGTTTTCGGGGGGAGGGTTGAGAGGGTTTGTAGAGGGTTCGTTTTGAACCCTCCACGGCTTTTAGCCTTTCGAGAACAACGGGTTGGCAGGCGCGGGGGATAGTTGGAGGGTTTCGCGCGCGTATATGTATGAAACGGGGCGCGGGGTAAATCCGAATTTTTTTCTCACGCGTATAGGAAAAACCCTCTCAACCCTCTCAACCCTCCAAATTCGTTGTTTTTATTGGATCAATTCGGGGGATAGTTGAAAAGCGACCCTCTCAACCCTCTACCCGGCAGATGGAGGACTGAAAATGCGGCGTGTTCGGCGGGAAGCTCTCATTCGGCTGGCGCGGACGTGGGGCATGGCGACGGTGGCGGCGCCATGCCGCTTGCCGCTCCCGGCGCGCCCGATCGTCGAGTTGCTGCAATGGGCCTATCGCGAGGAGCTTCCGAAGACGCAGGCCGCGCCGCTCGGGCCGGCCGCGCCGCGCGGCGGCTGGGACAAGGTCGCGCGCTGGGCTGAGGAGCTTTCGCTCGCCGGCCTTGACGACAACCGGTTCGGCGTCGTGCCCGATCTCGCAGCCGTCGGCCTGCCGCACCTGGACGCGATGGTCATTCACGCGGCCGTCGTGGCGCTCGACCGGTGGCCGCTCGCGCTGCCGGACGGGTGGAACCCGCTCGGCGACATGCCGCAGCTTGGCGCGGCGGGCGCGGCGGCCGTGGCGCGCGCGCTTGAGGCGATGACCTTCGTCGGCCGCGACGGCGAGCGATGGCTGCGGCGCGGCGTGGGCGCGCTGGTGTTCCGCGCGGCCGTGACAGGGACCGCGCCCGACTGGCGGATGGATGCGCCGCGCATCGATGTCGAGCGGCGGGAGAACGGCCAGGCGAAGTGGTTCGTGCGCGAGCTGGTCGCGTTCGACGGCGCGTTCGGGCGGGTGAGCGAGGAAATCGAGCGCGACGGATGGGACGAGCGGGCGAAGCGGCCGCGCGCGGGCGCCTACCAGAAACCCGTGCTCGCGCCAGATCCGGTGTGCGGGATCGTCGCGCGTGGCGAATACGAGATATGGCGCGCGGCGCTGGACGCGCTCGCGGGCGATCTGGCGTTTGCGCTGTCGTCGGCGGTCCCGGTCGCGCCCGACGGGCCGGCGCGGCCGTGGGAGGCGGGCGAAGGCCGCGCGGCGCGCGTGTTGCCGGACATTTCGGCGCGGCCGGCGGGCGGGCGCCCGGCGCGCCGGCGCGGGCTGTCAAAAAAGGTGTTGACGTGCGGCCACTCCTTGACATAGCTTCGACCACGGTAAATCAGGTTAGAAACCCGGCACGGTGACGCGCCGGGTTTTTTGTTGGGGTCGGCGATGCGCGTGATCGTGCGGATCGATCCGCGCCTGTCGCAGATGGCGCGCGGTTCGGAGGCTCTGGCGCAGCGCGCGCGGCCGATGATGCAGGCGGGGTTGGAGAAGGAGGGCCGCGCCATTCGCGGCGAGATGGTCGCGGCCGAGACGGCGCAGACGCATCTCAAGCGGGCGACGATCCATCGCGCGTTGCAAACGTTTTCCGGCCCGCTGACGTTCACGATCAAATCGTCCGGCGGGAATGTGCGGCTCAAGCACTTCGGCGCGCGGGAAAGCGGCGGCGGGGTGATCGCCGCGCCTTGGGGTCAGCCCACGTATTACGCGGGGGCGTTCATCAAGTCCGGGCGGCCCGGGAGCAGGTCGGCGTCGCCGAAGCTCAACGGTCACGTGTTCGAGCGTGTCGGCAAGGCGCGGAAGCCGATCAGGCAGGTGCGCTCCGGGCTCTACATCCCGGACGAAATGACGAGCGGCGCGACGCTGAAGGCGTTCGACGCCGGCGCCGTGCGGGCCGGCGGGCAGATTCTGGAGCGGCTCGCGCGCGCTCTGCCATGACGGGTCCTTCCCGCCGCCCCTCGCCCAACCACGGCGCGGTAGGCGCCCGGTGGCGCTAGTCGGAAACGTTTTTTTCAGGGGCAACGGTGGCAACGGCAACGCATGACGGCAACGGATTGTGGGTGCCGTTGTCCGAACTGGCGCGGCTGCGCGGGGTCACGAAAGGGCCGTTGAGCCGACGCATCTCGCGCCTTGAGGCGCAGGGCTACGATCTTTCGCGGCCAGGTCCGGGCGGTTCGAAGCTGATCAGCGTCGCTGCGTTCGACCGGGCGACGAACGAGGCGACGGACGTTGTGCGCGCGACCAACGGCGGCGCGGCGCAGCCGGCGACCACGCCCGCGCCGGCCAAGGCTGGCGAAGATCTGGTCTACGCGCGCGCGCAGGCGCGCAACGCGGCTTACTCGGCCGACCTGAAGCGGCTCGAACTCGACGAGCGGCTCGGCAGGCTCCTGCCGATCGAGGATGTGGTGGACGCCATGACGCGCTGCGCCGAGGCGATCGTGCGCGGGCTCGACGCCCTGCCGTCGTCCGCCGACGACATCGCCGCGGCTGTCGCGCGCGACGGCTCGCACGGCGCCCGCCGGCTGCTCAAGCAGCGCGCGCTGGACTTGCGCGAGACGCTATCGCGCGGGATGCGCCTCCTGGCCGACCGCGCCGCGCGCGAGACGCCACCGGACGCCGGCGCGGACGACGCGGACGGCCAGTCGTGAGGTTCACGAATTCCGCGCTCGCGGTCGTCGCCGGCGCGCTTGCGGCCGGCATCGCGCCGCCGCGCAAGATTTCGCCCGTAGAATGGGCCAAACAGAACCTGATCGTGCCCGACGGCCCGCTCGCCGGCGAGAAATGGTCGCCGGATCTGACGCCCTACGTCGTCGAGCCGCTGGAAATGCTGGCGCCGGACTCCGGCGTCAACGAGATCGTTGTCAAGAAAGGCGTGCAGACGGGCTTCACGACTCTGGCGATCGCGGCGATCGGCCACCGGATCGACTGCGATCCGTGCAACATCATGCTCATCGAGCCGACATCGGCCGCGCTGAGCGATTTCAACAAGCAGAAGCTGCAACCGGCGATCGACAACTCGCCGGCGCTCGCGAAAAAGGTCGCCCCGCAGGTATCGCGCGCCGGAACCGGCTCGACATCCGACACGAAGGTCTTTCCGAAAGGCTTTCTGACGCTCGCCATCGCCTCGTCGGCCGCCGATCTTCGATCGAAAACGATCAAGTTCCTGATCCGCGACGAGATCGACGAATATCCGGCCGATCTCGACGGTCAGGGCTCGCCGCTCGAACTGTCGGACGGCCGCTACACGTCGTTTTTGAAATCAGGAGATTGGAAAAAGGCCGACATCTCGACGCCGACCGTGAAGGGCGGCTCGAATATCGAGCAGCGCCACGCGCTCGGCGACAAGCGGCGCTGGTTCGTGACGTGCCCGCATTGCCGGGCCGACGACGGCGGGCCGAGCGAGTTCGTGTTCGAGTTCGGCCCGCAGTTCCGGTTCGGCGCGGCGCACCCGTATGACGCGCATTACGTCGCGCCGTGCTGCGGGGCGATCGTCACCGAGATCGACCGCGTCGGCATGGTGCGCGGCGGGCGCTGGATCGCGACCGACCCGCGCCCCGGCGCGTTTCCGTCCTATCATCTCGACACGCTGTCGAGCCCGTTCGTGCCGTGGGACCACATCGCGCGGCTGTCGGTCGAGGCGGCCGCCAACCCGGTCAAGCTGAAATCGTTCTACAACCTCTGGCTCGGCCTCGAATACGAGGTGAAGGGCGACGCGCCGGACCACGAGCTGCTGATGGCGCGCCGCGAGGCTTACGCGCGCGGAAAAATACCGCCGCGCGGCCTGATGCTGGTGGCCGCCGCAGACGTGCAGATGCGCGGCGTGTGGGTCGAGGTGCTGGCCGTCGCACCGAACCGCGAGACGTGGGTCGTCGACGCGCTCTATCTCGACGGCTCGACCGAGGCGGTCGACGGCGAGGCGTTCGAAAAACTGAAACGCGAGGTGCTGGCCCGCGAATATCCGGATGCGTTCGGCGGCGCCCGGCGCATCGACGCGCTCGGCGTCGATTCGGGCTACCGCTCGCATGTCGTCTACGCCTGGGTCCGCGCGAATCAGGATCTGCACCCGGACACGGGCCGCGACCGCATTCTCGCGCTCGACGGCAGGCCCGGCTGGGGCCGTCCGGCGATCGGCACGCCGTCGCTGGTCGACATCAACCTCGCCGGCCAGCGCGTGCGGCAGGGCGCGAAAGTGTGGCCGGTGGGCGCCGCGCCGCTCAAGGGCGCGCTCTATACCGATTTGCACAAGCGCGGCGTCGCCGGCGGCGCGACGAGCGATCCGGCTGGCTACTGCCATTTCGGCGACTGGCTCGACGAAACCTATTTCCGGCAGATCACGGCCGAATATCTGGCCGAGGAAACGACGCGCGGGCGCGTGCAGAAAGTGTGGAAGCCGCGCCCGGGCGAGAAGGACAACCACCTTCTCGACTGCCGCGTCTACAACCTTGCGCTCGCCGAATATCTCGGCCTGAGCGCGACGAGCGAGGCCGAATGGGCCGATCTCGCGCGCCGGCGCGGCATGCCGGAGGCGGCGATCCGCGACGATCTGTTCACGGTCGCGGGCAAGGCTGGCGACCATGCAGCGCCGGACGAGCAATCGTCCGCGTCGCCGCCAGCGCGGCCGGCGCAGAAGAATCCGCTGGCCGACGCGTTGTCGGCGCTCGGCGATCTGAACGGGGGGTGAGATGTTCGAGGGCGTCGCCGTCGCAACGCTGGAGACGTGGCTCTCCGAGGCGCAGGCGGCCTATCACGATCTCGTCACCGGCGCGCAGGTCCGCACGCTGATCCACGGCGCAAAGCGCATCGAATACATGCGCGCCGACGCGCCGCGGCTCGCCGCCTATGTCGCGCTGCTGCGCGCGGCGGTCGCCGGCCGAACGCGGTCGAGCGCGATCGGCGTGATTTTTTAAGAGGCAGGCATGGGGCTCCGCGACACATTCGGCGCGTTGTTCGGCGCGGGCGCGCGCCCGCAGCCGGCGGCGACGCGCGCTTATGGCGCGGCCCCGCTCGCCCCGCCCGCCTATCGCGCGGCGTCCGGCCTGTCGCAGGAACTGGCGTCCTACTGGCCGTCGATCACGTCCGGAGATTCGGCGAGCCTGCCGAATCTGCGCATCTCGCTCGACCGCGCGCGCGATCTGGTGCGCAACGATCCGCACGCGGGCGCCGGCGTCGACCGGCTGGTCGATATGCTGGTCGGCGACGGCTGGGAGGTCGTGCCGACGCCCGATTATGTCGCGCTCGGCATCGACCGCGAGGCGGCCTATGCCGTCGGCCGGCAGATTCGCAGCGAGTGGAAGCGATTCACCCGCCACCCGCGCAAATTCTGCGACGCGCGCCGGCGCCTGACGATGGACGGCGTCTTCCGCCAGGCCGCGCGCACGATGGCGACCGCCAACGAGGCCTGCGTGGCGCTGAAATTCCGGCCCGAGGCCGACGGCCTGCGCTACCAGACGGCGGTCGCGCTGGTCGATCCTGATCGCCTGAGCAATCCGGGCGGGCGGCCCGATACGCGCGCGCTGCGCGGCGGCGTCGAGTTCGACGCCGACGGCGCGCCGGTCGCCTATCACGTCCGGCAGGCGCATGTCGCCGATTACTGGGACGCCGCGCGCGCCATGAACTGGATTCGCATCCAGCGCGAGACGGCGGAAGGCCGCCCGGTGTTCGTCCACGCGTTCGAGGGCGACCGCGAGGACCAGACGCGCGCGGTGACGGCCTTCGCCTCGCTCGTGTCGCGGCTGCACATGCTCGGCAAGTTTTCCGACGTGGAGCTCGCCAACGCCACGGCGAACGCGCTGATCGCCGCCCATGTCGAGACCGACATGCCGGCGCAGGAAATGGCCGATCGCCTCGCCGCGCCGTCTGGCGCGGAAGACGCCAATATCAAGGCCGGCTGGACGGCGGGCCTGGTGAATTATTTCATGAAAAACCCCGTCAGCCTCGGCGGCGTGCGGATCCCGGTGCTGCCGGTCGGCTCGAAGATCAGGCTCAACAACGCGCCGCGCCAGACTGTGGCGTTCTCGCAGTTCCAGACCTCGTTCCTGCGCTCGATCGCCTCGCGGCTCGGCATCTCCTACGAGCAGCTCTCGCACGACTGGAGCCAGGTCAACTATTCGAGCGCGCGCGCCGCGCTCAACGAGGTGTGGCGCACGGTCAAGCGGATGCAGGCGGTGTTCGCCGAGCAGTTCGTCACGCCGATCTATTTCGCGTTTCTCGACGAGGCGTTCCACAAGGGCTACGTGACGCCGCCCGCCGGCGCGCCGTCGTTCTGGGATGCGCCGGAGGCGTGGTGCGCCGCGCGCTGGATCGGCCCCGGGCGCGGCTATATCGACCCCACCAAGGAGGCCGAGGCCTCCGCGATGCGGATGGTGAACCTCACGTCCACGCTCGAAGCCGAATGCGCGGAGCAGGGCGTCGACCATCTCGACGTGCTGGACCAGCTCGAACGCGAGAAGAAAGAGCTTGAGGCGCGCGGTCTTTCGCGCGCGCCAGCCCAACAGAAACAGGCCGCGCAGCCGGAGACAAATTCGCCATGATCGGACGACCGGAGCTTACCGCGCGGCTTTTCAACACGCCGCTGTGCGTCGACGCGCGCAAGGCGGCGACCATCGCCTCGGCCTTCGGCGCGCGGTGTCTCGGCGCGCAGACGATCGTCGTCGACGCGGAGACGGTCGAACATTTCGCGGGCGCGCGCAGCCCGTCGGCCGCGCGGCTCGGCAACGATCCGACGCGCGTTTACGAACGCGAGAAGCGCAAGCCCTACGGCATGATCGGAAACGTCGCGGTCATCGGCATAGAGGGCACGCTCGTCCACAAGGGCGCGTGGGTCGGCTCGTATTCGGGCGAAACGTCCTACCAGGGCCTCGCGGCGCAGGCGTTCGCCGCGCTGCGCGACGGCCAGGTGAAGGGCGTCGTGTTCGAGGTCGATTCGTTCGGCGGCGAGGTCGCAGGGCTCGACGACGCGGCGCGCGCGCTGTCGCTTCTGTCGGCGGAAAAGCCGACGCTGGCGATCCTCACCGATTTTGCGCTGTCCGCCGGCTACGCGCTCGCGAGCACGGCGCGCCAGATCGTCATGCCGCCGCACGGCGAGGCCGGATCGATCGGAGCGGTCATGCTGCATGTCGATGTGAGCGAGCGCCTGAAGAAGGACGGCGCTGTCGTCACCGTCATGCGCTCGGGCGCCCGCAAGGCGGAAGGCTCGCCGTTCGAGAAACTCGACGACGGCGCGCGCGCGGCGTTCCAGCAGCGGCTCGACGCAGTGCGCGACGATTTCGCGGAGATGGTCGCGCGCGCGCGCGCCGGCCGCATCTCCAAACAGGCCGCGCTCGATACCGAGGCGGCGAGTTTCGGGGGCGCGGACGCCCTCGCCCTCGGGCTTGTCGACGCGCTCGGCAGCCCGACGGAAGCTTTCGAATCCTTCGTCCGCAGTCTCTGAGGAGATTTCAAGCCATGAAAAATACGTCGCTTGCGGCGGCCGTGCAGGCGGCCGTCGGCGCGGTCGCGCCTGTCGAACAGGCCGCCGCCGCCAACCCTGACACGACCGCCGCGGCCAACGCCACGGCGCTCGAAAACGCCCGCGCCGAAGGCGCGCGCGAAGGCGCGGCCGCCGAGCGCGCGCGCGTCGCCGGCATCCTCAACGCAAACGAGGCGCAGGGCCGCGAGCAGCTCGCCCGTCATCTCGCGTTTTCGACCGACATGACGCCGGAGGCCGCCGCCGCCGTGCTCGCCGCCTCGCCGCGCCAGGCGGAGGCCGCGCCCGCGCAGCCCGCGCGCATGATCCCCGATCCGCAGGTCGACGCCGGCGCGCCGGCCGCCGCCGCGCAGACGCCCGACGACGCGCTCGTCGCCTCGGCGAAGGAATTCGCCGCCAAACTCGGGCGCTGACGCGCCGCGAAAGGAGACACACCGATGTCCATGCTCAATGCCTATCGCGCGCAGGCGCCGCGCGTCGTTTCCGATCTCGTCAAATGGGAGGCCCATGTCGGCTACAGCGTTGACAGCGCCGAACTCGCCGCCAACCAGACGGTCGAGATCGGCACGCCGCTCATGAAGGACGCTAACGGCCGCCTTGTCCCGCTCGACCCGGCCGACCCGAACCTTATCGTCGGCTTCGCCCGCGCCAACGGCGCGACCGGGGCCACGCCGCGCGCGGCGTTCCCCTATGTCGCGCGCCTGGCGCTCATCTCCGAGGCGGGCGTCGTGTGGCCGGCAGGGTTCGACGCCGCGAAGAAGGCGGCGACCTTCCTCGCCGCCAGCAACCTTTACATGATCGTCGCGCGCGCCGGCCTCTGAGCCGCGCTCAACCGTAGCCCGGCGGGCGTTCGCGCCCGTCTCCCCCACAAGACCGCGCCGCTGGCGCCTACATTGGAGAGCGCAATCATGGCGCCCACCCTCATTTCCGCCCCCCTCAACTTCCCGTATACCGCGGTCGGCCTCACCGCCGCGGTCAACGTCATGCCAAACGTCTACGGCCTCCTCAACGCGCTCGACGTGTTCCCGGCGCGCGGCCTCACCTCGAACGTCGTGCAGGTCCGCCGCGAGGAGCACACGCTCGCGGTGCTGCCGGCCGAGGAGCGCGGCGGCCCGGCCTCGGTCGCGGCCCGCAAGCGCGGCGACGTGCTGTTTCTGCCGATCCCGCACTTCCCGCACCTCGACACGATCCTGCCCGAGGATTTGCAGAACCTGCTCGTGACCGACGGCATGAGCGCGCGTCCGGCGACGCTGAACGACGCCATGAACCGCCGCCTGCTGGCGATCCGCAACAAGCACGCAATCACCCGCGAATGGGTCCGCATGGGCGCGCTCAAGGGGCTGATCGTCGACGGCTACAACCGCGAAATCATCAACCTGTTCGACGCCTTCGACATCGCGCAGAAGACGATCGGCTTCGATCTCGCGAACGCCGATTCCGACATCGACGGCGCCTGCGCGCAGATCGTCGAGCACGTGCAGACCAACCTGCGCGGCGAGACGATGACCAGGGTGCGCATCATCCTGTCGTCGAGCCTGTTCACCAAGTTCATCCGCCACAAGAATGTGCAGAAATACTGGCTGAACTGGAACGGCGCGGAGATGATGGCGCATATGCGGCGCGCCGACATGGGCGCGCAGTTCGGTCGCGTGTTCGTGTTCCAGAACATCGAGTTCGTCGAATATTACGGCGTCGCGCCGCTGCTCGACGGCCCCGGCGGCGCGCCGCTCTCGGCCCCGTTCGTCGAGGCCGACGCGGGCTACGCCTACCCCGTCGGCACGATGGACGCGTTCGCCACCTACGACGCGCCGGCCAACGACATCCGCTTCGTCAACCAGCCGGGGCAGGAGGTCTACATCTCGCCGGAGGCGCTGGAGCACGGCAAGGGCGTCGAACTGATGACCGAGTCGAACCCGCTGGCGGTCTGCCGCCGCCCGGCGACGCTCGTCAAGGTCGTCGCCGGCCCGACGCCGTAACATGGCGTCCGACTTCGCGGGCGCGTTCCAGCGCGCCCGCGCGCGGCTCGATCGCACGTTCGGCGAGCCGGTCGTGGTGCATCCGATGCAGGCCGGCGAATATTTTCGCGCGGCGGCGTCGGGCCCGTCCTACGAAGCGGCGGCGATCGTCGATCTGGCCGACGAAATCTGGCGCGCGGCGGGCGTCGCCGACGCCGGGAAATCCGAGGTCGTCGTCATGCAGCCGCAGGCCGAATTCGCGTTGAGCGCGTTCGGCCCCGGCCGGCCGCAGGTGAAGGCCGGCGACGAAATCGAACTCGTCTCGCGCGAAGGCGCGCCGCGCTGGCGCGTGCAGGATGCGCGCGACGACGGCGTGTCGGCGCTCGTGTGCCATCTCGTGAGGGTCGGCGCGCCGTGACAAGTCTCGTCGCCTTCGCCGCCAGCCTGTGCGCGCAGCGCGCCCTCAAGGGCGCGACCTGGGCGGACGGCCGCGTGCATCTCGAACCGAACGCGCCGTTCGATGTCGACGAACCGGCGCTCGCGCTCTATTGCGAGGCGGGCAAGATCGACGCGCGCGAGTGGCAGCTCGGCGGCGCCGGCCTGCGCCTGCGCATCGAAATGTTTCTGCCCGCCTTCGCGCCGGGCGGGATCGACAATTCGCGCTCGTCGGCGCTGGCCGCCGCGCTCTTCTGGCGGCAGGTCGCGCGCGCGCTGCTCAACGCCGACGGCGCGTCGATATGGGCCGATCTGTTCCTGCGGATCGCCGGCCGCGTGCAGTCGGCCGAGACCGTGTTCGAATTTTACGAAGGCAAGGACAATTTGCGCATCGACATGCGCGGGCAGGTTCTCACGCTCGGCGAAAGCCTCGCCGAGCCGGAGTTCGGCCAGCCGCCGGCCGGCGTATGGGTCGATCTCATCGCGGCGTTGCGCGCCGACGGGGCGGAGACGGCGATGCTCGCCGATTTGATCGAGAGCGCGATTCGCGGCGCGGACGCGCCGCAGTGGCGCAGCGATGCGGCGATGTTGCAGATGGCGGCGGCCTCCGCCGCGCTGCTCGGCCTCGACCCCGCCGCCGTGTCCGACATTCCGCAAGCGGGCGTCGTCGCGGTCGAGATCGTCGTCGACGAGGCGCTGACGGATGTTTGAGATCGTCGACGCCATCCGCGAGTTGCAGGAGGCGCTCGCCGACGCGCGGGCCGAGATCGCCGCGCTGCGGGCGGCGCACGAACGCGTGTTCCGCAAGGGCAAGGTGACGGATGTCGACCCCGAAAAACAGATCTACCGGCAGGAGATCGGCCAGGACGAGGACGGCAAACCCGTCAAGGGGCCGTGGGTCCCCTATGGCCAGATCGCCGGCGCGCTGAAACATCATTCGCCGCCGTCGGTCGGCCAGCAGATGATGCAGGTCGCGCCCGACGGCGATTTCGAGCAGGCGTTCGGCCTGCCCTACACGTTTTCAAACGACAACGCGTCGCCGTCGAAGAGGGGCGATGAGGATGTCGTGGAGCGCGGCGCGGCGAAGGATGTCACGCGCGGCGACAGCCGCACGATCTCTGTCGGCGGCGCGTCGATCTCGGTCGTCGATGGAAAGATCGTTCTGAAAGCCGGGACGATCGTGCTCGACGGCGACGTGCGGCTCGGTGGCGAGGGCGCGGAACGCGAGCTCGCGCTGAGAGATTCCGTCGACAGTCACGGCGACGTTGAAACGTCGAACCTCTCGACCAAGGTGAAAGCGATATGACGACGGCCGGCGTCGATCGCAGAACAGGCCGCCCGCTCGAAGGCTGGCCGCATGTCGAGCAGTCGCTCGAAGTGATTTTTTCGACGCGGTTCGGCGAGCGCGTCATGCGCCGCCATTTCGGCTCGGCGGTCCCGGGCCTGCTCGGCCGCAACCTGACCGACGAGACCGTGATGCGATTCTTCGTCGCCTTCGCGATCGCCGTCGAACTGTGGGAGCCGCGGTTCCGCATCCGCCGCTTTTCGCTGCCGGCCGCAACGAACGGGCCGGGCAAGGCGCGCGCCGGGGCGCTCGGCATAGCCATTCACGGCGACTATCTGCCCGGCGCGCCCGACGGCGACATGACCGTCGTCGTTCCGAAAACGATCGTGCTGTGAGGGTCGGATGACGACGCGCCGCTTCGACTCTGTCGATTACTCAAAACTGCCGGCGCCCGACGCGATCGAGGCGTGGGCGCACCAGGCGATCCTCGACGCGCGCATGGCGGATTTCGTCGCGCGCTGGACGGCGGCGCGCGCGAAAGACCCGAGCCTGCCGCCCTACACGGTCGCCCCGCTCGAAACCGACCCAGTCGTCATCGTCGAGCAGACAGACGCCTGGCGCGAGGGCCTCGTCCGCCAGCGCATCAACGACGCGATCCGCGCGACCTATCTTGCGTCGGCGCAGGGCGCGGACCTCGTCGCGCGGGCGGCGGAATATCTGACCGCGCCGGCGGCGGGCGAGAGCGCGGAAAGTCTTCGCGCGCGGGCGCAACTGGCGTGGGAAAATCTCTCCATCGGCGGCTCCTATGGCGGCTACGCCTACCAGGCGCGCTCCGTCGCGCCGGCCGACATCGCCGATGTCGCGGTGTGGGGCTACGAGGTCGCGAGCCCGGACCTGTTCGGCGACCACGCCATCCTCTCGTTCCCGAAAGGCGAGGTCCGCATCGTCGTTCTCGGCAATACCGACACCGGCGCGCCGGCGGCGGGGCTGGTCGCGCGCGTGCAGGCAGCGCTGTCCGACCGCGCGCGCCGGAAGGTCAACGACAATATCAACGTGGTCTCAGCGACCCTGCGTCCGCACATCGTCGACGCCACGCTCGTGCTCCGGCGCGGGGCCGTGCCGCAGGACATGATCGCGGCCGCCCGCAAGCGCGTCGCCGCCTATGGCGCGATGACGCGGCTCGTCGGCGTCGAGGCGACGCGCGGCGGCTATCTCGCGGCCCTCATGGCCGACCAGCCGGGCCTCGTGGTCGATGTCGACCTGCGCGCGCCCGCAGGGCCGGTCGGCGGCGGCCCGTGCGAGGCGCCCGTTCTCACCGGCGCCCATCTCGACTGGAGGCACGCATGACCGTCGAGCGCGACGACCTGCTGCCCGCCAACGCCACCGCGCTCGAACGCGCGCTGTCGCAGGTCGCAGCCCGGCTGCTCGAAGCCCCTGTCCATGTCATCCGCGCGGCGCGCGTCGGCGCGACAGCCCCGCGCGCGCTGCTCGGCCATCTCGCCTGGGAGCGCTCGGTCCACCATCCGACCGCCGACGAGGCGGCGATGCGCGCGCGGATCGACAGCAGCTTCGCCGATCACCTGTCCTACGGCGCGCCCGCCGCGCTGGAGGCGGAGATCGCGCTCGACACGGGGCTGACGATCCGCGTCGTCGAGGCGTGGGAGCGGCCTTATCTCGTTTGGCCCGATTTTCTGGTCGAGGTCGTGATCGACCCAGGCGACCCGACGCCGGACGTGGGCGCCGCCTGGCGCGCGGCGGTCCGCCGCAAGAACGTGCGCGACTGGCCGTCGGCCCGCGTGTTCGCGCGCCAGCCGTCCGGCGCGCTCTACGCGGGCGCAGCGACCCACGTTTCGGTCCGCGCAAAAATCCTGCCCGAGGGCGGCGCGAAGCCCGCCCCGCAACTGTTCGTCGGCGCGGCCACCAGAGCGCTGCCGCGCGTGAAAATCCTGCCGCAGAGGGTCCAATGACGACTGTTTACGCAACGCGCGTCACCGAATATTTCGCCGGCCGCGTCGCGGCCTATCAGGCGGGCTCCGGCTCGAAAGCCAATTTCCCGGCGGGCACACTCGTCGTCGGCGACGGCAATGGCGCCGTGCCGACCGTTTCGGCGATGCTGGCGGCCGGCGGCGTGACGCACGAGGTCTGGCGCGGCCAGACGATCGGATCGGTGCAGATCGACCCGGACAACCCGCAGCAGATCGACATCGAATGCGTCGTGCCGGCCGCGCTCGGCGAGGTCGAGATCGGCCCGTTCATGATTCGCGAATTCGCGATTTTGGACGAGACCGGCGCGCTGTGCGTGGTCGGCACCACGCTGCTCGAAAAGACCACCTCCGCGCAGGGCCAGATCAGCGACCTCGCGTGGATCGCGGCGATCGTCGTCACCTCGGCGGACGCGGTCATCGTCACGCCGCCAGGCGCGGGCTTCGCGAGCAAGGCGGACGTGACCATCGAGGTGACCGACCGCATGCCGACGGCGACCGCCCCGCTCACGCAGGCGGATACGAACGATTCGCTGGGGCGGCTGCATCGCGCGTTCGGTCTGCGCGCCGCGCGCCAGCCGGTCAGCGGCGCCATCGCCGAGGCGGACGCCTCCGGCTACGGGCGACCTGCGACGGACGCGGAATTCGCGGCTGGCGCCGCCGCCGCCGGCGGGTTCCCGTGGCCCTGGCCGACGCTCCAGCAGGTGAAGTCGGCGCTGGCTGGCATCGTCGCCCTCACGGCCGGACAGGGCATCGCGATCATGACGAACGCGATCCGCCTCGCGTTCCACACGCTGACCGCCGGCACGCCGGCGGGCGCGGACGTGATCGCTTATTCCAACGCCGCCGGCGACCACAAGAAGACGACGCTCGACAGTCTCGCCGCGCTCATCGGCTCACTGATCACGCCGCCGCCGCCGCTGACGCCGTTCGGCTACGGCGTGGGGCAAATCGTCGAAATCTACTATCGCGGCAGCGGCGCGGAGACGGCCGCGAGCTGGACGCTCGGCTCGACCAAGAGTGGCGCGGATCTCAAGACCATCATGGCGGGGCCACGCCTTGGCAGCGGCGGGGTCGGCATCAGGAATGTCGAATACGAGGGCGCGCTGCCGCCCGATGGCGCGTCCTACAAGCTCGTTGGCGTGAGGCTCAACGCGGAATCCGAGTTGTATATCGGCGGAGAAATACCGTCGTACATCTACTCCAGCGGCTGGACGCTGCAATATCTGCGGGTGTCCTGATCGATGACCGCGCTCACGACCGCGCCCCACCAACTCGCCTGGTCGATCCTCGACCGCGAGAGCCTCGATCTCGCGGAGGTTCTGCCGGTCGTTTTGCCGGCCGACCCGCGCGGCGACGGCTCGCGCATCCGCCTGTGGCTGCGCGACCCCGACGAGCCGGCGGTGGTCGCGCTGGCGTTCGACACGGCGACCGGCGGGCTGACGATCGAGGATTATGCGGACGACCCCGCCTCGGACGCCATGCTGCTCGCGCTGTCGTTCCGCGCGTCGGCCGACGACGTGGAGTTGTTGCGCGCGGGCGCCGCCTATCGCGGCGCGCTGATCGTCGAGCGGCCGCGCACCGGGCGCTTCGGCCCGATGAAGAGCGCGCTGGCGGTCGTCACGCTCACCAAGGGACAGGGATGATGTTCAAACGGGTTTTTCGCGCGCTTTTCGCGGTCGTCCTTTTCGCGGCCGTTCCCGCGCCGGCGGCGCACGCGGGCGGCGTGTCGTCCGGCGCGGCGCCGGGGGCTGTCACGGCCATCGGCCCCAAGGGCGACGCCGGCTGCTCCATCCTGCCGACGGTCGGCGCGCCGCCCGCCGGTCTCGGCGCGGATTGCGATTTCGCGTTCGATGCGGCGGCGGGAAAAATCTACGGACCGAAACTCGCGGGCCAGTGGGGCCAGCCGGTCACGCTCGGCCCGGTGTTCGCGGCGCAGTCGTTCGCAAGCGCCGCGCAGAACCATCGCAACGCGGCCGAGACGGCGGCGGCGAGCGCGAGCGCCTCGGCGGGCGCGGCGGCCGCCAGCGCCACGCAGGCGCAGGCTTATGCGACGGGGTTTTCGGTCGGGACGGTGACGACGCTCGCCCCCGGCGCGGGCGCGACGGCCGCCATCTCCGGCGCGCCGGGCGCGCAGCATCTCGATCTCGGCATTCCGCAAGGCCCCGTCGGCCCGCAGGGACCGACGGGCGCCACAGGCCCGCAGGGTCCGGCGGGCGGCGGCGGCGACATGTATAAAGCCGACAACCTGTCCGGCCTCGCCAACGCGGCGACCGCGCGCGGAAATCTCGGCCTCGGC
>ERZ1645187.2229-NODE-2229-length-17298-cov-7.158615_pt1 | contig 17298 bp, 12 predicted proteins | sample MGYA00575352_ERZ1645187 | MGnify/ENA primary metagenome ERZ1645187 (study PRJEB40837, sample SAMN11349314) | freshwater sediment metagenome | isolation source: river sediment | host: Sediment | place: India: Wazaribad , New Delhi | collected 2017-02-21 ... | reverse complement strand
CGTCGACGAAGTGGACTCGATCCTCATCGACGAAGCGCGCACGCCGCTGATCATTTCCGGCCCGACCGATGACAAGAGCGAGCTTTACATCCAGGTCGACGCGATCATCAAGCAACTGCCCGAAGACCTTTACGAAAAGGACGAAAAGACCAAGAACATCACCCTGACCGAAGACGGGGTGGAATGGGCCGAGCGTCAGCTGGAAGCGGCTGGCCTGCTGGTCGGGTCGAACCTTTACGACGTCGAGAATACCCAGGTCGTCCACCACCTTGACCAGAGCCTCAAGGCCAATGTCATGTTCAAGCGGGACATCGACTACGTGGTCGAAGGCGGCAAGGTCGTGATCATCGACGAATTCACCGGCCGCAAGATGGAAGGCCGCCGCTGGTCGAACGGCCTGCACCAGGCGGTGGAGGCCAAGGAAGGCGTCAACATCGAGCCTGAAAATCAGACGATGGCCTCGATCACCTTCCAGAACTATTTCCGCATGTATCCCAAGCTGGGCGGTATGACCGGTACGGCAGCGACCGAAGCGGCTGAATTCTTCGACATCTACAAGATGAACGTGGTGACCATTCCCACCAACGTACCGGTGCAGCGCATCGACGAAGAGGACGAGTTCTACAAGAACACGACCGACAAGTTCGCCGCCATCGCCAAGCTGATCAAGGAAAAGAGCGATTCCGGCCAGCCGGTGCTGGTCGGTACGGTCTCGATCGAAAAGTCGGAACTGCTGAGCGAATTCCTCAACAAGGAAGGGGTGAAGCACAACGTGCTGAACGCCCGCTTCCACGAGATGGAAGCCCATATCGTGGCCCAGGCCGGACGCATTGGCGCGGTTACGGTTGCCACCAACATGGCGGGCCGCGGCACCGACATCAAGCTGGGCGGCAATGCGGAATTCCGCATCGAAGACGAACTGAAGGACATGCCTGAAGGCCCGGAGCGCGATGCTGCCATCGCGAAAATCGAGGCCGAGATCGAAGCGGAAAAGCAGGAGGTGCTGGCTGCGGGCGGGCTTTGTGTGATCGGCACCGAACGCCACGAAAGCCGCCGTATCGACAACCAGCTGCGCGGTCGTTCTGGCCGTCAGGGCGACCCGGGCCTATCCAAGTTCTACCTCTGCCTTGAGGACGACCTGCTGCGCATTTTCGGGCCGGACACGCTGTTTTCCAAGATGATGAATTCGAACCTGGCCGATGGCGAGGCAATCGGTTCGCGCTGGCTGTCCAAGGCGATCGAGACCGCGCAGAAGAAGGTCGAAGCGCGCAATTACGACATCCGCAAGCAGGTCGTCGAATACGACGACGTGATGAACGACCAGCGCAAGGTCATCTACGAACAGCGCGCTGACATCATGGATGCCGATGCGGTTGACGAAGTGGTCGAGGACATGCGCCGCGATACCGTCAACAGTCTGGTTGGCGATGCCTGCCCTCCGGGTTCCTATCCGGAGCAGTGGGACATCGAAGGGCTCAAGGCCCGCAGCATTGAGGTGCTGGGCTTCGAGCCGCCGTTTGACGAATGGCTGGCCGAAGACGGCATCGAGCCAGACGATATCGAAGAGCGTCTGGCCGAAGCGGCAGACGCCAAGATGGCCGCCAAGATCGGTGACGATGCGTCGATCTGGCGTCAGGTGGAAAAGCAGATCCTGCTCGACCGGCTGGACCATTACTGGAAGGAACACCTCGCCACGCTCGATGCGCTGCGCCAAGTCGTGTTCCTGCGCGCCTATGCGCAAAAGCAGCCGATCAACGAATACAAGCAGGAAGCGTTTGGCCTGTTCGAACGTATGCTGGTTGCTATCCGCGAGGATGTGACGCGCATCCTGATGAACAGCGAACTGCGCATGCCGGAACCGGCTCCGCTGCCGGAACTGCCGGAGTTCCTGACCACCCACATTGACCCGTTCACTGGCGAGAACGACGCTGTAACCCGCACGCCGGGTGCAGAGACCATGCTTTCGGCGCTGGGTGCCGGTGCAGGCGCTTCTGGCGCTGCTCTGGCGGCGCCGCCGGTTGCAGGCGAAGATCCCTATGCCGGCATGGGCCTGTCGCGCAACGCGCTGTGCCCCTGTGGTTCGGGTGAGAAGTACAAGCACTGCCACGGTGCGTTGAAGTAACTGCGCGCAAGCTCAGTCCGATTTTCAAGCAGCGCGTTGGCCCGGCCAGCGCGCTGTTTTTTTGATCGGCTTGCGGGCAGCTCAGACGGCGGGGCATCGCTTCGCCCGGATGCAGAGGCTCTGATGCTGGAGAACACGAAAAAGGCCGCAAAATGCGGCCCATCGTCGTTCCATCAATGTCTGGAAAGAAATGGCTCCCTGAGTAGGATTCGAACCTACGGCCGCTCGATTAACAGTCGAGAGCTCTACCGCTGAGCTATCAGGGAGCAGTCCTTGCGGACAGGGGTGCGCCTATAACAGCGCTGGAGAGTTTGGCAAGCGTCTGAATGTCAAAAAATCAGACTTGGAACTGTTCTGCGAAAATTCTTTCTTCCAGCGTCTTGCCGGGATCGAACAGCAGGGTCAGTTGCTCGTCGCGAGCGACCTTTACCTGCACTTCCAGAATGTCGCGCAGTTCCTTCTGGTCGGCCACGGCGGCGACCGGGCGCTTGTCGGGATCGAGCACGCGGAAGGTCATTTCGTAATGGTCGGGCAGAATCGCTCCGCGCCAGCGGCGGGGGCGGAACGGGCTGATCGGGGTGAGGGCGACCAGAGCCGAAGTCAGCGGCAGAATCGGCCCATTGGCTGAAAGGTTGTAGGCCGTCGAACCGGCTGGCGTTGCCACCATCACGCCATCGCAGAACAGTTCGGCCATGCGGACCTTGCCGTTCACCGCCACTTCCAGCCGCGCGGTCTGGCGGGTTTCGCGCAGCAGCGAGACTTCGTTGATCGCCAGGCGGGTTTCCTTCTTCCCGCTGCCCAGCGTTGCCGTCATCGCCAGCGGGGTGATGGTCAGCTGCTTGGCCCGGGCAATCCGCTCTTCCAGAGATCGGGTCGACTTGGGCTTGTTCATCATGAAGCCGACCGTGCCGTAATTGATCCCGTAGGCGGGGATCACGTGGCCAGCATCGAGCATTTCGTGCAGGGCGTGGAGCATCTGCCCGTCGCCGCCCAGAACGACTGCGACATCGGCTTCCTCCAGCGGGACAAAGCGGATTTCCGCCTGCAACGCTTCGGCAGCTTCCTGGGCGCGCGGCGTGTCAGAGGCCAGCAGGGCGAGGGCGGGGGTCTTGCTCATGCCGGGTGCATATGGGCAATCGGACCGCTTGGGTAGGGGCCTTGTGCCGCATCGTGCCTGTCAGCCGTCGCAGGTTTACCCCTTCGCCTTGCGGGCAATCGCGCTCAGCCCCTTGGTCAGCTGGAACAGGCCATTGAGGCGCGCCTCGGGATTGCCCCAGGTGCGGGTGACCACGATCTTGCTGTCGGGCCGCAGCTTGATCGTGCCTTCCAGGCGCTGGGCATAGGCCATCAGGCCGACCGGATCGAGGAACTCGTCGTTGTGGAACGAGACGAGCGAACCCTTTGCGCCCACGTCGATCTTGGCAATGTTTGCCTCGATCGCCTGACGCTTGATCTGGATAAGCTTGACCAGATTGGCGGTCGGCGCGGGCAGGGGGCCAAAGCGGTCGATCATTTCGGCCGAGAGCGATTCGATCTCCTGCTGGTCTTCCGCATCGTTGAGGCGGCGATAGAGCGCCATGCGGACGGCCAGATCTGGGACATAGTCCTCTGGAATCATGATCGGTGCATCGACCGTGATCTGCGGGCTGAGCGCATGGCGTTCCTTGGCCAGACCCATATCGCCCGCCTTGGCCGCCAGAATCGCGTCTTCCAGCATCGACTGGTAAAGTTCGAAGCCAACCTCGCGGATATGGCCCGATTGCTCGTCACCCAGCAGGTTGCCCGCGCCGCGAATGTCGAGGTCGTGGCTGGCAAGCTGGAAGCCCGCGCCAAGGCTGTCGAGATCGCCCAGCACCTTGAGCCGCTTTTCCGCCACCTCTGACAATTGCATGTCAGCCTGCGTGGTCAGGTAGGCATAGGCGCGCAGTTTCGACCGGCCAACGCGGCCGCGCAACTGGTAAAGCTGGGCCAGACCAAAGCGGTCGGCGCGGTGGATGATGATCGTGTTGGCGCTGGGAATATCCAGCCCGCTTTCGACGATGGTGGTGGAAAGCAGCACTTCGTACTTCTTTTCGTAGAAGGCGCTCATCCGCTCTTCCACTTCGCCTGCCGCCATCTGCCCGTGGGCGGAGATATAGCGGACTTCGGGCACGGTCTTGTGCAGCCAGTCCTCGACCTCGGCCATGTCGGCAATGCGCGGCACGACGATGAAGCTCTGCCCGCCGCGGTGGTGTTCGCGCAGCAAGGCCTCGCGCATCACCATGTCGTCCCATTCCATCACATAGGTGCGCACGGCCAGGCGGTCGACCGGTGCGGTCTGGATGGTGGACAGTTCGCGAAGCCCGCTCATCGCCATTTGCAGGGTGCGCGGGATCGGCGTGGCGGTGAGAGTCAGGACGTGAACATTGTTGCGCAGCTGCTTCAGCGCTTCCTTGTGGTTGACGCCAAAGCGCTGTTCTTCGTCAACGATTACAAGGCCCAGCTTCTTGAACTGCAGGTTCTTTGCAAGGAGCGCGTGGGTGCCAACGACGACGTCAACCGTGCCTTCGGCCAGACCGGCCTTGGTCGCCTTGGCCTCCTTGTCACCCACCAGCCGGGAAAGTCGCCCGACGTTGAGCGGGAAGCCGGAAAAGCGATCGGTAAAGCCGGTAAAGTGCTGGCGCGCGAGCAGGGTGGTCGGCGCGATAACCGCCACCTGCTGCCCGGCCATGGCAGTGGCAAAGGCAGCGCGCAGCGCGACCTCGGTCTTGCCAAAGCCAACGTCGCCGCAGACCAGGCGGTCCATCGGTCTGCCCTCGGCCAGATCGCCCAGAACGTCATCGATCGCAGCTTCCTGATCCTCGGTTTCCTGCCAGGGGAAACGGTCGACGAACTGACCATAGCTGGCGGGATCGGGAACGATAACCGGAGCCTGTCGCAGGGCGCGCTGGGCCGCTGTCCTGAGCAATTCGTGCGCGATTTCACGGATGCGTTCCTTCAGGCGCGACTTGCGCTTCTGCCACGCTTCGCCGCCCAACTTGTCGAGCGCGACCGTGTCGCTCTCACTGCCATAGCGCGAGAGGACGTCGATGTTCTCGACCGGGACGTAGAGCTTGTCGCCGCCGGCATATTCCAGCGCGACGCAATCGTGCGGGCTTTTGCCCACGGGGATGGATTGCAGCCCGATATAGCGGCCGATGCCGTGGTCCATGTGGACCACCAGATCGCCGGGGGTGAGGGCGGACAGTTCGGCCAGGAAAGCGTCCGCGCCCTTGCGGCGTTTCTTGCGGCGGACGAGGCGGTCGCCCAGAATGTCCTGCTCGGTGACAAGGTCCAGCTCGTCATTGGCGAAGCCGGTTTCCAGCGGCAGGACCAGCGCAACTGGCGCGCCCTTGGCAGCAAGGCCAAGGGCTTCCTGCCAGCTATCAGCCAATACCGGCGCGGGGCGTGCGGCTTCGCCCAGAATCGCGGCGATACGGGCGCGGCTGCCTTCGGTATAGGCGGCGATCAGGGCCTTCTTGCCGCGCCTCGCCTGACCGGTCAGGTACTGTGCAGCGGCTTCGTAGACATTGTCACCACGCGCGCGTTCCGGGGCAAAGTCACGCCCGCCGGTAAAGCCGAAGTCGACGACCGAGGCGCTTTCCGGCTGGGCGAAGATATCAGCGCGGTGGACCGGGTGGCCCTGCAACAGACCGGCCAGTTCGTCCTTGGAAAGGTAAAGCGCATCGGAGGCAAGCGGGCGGTAGGAACCCTGCGCCTTGGCCCCGGCATCGCGGCGCGCGGCGAAATAGTCGGCAATGTCGCCCAGCCGTTCGTCCGCCGCGCTCATCGCGCCGCTGTCGATCACGATGGTGTCAGCGTCTCCCAGATGATCGAACAGGGTGACCATCCGTTCTTCGAACAGCGGCAGCCAGTGCTCCATCCCGGCCAGCCGCCGTCCGTCGCTGACCGCCTGATAGAGCGGATCGCCGGTCGCATTGGCGCCGAACATTTCGCGGTAACGGGTGCGGAAGCGTTTGACGCTGTCTTCGTCCAGCATCGCCTCGCTGGCGGGGAGCAGCAGGTGTTGTTCGGCGACGCCGCTGGAACGCTGGGTATTGGGATCGAACAGGCGCAGCGTTTCCAGCTCGTCGCCAAAGAAATCCAGCCGCAGACCGGCATCAAGGCCGGATGGGTAGATGTCGAAGATCGAACCGCGCACCGCATATTCGCCCGCATCGGCCACGGTATCGGTGCGCGAATAGCCCTGCCGCTGGAGGAGGGCGATCAGGCTTTCCCGGCCAATCTCCATCCCCGGCTTCAGCAGGCGGACATTCTCGCGAATCCGGAAAGGCGTGGCGACGCGCTGCAAGACTGCGTTGATCGTGGTGACCAGCAGCTGCGGCTTGTCCGTCTTGGCCTGCAAACGATGCAGCGCGGCCAGGCGGCGGGCGCTGATCGACAGGGCCGGGCTGGCCCGGTCATAGGGCAGGCAGTCCCAAGCCGGGAATGTGACCACTTCCAGTTCCGGCGCAAAGAAGGCTGCACTGTCGGCAATCGCCTGCATCGCGGCTTCGTCCGGGGCGATGAACACGGCGCGCGTTTTCGCCGCGCGGGCTAGGTCCGCCAGCACCAGCGGCTGCGCCCCGCGCGCCAAGGCGGCCAGGGTCAGCGGGGTCTTTGCGGCAAAAATTTTCGACAGGTCAGGCATGGCTCACGCAACGGCAATTGCCCCGCGGGCCGTTTTAGGGGCCAGCGGGGGCAGGGATCAGGCGTGTGCCTTAGCCGGGAAGTGCAGACTTGTCGAACAACCCGAAGGGGCAGGACTCAGCGCGGAATTTCGACGTAGTCGAGCTTGCGGAAGGCATCCATCTGGGGGCCGGCATATTCTTCCGGGATCGAAAGGGTGCCCAGCGCCCAACCCATGATGTCGACGTCTTCTTCGTCCAGCAGGCGTTCGAACCAGGCGATCTCCGCCTCGGTCCAGGTCGCGCCATAGCGGTCGAAGAAGCAGCCGATCATATAATCCGCCTCACGCGTGCCGCGATGCCAGGCGCGAAACTTAAGGCGGCGGAGACGATCTTCGTGTTCCATGCCGCCGCTGCTAGGTTGCTGCGGCGGCAAAGGCAACGGTCAATGCGTTTCGCGCAGGGCCGAAATGATCTGTTCGGGCGGACGGCCCACCAGATCCTTGGCATATTCCTTCAGTAAGGCCTGCTCGGTCTGCTTGTGATAATGCTTGCGCAGTTCGCCCAGCGTGCGCGGCGCGGCAAAGATCACCAGCTTGTCGATCCGGTGGGCCAGCACTTCGGCGTTGAGCCAGCTGGCCACCCCGGCGGCGTGGGCGTCTTCGCTTTGCTGGGATTCGGACGGGTTGCCCGCGCTGGAATAGTGGCGACCGCCCGAACCCTTGTTGTGTTCGTCCAGCTTTACCGCCGGCAGTGCGGCAAGTTCAGGTGCGGCCTCGTTGCCGGAATTGCGGTAAAGTTCGAACTTCTCACCATCGATCAGGGCGATCACGGCACCATGCGGCAACAGCATCTAAAGGCTCCTTCTCCATCAATTAAAGTGGAGTATGACAGTTTTCGCCGCGCCGTCCATGCGTTGTGTCAAAGACTGCGGCGGGCCTTTCACCCGGCATCAGCTTGAGGCATTAGGGCGCCATGCGTCCGGAAAGGCTCAACCCCCTGTTTGCTGCGGCTGATAGCCTGAAAGGCGTCGGCACCGGATTGGCGCGCCCGCTGGAGCGGCTGGGGCTGACCCGGGTGCGCGACTTCATCTATCATCTGCCCGACCGGTTCGTGACGCGCCGCGTGGTTTCCGATCTGGACGAGGCGAGCGTGGGCGAAAACGTGGTCGTCTCCCTGACGCCGCTGGAATACCGCAGCCCGGCTGGGCGCGGGCCGTTTCGGGTGCAGGCGGCTGACGCAGCGGGCAATGTCTGCTCGATCACCTATTTCGGGCGGAATACCGGCTGGGCCAAGAAACAGCTGCCGCTGGGCGAGCCGCGCTGGATTGCCGGGCGGCTGGATCAATATGGGCAAATGCTCCAGATCGTTCACCCCGACCACGTGTCGGAAGAAAGCTCGGCCGCGCTGGGGCAACTGGTTGAGCCGGTCTATCCCCTGTCCGAAGGACTGACGCAAGGGCGGCTGACCGGGCTGATCCATCAGGCCTTGGCCGGAACGCCCGAACTGCCGGAATGGATCGAGCCGGGGCTGGCCGACAAGATGCAGTGGCCGCGCTGGCGCGACGCGCTGGAACTGGCGCATCGCGGTGAGCATTCGTCAGCGCGCGACCGGCTCGCCTATGACGAGTTGTTGGCCAACAGTCTGGCCTTGATGCTGGTGCGCAATGCCAACCGCGCGCGCAGCGGCACGCCGCTGGTCGGTGACGGCTCCTTGCGCGGCAAGCTGTCGCTGCCGTTCGGCCTGACCGGGGCGCAGGCGCGGGCCGTGCGCGAAATTGAAGAGGATATGGCCCAGTCCAGCCCAATGCTGCGCCTGCTGCAAGGCGATGTCGGGTCGGGCAAGACCGTGGTCGCGCTAGAGGCTATGCTGCTGGCGGTAGAGGCCGGGGCGCAGGCGGCCTTGCTTGCACCGACTGAAATTCTGGCGCGCCAACACCACGAAACGCTCTCTCGCATGGCGGCAGGGATCGGCGTCAACATCGCGCTGCTGACCGGGCGTGACAAGGGCAGGGCGCGAGAATCGATCCTGATGGCCTTGCTCGATGGCTCGATCCATATGGTGGTCGGCACCCACGCGATCTTTCAGGACACGGTTGCCTACAAGAATCTGGCCATGGTGGTGATTGACGAGCAGCACCGCTTTGGCGTCGGCCAGCGCCTGATGTTGACGCAAAAGGGCAAGCGCACGCCGCATTGCCTGGCCATGACCGCCACCCCGATCCCGCGCACACTGACCCTGGCGCAGTATGGCGAGATGGACGTGAGCCGGCTGGACGAAATGCCCCCCGGTCGTCAGCCGATTGACACGCGCGTGGTTGCAGTCGAGCGGCTGTTTGACGTGGTCGAGGCAATCGGGCGGCACCTGCAATCGGGGCAGCAGGCCTATTGGGTCTGCCCGATGGTCCGCGAGCAGGAAAGCGAAGACCTTGCTGCGGCCGAGGCGCGCTATGCCGAACTGAAGGAGCGGTTTGGCGATACGGTCGTGTTGGTCCACGGCCAGCTTAAGCCTGAGCAGAAAGATGCCGCGATGGAGCGTTTTGCCAGCGGAGAGGCAAAGCTGCTGGTGGCAACGACGGTCATTGAGGTCGGCGTTGACGTGCCCAATGCGACGCTGATGGTGATCGAACAGGCCGAACGCTTTGGCCTGGCCCAGTTGCACCAGCTGCGCGGGCGCGTCGGGCGGGGCAGCGGCAAGAGCACCTGCCTGTTGCTGCGCGGCGAGGCCTTGTCCGAAACCGGACGTGAGCGGCTGGCCCTGATGCGCGAGACGCAGGACGGCTTTCGTCTGGCCGAAGAAGACCTGCGCCTGCGCGGCGGGGGCGAACTGCTCGGTACGCGGCAATCGGGCGACACGCCTTTTCGCGTTGCCAGCCTTGAGCAGATTCAGAAGCTGCTGCCCCTGGCGCACGATGATGCGCGCCTGCTGATGGAACGCGATGGCGGCCTGACCGGTGAACGCGGCGAAGCGGCGCGGTTGCTGCTCTACCTGTTTGAGCGCGACTGGGGCGTCCAGCTGCTGCGCGGCGGCTAGGCCTGCGATGCAGGCTTAAACCGCAGCCCGCCTGTCAGCCGAACAGCCCGTCGTCCTTCCAGGCATAGAGCAGGCGCCCTTCGCCCAGCTGGGCGAGGAGATCGCCAATTTCCGCGCGGGAAACGGCAAAGCAGCCCTGGCTGCGGCCAATCCGCCCTTGTTCCAGCGCCCGCGATTCGGACACATAGTCCGCGCCGTGGATCACGATGGCGCGGCGCTCTGCCGCTTCGTTCTGCGGCTCAAGCCCGATTATCTTGCGCGACCGGCCATGCTTGCCGACGTAGGTTTGCCCGGTGAGGAACGCGCCCTTGCATGAAGCGTTTGAGCCGACGCGGTTGGAAAACTTTTCCGTCCAGCCGCTGGCTGCGGGGTCCGATCCGCTGCCGTGGGCAACAAGCATGGTCTTGATCACCCGTCCGCCTTCCAGATCGACGATCTGGAAGCGGGGCAGGCGGGAATGGGCCGCAAAGTTCACCAGACCAATGCGGTCGCGGTGAGCGATTTGCGGGGCGTGAGTATTCAAGGCGGCCAGGGCTTCCGGCAGCAGGGCTGGCATCTCGCCGTAGAGAGTCGCGGCGAAGCTTTTCGTCGATACCAGACCGGCACTGCCGGCAACCATGGCGCCCAATAAGTGGCGCCGGTTGAATTTCATGGGTATGCGGTGTCCCGAATTGCGTTTGACCACGATCTGGGTTCGACGCCCATTAGTTGCAAGGGTTAGGAGCATTTATGCGGTCAAAGCGTGTTCTGTTTGCGTTGACTGCACTGGTGGCCACGGGAACTTTTGCGCAACCCGCTGCTCCGCTCTGGTCGACCGAGAGCATTGCCAAGCTGCGCAGCTGGGTGTCCGCCGCGCCTGACGATGCCTTGCCGCGCCCGGATAGCGCCGCGCTGGATCGCGCCATTGCGGGTGGTAATCCTACAGAAGTTGACAATGCGGCCAATGACTTGGCTTTGAAGCTGGCGCAGATGCACTTGCTTGGGGCGGCCCCCGCGCGGGACCGGACGGGCTGGGGAATCACTGATTCGGATCGCACCATCGATACGCGGGGGCAGCTCTCCGTGGCGCTTGCGGCGGGGAGAATCGATGATTTCTTTGCCGGGCAGCGCCCCCAGCACCCCGACTATGCAGCGTTGCGCGAAGCCTATCGCGCCGAGACCGACCCGGCGAAAAAGCGCCTGATCGCGCGGAATATGGAGCGTTGGCGGTGGATGCCGCTATCGCTGGGGCGTGACTATCTGCTGGTCAATCCCGCCGCATTCGATCTGACCCGCTGGCGCGATGGCCAGCGAATCGGCCAGTGGCGCGTCATCACGGGCAAGACTTCCAGCCCGACCCCGATCTTCTCCGCCACGGTAACGGGCGTGAACCTCAACCCGTGGTGGAACGTGCCCGCCAATATTGTGCGCGAAAGCGTGGGCAGCCTGATCCGCCGCAGCCCCGCCACGGCGCGGGCGCGCGGCTATGTATGGGGCGGCGGATCGGTTCGGCAAAAGCCGGGACCGCAGAATTCGCTGGGCCAGATGAAGCTGGTCATGCCCAATCGGCATAGCGTCTATCTGCACGACACGCCGAACAAGGACCTGTTCAAACGCGAAGTGCGGACATTCAGCCATGGCTGCGTGCGGGTTGATGATGCGCTGGGACTGGCGCAAAGTCTGCTGGAAGGAAGCAAGTCGCGCGCGCAAATCGACGAGATCGTGGCAACGCGCCGCTCGGTAACGATCTCGCTGGCACAGCCGGTGCCGGTCTACATCGCCTATTTTACCGCAGGGGTCGGGGCCGATGGAGCCGTTGTGACCTATCCTGACGTCTATCGGTGGGATCAGCGGATCACCTCGATTGCCCGGACAGCGGCCCAGGGGACGGAATGTTCGGGGTAGCCGTTCAGACGGACAGGACGGCGACGTCGGTTTCGCGCGGCGGTTCGGGGCTATAGCTCGGCAGCGGCTCGAACTCTTCCTCGATCAGGCGCGTGTCGTTGAGGCCGGCGAGCTTGAACTGGCCGAGGCGCGGTTCTTCGTCGCTGCGCCAAGTCTTGCCCAGATTAAGCGCCGCGACAAACAGGTCGCCATGCCGTTCGAACATGAGGTGCGGGGCCAGCCGGATCGTGGCGCCATTGTATTGCGCTTCGACCAGCATACGGCGGGAAATCGCTTCAAGCAGCGTCAGGCGTGCGTCACTCATAAGTGCTCAATGATGCAAGATTGAAGCGATTTGGTCGGGGAAAGAGGATTCGAACCTCCGGCCCCTGCCTCCCGAAGACAGTGCTCTACCAGGCTGAGCTATTCCCCGACCGATCGCGGGCTCCCGGAAGGGAAGCCCAAGGCAGGAGCGGGCCTATAGTCAGCGTTTTCTCAGGTGGCAAGCGGGCAATCTCTCGCTAACGTGATTTCCATGGCCTCAAGCGTAATTTCTTTCGATTCCCGGCGCGAAAATCACTGGGAATGGCAATATCTCGACCTGATGCGTCGCATCTGGGAGCATGGTGACGAGCGAATTGATCGCACCGGCGTGGGGACTCGCGCGGTTTTTGGCGCACAGATTCGCTTTGACCTGTCAGGCGGGGCCATGCCCCTGGTCACGACCAAGCGAGTCTATTGGAAAACTGCGGCACGCGAATTTCTCTGGTTCCTGACCGGGAATACCAACATCCGCCCGCTGGTGCTGCAAGGCGTGAAGATCTGGAACGAGTGGCCGCACGCCAATTATGTCCGTCAGACGGGTGAGGCCATTTCCGTCGAGGATTTCGCCGCCCGCATTGCCGAGGATGAGGGCTTTGCCGCCAAGTGGGGCGATCTCGGGCCGGTTTACGGCAAGCAATGGGTCGACTGGCCGACCTATGAACCGGCAGGTGACGGCCTGTTCCGCGCCGGGCCGGGGATCAACCAGGTGCAGCAGGTGGTGGACAGCCTGCGCGGCAATCCGGGCAGCCGCCGCCATATCGTTGAAGGCTGGAACGTGGCCGAGCTGGACCAGATGGCCCTGCCGCCGTGCCACAAGACCTATCAGTTTCATGTCGGGGCAGGGCGGCTCAATTGCCTGCTCTACCAACGCAGCTGCGACGTGGCGTTGGGCCTGCCGTTCAACCTGTTCGGCGCGGCGCTGTTTACCCGGATGCTGGCGCAGCAATGCGATCTGGAGCCGGGTGAGCTGGTGTGGATGGGCGGCGACACGCACCTTTATCTCAATCACGGCGAACTGGTCGAAGCGCAGCTGGCACGAGAACCGTCAGGTGGCGGCAATCTTGTGATAAAACGGCGCCCGGAAAAGGTGTTCGATTACCGCATCGAGGACTTCGAAGTGACGGATTATGCGCCGCAGGCCCATCTTGCTGCACCGGTCGCGGTTTAGTTGACGATGAAACCAGTTTGAAATAATATGTCGCGCATCTGATATTTGCTTCTAATCGCCATGGTGGCGATTCGAAGCAGGGAGAGCGCATCATGGGCCATGTGCCGGACAAACCCGGAGCTTCTGGCGGCAACCTGCCGCCACTGAGTCTGCATGTTCCCGAACCGCCGTTTCGTCCCGGCGATCCGGTCGACTATTCGTTCCTGCAGATACCGCCCGCCGGAGCCTTTCCACGCCCGGACGAGGCCTGCGCCACGGAAGAGACTCATCCGCTGTGCCACGGCCTGATTCGTGTGCTGGATGACGATCACCGCGCGGTCGGTGCCTGGGACCCCAAGCTGGCCCCGGAAACCCTGCGGCGGATGCTGCGGGTCATGGCGCTGACCCGCGCCTTTGACGACCGGATGTATCGCGGCCAGCGTCAGGGCAAGACCAGCTTTTACATGAAGTGCACCGGGGAAGAGGCTACCAGCGTCGCTTCTGCCTTTGCCCTGTCCGACGATGACATGGTGTTCCCCAGCTATCGCCAGCAGGGCATCCTGATCGCGCGCGGCTATCCAATCACCGAGATGATCAACCAGATCTACTCGAACCGGGCGGACAAGCTGAAGGGCCGCCAGCTGCCGATCATGTATTCCAGCCGCGAGCACAATTTCTTCACCATCAGCGGCAATCTGGCGACGCAATATCCGCAGGCCGCAGGCTGGGCCATGGCCAGTGCGATCAAGGGCGACAACCGCATTGCCGCCAGTTGGATTGGCGAAGGATCGAGTGCAGAGGGCGATGCCCATGCCGCGTTCACTTTTGCCGCCGTGTTCAATGCGCCAGTGGTGTTCAACATCGTCAACAACCAGTGGGCGATTTCCAGCTTTTCAGGCTTTGCCGGGGGCGAGCGCGCCACCTTTGCCGCCAGGGCCATCGGCTATGGCATTGCCGGACTGCGGGTTGATGGAAACGACGCGCTGGCGGTCTATGCGGCGATGCGCTGGGCCGCGAACCGGGCGCGGGCCAATAAGGGTCCGACCCTGATCGAGCATTTCACCTACCGCGCCGAAGGGCACTCTACTTCTGACGATCCCAGCGCCTATCGCTCCGCACAGGAACGCGACGAATGGCCGCTGGGCGATCCGATCATGCGGCTGAAACGCCACCTGATTGCGCTGGGCGAATGGTCGGTCGAGCAGCACGAGGCGATGGACCTTGAACTGGCCGAGCAGGTCAAGGCCGCGACCAAGGAAGCCGAGAAGAACGGCATTCTGGGCCACGGCCTGCACCATCCGTTCCACACCATGTTCGAAGATGTGTTCGAGGAACTGCCGTGGAACCTTCAGGAACAGGCCGAACAGGCCATCCATGAACGCCGGATCAAGTGGCCCAGCTGGAAGGAGTACGAATGATGTCGCTTGAGGAAGCGCCACTCAGCCTCGCCCAGGCACCGACCCGGCGGCTCAACATGATCGAGGCGATCAACGATGCGCTGAACGTCATGATGGAGCGCGATCCCAATGTGGTCGTGTTTGGCGAGGACGTGGGCTATTTCGGCGGGGTATTCCGCGCCACGGCGGGCCTGCAGAAGAAATACGGCAAGACCCGCGTGTTCGATACGCCGATCAACGAATGCGGAATCATTGGCGCGGCAGTGGGGATGGGGGCCTATGGCCTGCGTCCGGTGCCGGAAATCCAGTTTGCCGATTACATCTATCCCGGCCTTGACCAGCTGATTTCTGAAGCGGCGCGGCTGCGGTATCGTTCGGCGGGGGAGTTCATTGCCCCGATCACGGTGCGCTCGCCCTTTGGCGGCGGGATCTTTGGCGGGCAGACCCATAGCCAGAGCCCCGAGGCGCTGTTCACCCATGTCGCGGGCCTGAAGACCGTGATTCCCTGCACGCCTTATGATGCCAAGGGACTGCTGATCGCCGCGATCGAAGACAACGACCCGGTTATCTTCTTCGAGCCGAAGCGCATCTATAACGGCCCGTTCAACGGCTATTACGACAAGCCGGTCGAACCCTGGGCCAAGCATGAAGGCTCGGTCGTTCCCGAAGGCTATTACCGCATCCCGCTGGGCAAGGCGCGGGTGGTGCGCGAGGGCGAGGCGCTGACCGTGCTGGCCTACGGCACTATGATCCACGTGGCCGAGGCGGTGCTGGCGGAAAAGGGCGTTGATGCCGAAATCATCGACCTGCGCACGCTGGTTCCGCTCGACATAGCGACTGTGGAAAAGTCTGTGCAGAAGACCGGCAAATGCCTGATCATCCACGAGGCGACCCGCACGGGCGGCTTTGGCGCAGAGCTATCTGCGCTGGTGCAGGAACGCTGCTTCTATAACCTTGAAGCGCCGATCGAGCGCGTCACCGGTTTCGACACGCCTTATCCGCACAGTCTGGAATGGGCCTATTTCCCCGGACCCGTCCGCATCGGCGAGGCGGTCGACCGGCTTTTGAAAGCGTAACATCATGGGCAAGTTCACTTTCAATCTTCCCGACATCGGCGAAGGCATTGCCGAAGCGGAAATCGTCGCCTGGCACGTCAAGGTCGGCGACCGGGTCGAGGAAGACGGCAAGATCGCTGACGTGATGACCGACAAGGCCACCGTCGAAATGGAAAGCCCGGTTTCGGGCGTAGTGCTGTCAGTCGCTGGGGCCGAAGGCGACATGATCGCGATTGGTTCGCCGCTGGTGGTGATCGAAACGGACGGGGAAGAGGCTGAACCGGAAACGCCGGTGCCTGCTCCGGCCCATGCGCCTGTTGCGGAGGCTGCCCCGGAACCGCAACCCGCACCCGAACCCGAACCTGAACCCAAGCCCGCTCCGGCTGAGCCTGTCGAAGCCCCTGCGCCAGTCCAGCCCAAGGTTCTCGCCAGCCCCGCTGTCCGCGCCCGTGCGGCCGAACTGGGCATCGACCTGTCAGAGGTAAAGCCTGCCGAAGATGGCCGCGTGCGCCATTCCGATCTGGATGCCTTCCTGGCCTATAACGCTGCTGGGGGTTTCCGCGCGGCTGGGGCCAAGGGCGTGGACCAGACGGTCAAGGTCATGGGCCTGCGCCGCCGGATTGCCGAAAACATGGCGGCCTCCAAGCGCAACATTCCGCACTTCTCTTATGTGGAGGAGTGCGACGTCACCGCGCTGGAAGAAATGCGCGCCCAGCTGAATTCGGCGCGGGGCAATCGCCCCAAGCTGACCATGCTGCCGCTGCTGATCACCGCAATCTGCCGCACCTTGCCGGACTTTCCGATGCTCAACGCCCGCTATGATGACGATGCGGGCGTGGTGCAGCGCTATGGCGCGGTCCATCTGGGCATGGCGACCCAGACCGATGGCGGGCTGATGGTTCCGGTGATCCGCGACGCGCAGGACAAGAACCTGTGGCAACTGGCGAGCGAAATCGTTCGGCTGGCCGAAGCGGCGCGGAGCGGTGCGGCCAAGAGCGAGGAACTGTCCGGTTCAACCTTGACGATCACGTCGCTGGGGCCGCTGGGCGGGGTTGCGACCACTCCGGTCATCAACCGGCCTGAAGTAGCGATCATCGGGCCGAATCGAATCGTGGAGCGACCGATGTTCGTTTCCGACGGAATGGGCGGCGAGCGCATCGAGAAGCGCAAGCTGATGAACATTTCGATCAGCTGCGATCACCGCGTGGTCGATGGCTGGGATGCAGCCAGCTTCGTTCAGGCGGTCAAGCGCCTGATCGAAACGCCGGTGCTGCTATTGGCGGATTGATCGCCGCTTAGCGGACGATGGCGCTGTAGGTGATCTGGCCGGTGCCGCGCGCAGCTTCCTGTGCCGGCACTTTCCAGCGCACATGAGTCACGTCTTCGGGAGTGGCAAGTCGCCCGGCGATGCGCAGCGATTCGAGCTTGCCCCAGGTGCGGCCGCCGTCGATCGACACTTCTTCACGGCCATCGGCGCTGCCCTGGAAATAGACCTGGCGGGGCAGGGGATTGGTCACGGTGAAACCACCAGCGCCGCCCATGCGGGTCCAACTGACGACATAGACCACGCGGTCCCCGCGCTTCAGTTCGGCAGCGGGCTGAAGCAGGCGTCCCTTCCTGGGGATGAATCGCTCCACGAACACGTCGCTATCCAGTGAAACCAGCGGTGCAGCAGCGGCAACAACCGGCGCAGCAAGCGCAAGACCGCAGG